>FWPU01000795.1_pt1 | contig 100351 bp, 94 predicted proteins | sample 2228361 | NCBI WGS metagenome assembly FWPU01 (sample SAMEA103939777, study PRJEB20133) | metagenome | reverse complement strand
AAATTTTATTAAATATAATATTAAAATTAGCAATGAACATTTTTGATTTAGCAATATCATACACATGGGAATATGACTTAGAATTTGTAAAACTTATTGAGTTCATTTTCCAGAAAGATGGACTTACTACTTTTATTATAAGCAACTACAATGTTTTTGAAGTAATTGACGAATTAAAATCAAAGAACCTACATTTTAAATCCTATTTAGATAGAGCTTCTGATGTAAATTCAGATTTTGAACCTATTGTAACAATATTATTCAAAAGAAGATCATATATCATCAATCCGCATAAAAAAGTTCATAAATTTATAAACAAATCTTTTATGCACAGGGTACTAGTCAAAAAAAATTTCCATCTTCCAAAAACCATAATACTTCCCCCTTATTATTACAATCACAGTCTAAATATAAAAGAAGAAGAATTCAAAAAACTTGGGCTACCATTTATTATCAAACCAGCAATATATACTGGTGGTGGAGAAGGTGTCGAGGTAAATGCAACAAAAATTCACCAAATTCAAAAAGAAAGAATAAAAAATCAAATTGAAGAATATTTAATTCAGGAAAAAATTCATCCTAAAATACTTGATGGGAAAAGAGCCTGGTTCAGAGTATTCTGGGCATTTAATAAGGTTATACCAACTTGGTGGGATGATCAAACACATATTTATGAACAATTAACTAATGAACAAATTAAAAAATACAACTTGGAGCAACTTTATCTTATTACAAAAAGGCTTTCCAGGATAACGAGAATAGATTATTTTTCGACGGAAATAGCTTTAACTAAAAAAAATAAATTTGTACTAATTGATTATATAAACGATCAATGTGATATGCGACTAAAATCAAATCATCGCGACGGCGTTCCTGATGAAGTAGTTATTCAATTTATTGAACAGATGAAGAAAAAAATTTTATCACTCAAAAAATAGGTCTTCCTCTATGCTATCCAGAATGTTTAGGTAACTATTGTATCTTTCTTCGCCTATTTTCCCTTCATTATATGCTTTAACAACTGCACAATCTGGTTCATGATTATGGGTACATGTATTAAATCTGCAATCATGTATAAATTCTTTGAATTCTCTGAAATAATGTGACAAATCTTCTTTCTTAATTCCGTATGGATCAATTTCTCTAATGCCAGGAGTATCGATAACAAAAGTAGATTCATCTACTTTTTTCATTAAAACTGTAACCGTTGTATGTCTTCCTTTCAAAGTATAATTGCTAATCTGACCAACTTTAAGATGCAGTCCAGGATAAAGTTGATTCAGTAAACTTGACTTACCCACTCCAGAATGTCCCCAAAATAAATTAAACTTCCCCTGCAATTTATCTTTTAAATCTTTAAGACCATCTTTTGTTACTGTACTTGTTTCAAAAATTTCATAGCCAATTTTTTTATAAAGATTAATCCATTTTTTTCTATCTAAATTTTTATCAAGATCGATTTTATTTATAACAATTATTGGAACAACAGATGAACTCTCTGCCACAACAATCATTCTATCAATCAATTTGTTATTAAACTTTGGTTCAGCCCAGCTTGAAATAATAACCAGATTATCCACATTAGCAGCTATTATTTGTTCTAATCTTTCACCACGTAAGCTAGCCCCTTTTATTCTTGGTGCTTTTCTTGATATTTTATTTTTTCGGGGTAATATATACGTTATTACACCTGTACCATCAGTGTTTAATTTAAATTCCACAATATCGCCAACAGCAGCAATATCTAATGTAAAAAGCTTATCTTTTTTAATAGAGAATTCTTTTTGAAATTTCCCCCTCAAATAGCATCTGATTTCATTATTATTTTCATCAAGTACATAATAATTTTTACTCTCTATCTTAAAAATTTTACCTTTACCTTTAATAAAACCTCCTATAAATTTTATTTCCTTATTTCAAAACTATTCTAATGTCACTTTAAAAACAAAAAGCATCTTATTTCTAAGATGCTTTTTGCGTGGGTAGGGTATTACCAAGTAGGGGTGTAACTAAAAGTTATATTTAATACCCACTATAAAATTACTTTTTGATATATCTTGAAAAGTACGAGAAATATTTGTTCCATAATTATCACCAAAGTCTTTCCACCATCCATAAGCATATGCTAAGTTTATGGATAGATTTGAATTGGGATTCAAACCGAGACCAAACGTAACAAATTTTTTATCATATTCAGGGGGATCATCTTTAAAAGGTGAGGGAAAAAGCATAAATCCACCACGTAATGCTACATCCACAAATGGAATGATAAAATCGAATCCAGCATGCAAATTAAAGACTTTTCTAAATAATTCTTTTATCTCACGATTATTATTTTCTATATCTCTGAAGTCGAGTCCACTAACAAATTCCATTTGAGTATAATCAATAAATTTTGTATCAAAGCTTACAGAAAGATTATCATCTTTAAATGCTGCACCTAAGGAAAATTCAAACGGAGTACTAATTTTATAATCCAATTTATTTTCTATGGGTGGATCCAATACAAATCTGGACTGTGCAAAATCGCTATAAGCATCAACAAAATAAGTTTCTTTAATTGTAATTTTCCTTGGGGTTTTAAGTGCAAAGCCGATATTTAATTTATTATCAATCCTTGTTAATAATCCTATATTTAAATTCCATCCTGTAATATCCCATTTAATAATGTCATTCATATAAAAAGTACGAAAATCTCTTGAAGAAGGTTCTGCAGGGTCAAGGAGCAAATCGTAGCTATAATAATCATAAGTATCGTCTTCCCAATATTGTCTATCACGCCTGAAATCTCCACTTAAAATATTCAATGTTGCACCAATAAATACATCTTTTTGAAACTCAACCGCTCCAGATAAAGACCAGCTGTGCAATCCACCATCCTGAGTGATTTTCCCGCTCTGGTTAAGCCTGCCATTAATCAATGTAGTATCGTATAAATAATTATTACCATCGTAAACGGGATAGCTTAATACAAGTTTATAAGCAATATCATCATTATAGGCTGTTAAGTCCTGAATTAAAGAATTATTACTTGAATTAAATCCATCAAATTTCACAGTATAATTGAAGTTTTTTTGTTGATTATATCCGAGTGCTAAAACAAAACTTCCTCTTAAAGTAGGTAAAGGTACTGCAATACTAAGTTCACTCAAGCCAGTTATACTATTTGAAAAATTTTCTTTTTTATTGAAGAAGGTAGTAGCATTATTAAACGAATCATAAGACATTGCAGCAGAGAATTCCGTTTTTTTAATCAATCCAAAACCAGCAGGATTAAAAAGTGACGCAGAAAAATCATTACTCAGTGCTGTATATGCATTCCCCATCGACATAGCTTTTGGGGTTGTTAGAATTTCTGGTCCCGATAGTCTTAGTGCGTCTTTAAAATTTTGAGCGTTATTAATTGAAAAAATCATCAAGAAAAAAATCAAGAATAGTTTCTTCATATTGACCTCTGGAATTTTAGTTTATTCTATCTTCTTCTTCCCTGACCACCTCCCGAGCGACCACCATCACTACCTCTTGATGAGCTCCCTGATGAAGGTCTTGAAGGTGGATTATATGAAGAAGCTGGAGCTCTTGATTCATTCGGGGGTGTATACACTGGTTGAGATTTACTATCAGAATTATTACCACCTGATCTTGCTCTACTTCTCTCTGAAGTATTGTTGCTACCTGTTTTCGTACCTCTTGTAGATTTTCTATTAGTTCTATCTCGTGTAGATTCTACAGGATAATTAATTCTTGTTTCATTTCGTTCTCTTTTACGTTCAACTTTTGTATTTGAACTTTCTTTTGATAAGGTTCCTGAATTATCACGGCCACGAGATACTCCAGATTTGCTTAAATCAACATCGATGGACCTACCACTACCGATTCTGTTATCATTTGACCTTCCAGAGCGATAACTATCACCACGGTTATAGATATCAAAATTTCTTCCACCATCAGTGTTTCTCAAACGGGTATAAATATTTCTATACTTGTAAATTCCCGGTGAATAATGTCCATAATACCAGAAATGTGGATAATGCCAGTAATAATCATTATAAATCCAGTAATTATAAACATATGGATAATACCACCATGGCACATATGGGTAGTAAATATCCCACCAGAATGGTTCGAAATATGTCCCCATTGTTATATACCAACCAGGATAATAACCCCAATAATATCTTCTATAGTATGGACCATCAAAGTAGTAATTGTATATATTTACTTCTTTACGTTCTTCTGTATATGTGGTGTCGTCTTGATCTTCGTAAGAATAACTATCCTGATAATAACTTTCATCAGTCTTAAGTGCTAATTGTGTATAGCATCCCCCTAAAGTAATTAATGGAATAAAAGCCGATATTTTTAACAAATTTTTCATTTCTTACACCCCTTTTTCAATTCTTTTGACAAAAATTATGCCTAAAAAAGTTTAAAAGAAATGTCAAAAAGAAAGGACAATAATATTTGTTGTATATTAAAGTGAACTAAAGTGTTTCTAATTTACAACATCAGAATATTGGTTTAACATATTCAACAAATATTCCGCGATCAGCTTTACTGCTAACAAATTTTTTATTATCAAGTAAATCCCTTAAGTTAACACCGATAGTAAATCCATCAGCAACACTCCAGCGTAAGCCCATGTTCAAATAACCGTTGCCACTGCCAAGTGATAAACCAGTATTGTCGTTGATAGCAAAGTCATATTCTCCAACCAGAGATATTTTATCGCCAATTGTTTTTTCAAATCCTATAGCTAAATTAAGATCTTTATCGTTATCATCCCTTTCGAGAGAATAATTAATTATCCCGTGTAAACTTAAATAACCAAAGAATTGAAAATTTTTAGCAACTGCAGCGAAAAAGCCAGAAGACTTAATTTGATAACGTTTTAAATCTTTATTAAAATTCCCTTTACCCTGTGAATCAAATCCAAGTGTAATAGCTGGTGAAGATAATGTTTCATTTATTATTCTAAGACGAACATTTACTCCTGGCAATTTATACCAATCAATTGTTCCCTGTCCAATTATATTACTTCCACCATAAGAAATTCCAAAACAAAAATTATCAAATACTCCAACTTCAATTTTTGAAATAACTACACCTGCAGGCATAATATCCAGCGATACTCCAACAACACCCTTATCAAGTATACCAGCTGTTGGTACATCTATCAGATTTCTATACTCATATTTTGCAGCTGTACCTGATGTACCCTGAGCAAATATTCGATTTATTATTAAAATCAAAAAAAGAAGTAAATATTTTTTATTCATGATAAAATTCTGAATTAATTAAATAAATAATACAACATTTTTAACTTATTACCTAAAATTTTTTTATAACAAAAATTTCATTTACTTGCTTTTTCTTTTATATGTTGTACCTTCTTTACTATCCTGAAGAATTCTTCTCTAATAAAATCTGCAAGAGCAAAGTTTTTTTCTTTCTTTAATGAAAGGCGTACATTTAATAATAATTCTATTAATTTATCATCTATTGATTCAAGTTCAGTTTTTTTAGATAATGCTTCAAAATGAATTATACCGAGTACATTTTCTGCGGTCTCTTTTAAGAACTTTTTAACCTGCTTATAAAATTCAGTATTTATCCTTTCATTTTCAGAAATAATCTTGTTGACATTTTTTACAAATTCAAAAATTACCGCAGTTGCCTGTGGAGTGTTAAAATCGTCATCCATAACTTTTTCGAATTGATTGTAATATTCCGAGAAATCGAATTGAGGAATGATCCCTTCATTATTTCGCTTTTGTAATTCAAGTTCAATTTTTTCAGCAAGATTTATAATTTTCTCAACACCTTTTTCTGAGGCCTCTAAAAGTTCTTCACTAAAATTCAGTGGACCTCTATAATGCGTTTGAGAAAAAAATAATCTTATAGCTTCAGGCGAATACTTAGATAAAATTTCCCTAGTAGTAAAAAAGTTACCGAGGGATTTTGACATTTTTTCATTATGAATATTCAAGAATCCAAAGTGAACCCAATACTTAACAAATTTCTGGTCATGTGCAGCCTCACTTTGAGCTATTTCGTTTTCATGGTGTGGAAAAATTAAATCATTTCCTCCTGCGTGAATATCAATCGACTTCCCTAAATGAGTGCAACTCATTGTAGAGCATTCTATATGCCATCCTGGTCGACCTTTTCCCCAGGGGCTATCCCAATAAGGCTCCCCCTCTTTTGCTTTTTTCCAGAGCACAAAATCAAGTGGATTTCTTTTTGATTCATTTACTTCAATACGAGCACCAACTTCAAGTTCATCAATATTTTTTCCGCTTAACTTTCCATAATCCTTAAATTTAGTAATGTCATAATAAACATTTCCATCAATAACATAAGCATAACCTTTCTTTTCTAAAATTTTTATCATTTCAATAATATCATTTATTGATTCAGTTGCACGTGGATTTTTTGTCGCTGCTTTAATTCTTAATTTTTTAATGTCTTCATAAAAAGCTTCAATGTAAAAGTTTGCGATCTCCTCAGTAGATCTTTTTGTTTCAATTGATTTATTAATAATCTTATCATCAATGTCTGTAATATTCATTACAAAGTTTACTAAATAACCCTTGTATTCAAGATACCTTCTTATTACATCAGACATTATAAAAGAGCGCGCATTACCAATATGAAAATAATCATAAACAGTAGGACCACAAACGTAAAATTTCACTTCTGGTGGGTTAATTGGTATAAATTCTTCTTTAGTTTTAGAAAAGGTATTATAAATAAGCATTATAATTCCAAAATTTGGGAAAAAAATATACAAATAGTGTAAAGTTTATACAAATTTAATATGGAATGAAATTTGCGATATAAAATACGATAAAAAGATAAAAAAACATAAAATAAAATTAGACTTTGAAGTCTTTCTTGTTCTTATTACATTAACAAAAGAAAAAGAAAAATATCCCAAAAGGATGCTTATTAAATTACTTCAATTAATGGAGGATCTTTATGATTCAAAAACTAACAACTTTATTGCTCATTTTATTTGTTTCAATTAACCTAAATGGGCAAACTGTAAAATTGGATTTACAACCATTTGGAGTATCACCACGAGATGTAGCAAGATCCACAACCGACATTTATACAAATCCTTATACAGGATTAACAAATGTCGGAGTGGGTACAAAAATGTATTTCAAAGCTACCATTACAGGTAAAAAGTTTGAAAACATTCAGTGGTCAATAACACGTAAACCTGCAGGTTCTACAGCTACTATTGATGAAGCAAAAGATATAAAAAATGATTCTACTCAGGTTGCTACTTTTACACCTGATAAATTAGGTGTATACGAAATAACTGTAACAGAAGGTTCATTTACAAAATCTGTTGTTTTTAATGCCGCAAAATATTTGGGTTACACAAACACAATTGTTAATGGTGTTGATAAAAAAGTGAATTGTCAAACGTGCCATCCTGGTAAAGTTGAAGATTGGTCAAAAACAAATCATGCAACTATGTTTACCAGAGCAATGAAAGCAACTCCAGGTCTCAGCGGACCAACAGACCATTATGCAAGCTATTGCGTTCCATGCCATACTACTGGATACGATGCAAATCCAACCGCTGTCAATGATGGTTTTGACGACTTAGGTTTTGTTTATCCATCCACAATAACACCAAACACATACGATACTCTTTTAGTTAAATTCCCTGATGCGATGCTAAGAGCAAATATCCAATGTGAAAGTTGCCATGGACCAGGCAGCGGGCATCTCGGTGTTACATCAGATTCAAGAATGCAAGCCACGTACTCTGCAGATGTTTGTGCTTATTGCCATGATTCAGGTACATACCATATCTTTCCTGAGCAATGGGATGCTTCTGTTCACTCAGGTGCAACATCATATCCCACAGGACCTGGAAGAGAAAACTGCGTTCCATGTCACACAGGTAAAGGATTTGCTCAATATGTAAATGGTATTACAAGTTCAGATCCTTATTTTGATGCATCATATACCCCAATTACTTGCTCAGGTTGTCATGACCCTCATAGCAATAAAAATGTTCACCAATTAAGAAAAGTTGAAGCTGAATTATTAGCTCCAAACAACACAACTATCAAAATTGATGAGAGCAATGCTGGAACTGGTGCATTATGCTTTAATTGCCATCGTTCAAGATCAGAAGCTAATGCTGCTTTAGCTGGTACTATTAATGTAAGATTTGGTCCTCACCATGGTCCACAAGGCGACATTCTTGTTGGTAATAACATGTTAGAATTAGCAGATGTAAAATTAGCAAGCTCAAATCACTTTGGTCCTACACAGAATGCATGCGTAAGATGCCATATGTATACGGGAAATGCTCTATCCGGTTCAACTGTAATTCAATGGGGTGGTCACTCCTTCAGTATGAGTACATTTAAGAAAGATGATAAGGGTAATTTTATACTCGATGAAAATGGTAGAAAAATTCCTGATAAAGATAATATGCAAGCCTGTGCTCAATGCCATGGAAATACATTCGGAACTTCATTTGAGGATGTAAAATTCTTCTTGAATGATAATGGGGATCACGATAATGATGGCGTAATTGAAGGACTTCAAGCAGAAGTAAGAGGCATGATAGAAAAAATAATGGCAGCACTTCCACATAAAGCAGACGGCACACTTGATGGACCAAAATCTACATGGACAAAAGAACAACTTAGTGCTTACTGGAACGCAATTACTGCCGAAGAAGATAAAAGTGGTGGTATTCACAATCCAAAATATGTTGTGACTGCACTACGTGGTGCTATGAAATTACTCGGTATACCTACAAGTGTTAAAACTGATGAACAAGAAATTCCGACTGAATATGCTTTGATGCAAAATTTCCCAAATCCATTTAATCCAACAACTTATATTCGATTCCAGTTACCAAATGAATCAAATGTTAAATTAACTGTTTATGACGCAATTGGTAGAGAAGTTGTGACATTAATAAATAATAGATTAAATGCTGGAACTTATACGGTCGAATGGAATGCGAAAAATATGGCTTCCGGTGTTTACCTATATAGAATTGAAGCAGGTAATTTTGTTAAAACAAATAAAATGTTGCTTCTCAAATAATCTTCATTTTACCTCCTTCCTAAAACCCTCTGTTTATTATAAACAGGGGGTTTTTTTATAAAATTAGAAAATGTTTTTATATATTTTTGTAAAAAAAAGTAAATATTAATATGAGAACTGAAAGAGATTCTTTAGATGAATTACAGATTCCAGATGATGTACTTTATGGGATTCACACCTTAAGGAGTGCCTTGAACTTTCCTAAAAGTGGTGAGAAAGTTAATCTCCATTTAATAAAAGCATATCTGCAGGTTAAACTTGCAGCGGCAGAAACTAATTATAAATGTGGACTTTTACTAAAAGAAAAATATGAACTTATATCAGAAGCAATACAGGAATTAATAAAAGAAACAGATGCATGTATAAGTGGTAATTTATCTACTATTTATGAAAAAATTATTGTAGATCCCTACCAGGGAGGTGCAGGAACATCTCTTAATATGAATATAAATGAAATAATTGCTAATACTGCATTACAAATCGCAGGAAGAAATTTAGGTGACTATGATTTTATTCATCCAATTGATGATGTTAATATGAGTCAATCGACAAACGACACTTTTCCAACAGCACTAAAAATTGCTTCGATTAATTTAATAAGAGAATTAGCAGATTCGTTTGCAACCCTTCAAAATTCTCTCCAAAAAAAAGAAGTAGAATTTAAAAATGTATTAAAACTCGGGAGAACACAATATCAAGATGCTGTACCAATTACATTAGGGCAAGAATTTGGCGCATATGCTCAAGCAATTGCACGAGATAGATGGAGATTATACAATGCTGAGGAAAGATTACGATCGGTTAATCTTGGTGGAACAGCTGTAGGAAATTCAATTTCAACAACAAAAGAATATGTTCTCAATGTCAATAATATTCTTAAGAAAATTACAAAACTACCAATAGCAAAAAGTGAGGACTTAATTGATGCAACTCAAAACCTGGATGTATTTGTTGAAGTACATGGATTAGTTAAAGCTGGAGCTGTAACCATAATTAAAATCTGTAATGATATAAGGTTTATGTCAAGCGGTCCAAATGGAGGGATTGGCGAGATTAATATCCCCCCAAAACAGGCAGGCTCGAGTATAATGCCTGGAAAAGTTAATCCAGTAATACTTGAAAATACTATTCAGATTTGTGAATTAATTAAAGGCCATGATGTTATTATTTCTAATATTGCAGGTAATGGTCACCTTGAATTAAATCCATTTGGACCACTACTTGCTCATTTATTTTTAAAATCTCTTGAATTGCTACGGGATGCAAATATCAATCTTTCCATCAACTGTATTGATGGAATAACAGCAAACGAAGAAAAATGTAAATTAAATTTGATAAATAGTTCTGCAATCGCAGCTTCATTAATAACAACATTTGGATATGACACAATTCAGGAATTAGTTAAATATTCTTACGAAAATAAAATACCATTTGTTAAAGCATTAATGAAAAGCAAACTGCTTGACGAAAATCAACTTTACAGAATTATTTCAAAAGATCTGGGGATAGAAATTGAGTAAAGTAGCACAATCAGAAAGAATTCATATAGCTTTTGTAGGCAGAAGAAATGTCGGAAAATCTTCTTTAATGAATTGTTTTACCGGGCAGGATCTGGTAATAGTAAGTGATATCCCGGGAACAACAACCGATCCCGTTAAAAAATCAATGGAAATTTTACCATTTGGTCCAGTTGTTCTTGTTGATACTGCTGGAATTGACGATATAGGGGAGCTCGGGCAGAAAAGAATATCAAAAACTATTAAGATAATTTCCGAAGTTGATTTTGCAATAATTGTTCTCGATTCTCAACGAAGATTAACAGAATATGAAATAAATCTTTTTGAGCAACTTAAAGATTTTAATGTACCGTTTATTGCAGTTATCAATAAATCTGATCTTGGTATAAATTATGATTTAATAAATGAACTTCAAAATTTTGGTATCAAGTATCACTCAGTTTCATGCTTAACTAATTCAGGAATCTATGAACTAAAGGAAAAAGTTGCACAGCTTTTACCAAAAGACGAAGAGATACCTTTAATTGCAGATTTAATTAAACAACACGATTTAGTCTTACTTGTAGTTCCAATTGATTTAGGCGCCCCGAAAGGTAGATTAATAATGCCACAAGTTCAAACAATACGAGAAGCACTTGATGAAGACACAATTGTTGTTGTTACAAAAGACAAAGAATTAAGAGCTGCTTTAAATAAATTAAATCAACAACCAAAACTTGTTGTTACAGATAGCCAGGCAATTATGAGAGTTTCGGCAGATGTTCCTGATGAAATCCCACTAACTACTTTTTCTATCTTAATGGCCAGATACAAAGGTGATTTGGTTGAATTCGTGCGTGGCTTAAAAAAGGTGGAAGAACTTCAAAATAATGATAAAGTTTTAATTTCTGAGGCATGCACACATCATGCTCAAGAAGATGATATCGGTAGAGTAAAAATTCCCCGATGGCTCAGACTTCACACAAAAAAGAATCTGGAAATTAATGTTGTAAGTGGCCACGATTTTCCGGAAAATTTATCAGAATATAAATTAATAGTTCATTGCGGTGGTTGCACTCTAACTCGAAAAATGATGCAAACAAGAATTAAACAGGCTCGATATATGGGCATCCCTATAGTGAACTATGGCGTATTAATTTCTTACTTACACGGTGCTGTTCCAAGAGTTCTGGAACCATTCCCCGAAGCAGTCATAGAATGGGAAAAGTTATTTCAAAAGTAATTTAATCCTACTCTCAACTTCTCAATAAGCAATTTCATATCCTCAGGGAGTTCAGAATCAAGAAATATTTTTTCTTTTGTATGTGGATGAATAAATCCTAATGTTTTTGCATGAAGTGCCTGCCTTTTCATAATTTCGAGTAAATTCTCAACTCTGCTTTTTATTTTAGGTAAATTTGACCCATAGACTATCCTTCTACCACCATATGTGGGATCACCAAAAACCGGATGTTTGATATGGGACATGTGAACACGAATTTGATGAGTTCTTCCTGTTTTTAATTTTAGTTTAACCAATGTAGTAAATTCATATTCTTCCATCACTTCATAAATAGTATGAGCATATTTTCCATCAGTTTCACTAACAGTAAAGATTTTTCTGTCTTTTGTGGACCTTGCGATATTACCAATAACATCACCACATTTTTTGTTAAATAATCCCCAGCAAACTGCCCAATATTCTCTTTCAATTGTATGCGCAGTAAATTGCTTTGCAAGCTGAGCATGAGTCCAGTCATCCTTTGCAATTAATAACAAGCCACTGGTGTCTTTATCCAATCTATGTACTATACCTGGTCTAAATTTATCCTGATGATAATCACTTAATTTATTTGTGTAATGAAGAAGTGCATTTACAAGTGTACCGCTATAATTTCCAAGTGCAGGGTGAGCAACCATACCTGCAGGTTTATTTACAACTAATAAATATGCATCTTCATAAACTATATTTAATGGAATATCTTCTGGTATTGTATTTTCCGGGCGTGGAGTGACTGGTATGGTTATTTCAATTATATCACCAGGAGAAACAAGGTAATTTGCTTTAATAACTTTTTTATTTACTGTAATTAAATTGGATTTAATTAATTTTTGAATTCTTGAACGTGTTGCATTTTCAACCGAATTGGTTAAAAAAATATCTATCCTTTCTTTTTTTTTACCCTCGGGAATTTCAATTTTAATCTTTTTCTCGTTTATTATTTTCGACATTCTCAAAAATCGAATTAATAGCTATAGTTTCGGACTGTCCATCGGTATTTACTACGGCTTCTTCTATAATTGGTTTTGTGGTATCTTCAGAAGTTTTTTCTTCAACAGATTTATGAAATATGATTAACAAGACTGCTCCAATTGTTACAGAGGCATCAGCAATATTGAATATAGGCCAGCGGTCGTATGTTTTACCGAATATTGTAAAATCAATAAAATCTATATTAAAAAAATCTACTACCCTTCCGTAAAAAAGCGGTGCATAACCATAAAATACCCCATAAAACATTCTATCTATCAAATTCCCAATTGCACCCCCAAGTATTAGAGCAAGAGCAAATCTTACAATGAACTTCTGATTTATTGATTTATACAAATAATAAAATATACCTATACTTGCTATCAAAGAAAAAATTGAAAGAATTAATTTAGAAGAATCATTAACATCTATCCCAAAAGCCATACCGGGATTTTCTACAAAAGTAATTTTAAAAAATTCACCAAGTACGTTTATACTTTCCCCGTATTCCATTCCTTTTGACTGAATATTCAGCAATGGGATGGTTCCCCCTTTAACAAGAAATTTAGTAACCTGGTCTAAAAGAATAACTACAATTGTTGTATAAAGAACTTTCAAAGTTTTACCTTTATGTTGTTTTCATTTTTTGCTTTACCTGTAAGCAATGTTGAGTATGTGGTACTGCCATTAATCTTTCTTTTGGAATTAATGGGCATGTTGGACACAAGTTCTGTGGTTCATCAATGCATTCAATACATATTCCATAAGTTCCATTTTCAATTCTTTGTAGGGCATCATCAAGGTAACCAAGAAATTTATTTTCTCTTTGTGCCCAGAGATATAATTTTTCTCTTTCCATGGCATCAGTTCCCTGTTCTGCCATATGAAGTGAGTAAGGTGAATTCTCGTTCACATACTGTCCTGTAGATGGATCCATCATCTGCTCTTTTAATACTTGAAGTTGCTCAATTATTTCATTTCTTTTTTCAAGAATAATTTTTTTAAATACTTCAAGTTCTTCTTTTGAATAGCCTTGAATCTTTTTGACCTTCTTAGTTGGTGATATCACTTCTACTTCTTTCCCCTTTTTTAATTTTTTTTCTTTATCAGTTTTTTTTGTTTTTGTTTCAGCTTTTTTCTTCTTCTCTGATGTTTTACCTACAGATTTTTTTACTGTTTTTGTAGTAGCCTTCCTGGGTTTATCAGTTTTTTTATTGGACTTTTTTGCCATGTTTCCTCCATAATTCAAATTATTTTTTTTGCTTTTCAATTGTTATCTCACATTCAAAATCGCCAATTTGCCATTTTTGTTTATATCCATTTAGATTACCATCGTAACTGATTGATTCAGCCAAAATCTCGTTTGAAATATAATCATAAAACTTTTGAATATAGTTCAAAAATTTTTCTTCACCTGTAACATCAACAAAAATTCTATCAATAACATCAAAACCAGCATCTTTTCTCATATTTTGAACCCGATTTACAAATTCACGGGCATATCCTTCCGCTATTAAATCCTCAGTCAATTCAGTGTCGACTGCTACAGTTATACCTTCTTCACTTTCGACAAACCAGCCTTCAATTTCGTTGCTAATTATTTCCACATCTTCTTTTGTAATCTGTACTGTCTGACCATCAATATCCAGACTGAGTTTTCCTTCTTTTTCAAGTTCTGCAATTGAATTCTTATCGAGTTTTTTAATAGCGTTTGTTAATGGTTTTACTAATTTACCGAATTTTGGACCAACAACTTTAAAATTTGGCTTTGCTGTTTTATTAACAATTGAAGAATCGTCATCCAGAATAATCAACTCTTTTATATTTACTTCTTCAAGAATAACATCCTGCATTTTCTTTAGAGCATCCCGTTTTTTCTTATCGACTGCAACCATAATTTTTCTCAATGGCAGACGAACTTTCAAATTGTGTTTCGCTCTAATAGAACGTGTTATATAAACAATACGCTGAGCAATATCCATTTTATCTTCCAATTCTTTTTCAAAATAAGTGGGTTGAGGAAAATCTGCAAGATGAACTGATTCATAATTTTCTTTTTTTGACACTTTATTCAAATTCAGATAAATTTCTTCTGCGATAAAAGGTGCAAAAGGTGCAGTTAATTTAGCAATTGTAATTAGGCACTCGTAGAGAGTTTGATAAGCAGATATTTTATTTTTATTAATTTCAGATTTCCAGAATCTTCTTCTGCTTCTTCTAACATACCAGTTGGATAATTGATCTATAGTAAAGTTTGCTACTTCGCGCGCAGCTTTGGTAACATCATAGCTATCCATCAACTCTTCATATTCTTTTACAAGAGAACTTAGTTTTGAAATAATCCATCGATCTATTTCTGTTCTATCTTGGTAAGGAATTAATTCTTCACTAAAGGTGAAATTATCAATATTAGCATAGAGAGCAAAAAAAGAATAAGTATTAATTAAAGTTCCAAAAAATTTTCTCTGAACTTCTAAAACATCTTCTTCATCAAATAAAGTTGGTTTCCATGGTGGACTTGTAGTTACAAGGTACCATCTTGTTGCATCAGCCCCATATTTATCAAACAAATCAAACGGATCGACAGTGTTACCACGCGATTTGGACATTTTTTGTCCTTTTTTATCAAGTATTAATTCATTAACAATAAGATTTTTAAATGTAACACTGTCAAACAGCATTGTGCCAATTGCATGAAGTGTATAAAACCAACCACGTGTTTGATCTATACCCTCACAAATAAAATCTGCCGGATAATTTTTCTTAAACTTCTCCTGATTTTCAAATGGATAGTGAAATTGTGCAAAAGGCATAGCACCACTATCGAACCAGACATCAATTAACTCGGGTGTTCGTTTATAAATTTTACCATTTCGTTCAAACTTTACTTCATCTACAAATGGTTTATGAAGGTCTATCTCTTCTTCAGGTAAATCTTTTACAGGAATTCTATTTCCATTTCTTTCGATAAAACCTTCTTTTAATTCTGCTATTGAACCAACAGCAAACATATCTCCGTCTTCGCTAATCCAGATTGGTAAAGGAGTTCCCCAGTATCTATCTCTTGAAAGTGACCAATCTTTGTTTTCTTCGAGCCAGTTTCCAAAACGTCCTGTGCCAACTTCAGGGGGACACCAGTTAATTGTTTTATTAAGTTCAATCATTCTTTGAGCAACCTGAGTAGTACGAATAAACCAGCTATCGCGAGCATAATAGATTATAGGATTGTCGCATCTCCAGCAATGTGGATATGAGTGAAGGTAATCATTAGTTGCTCTGTAAATTAATCCACGCTCTTTTAAATTTCTAATAATATCTGGATCAACTCCTTTTTCTTCATGATCTTCGAATTGAATAGTTTTAATTAACCTACCAGCAAAATCTGTAATCTCATCAGTAAATCTACCACTTTTTGTTACTGGTTGTATAAAAGGTAAATCATATTTCTGTGAAACTTCATAATCGTCTGCACCAAATGCAGGTGCAATATGAACAACACCGGAACCATCTTCGGTACTGACAAAATCTCCTGCCACAATATACCATGCGCGTTTATTAACCGGAATATATTTGAACAATGGCTCATATTCACGATTTAATAATGCACTGCCTTTTATCTCTTCAATTATACTATAATCTTCTTTTATAACAGAAAGTCGGGCTTTAGCAAGGTACAATATTCCATGTTCTTTTGTTTTAATTTTTACATAATCTATATCTGGTCCAACAGCAAGTGCAACATTCGAGATTAAAGTCCAAGGTGTTGTTGTCCACACAAGAATTGATGCATCTTCATCTTTTAGTCTGAATTTAACATAAACATTTGGGTCCTGAACATCTTTATAGCCTAAAGCTAATTCATGAGATGATAAAGGGGTTTCGCAATGAGGGCATTGAGGAACGATTTTAAATCCTTTATAAATTAATTCTTTTTTGAAATATTCATCCAAAGCCCACCAAACAGATTCAATATATTCATTAGTACATGTTATATATGGATTATCGAGATCAATCCAATAACCCATTCTTTCAGTAAGAGTACGCCAACCTTCTTTCATATCAATGTGGTAATAAACTAATTCTTTTGCTTTTTTATTGAAAGCTGCTACACCATATTTTTCGATGTCAGATTTTTGAGTAAATCCGAGTTCTTTTTCTAATGCTATTTCAATTGGAAGGCCATGTGTATCCCATCCAGCTTTTCTTTCTACTCGATAACCCTTCATTGTTTTATAACGGCAAACAATGTCTTTTAGGGTTCTTGCCATTACATGATGAATACCGGGTTTACCGTTAACAGTAGGTGGACCTTCATAAAAAGTAAATTGTTTATTTTCGTCTCTGAAAGAAATGCTTTTTTCAAATATTTTATTTTCTTTCCAGAATTTTAAGATTTGTTCTTCAATTTCCGGGAAGTTGATTTTTTCATCAAATTGCTTGAACATCTTTTTCTCTGAATTTATTTATGAATTTTCTTCTTCAGATTCATATTTTTTAATTAATTCTTTTTCAGCTGCAATAAATTCTTTAAGCTGTGTTTCGATATATTTTTTCTTATTTAAAATATCGTCCGCAACTTTTTGAGCATCATATAATAATTTATCAGCTTTAACTCTTGCCTCATCGATTAAAATTTGAGCTTCACGTTGTGCAGCATCCATTAATTTTTTCATTTCATCAAATTTCTTTTTATTTGCATCACCTTCTTTCTGAAGAATAAGTAATTCGCAAACAACCATTCCAAAAAAACCCATTGATCCAAGTGCAATATTTCTCAGTGTGTACAGGATCATATTTTCAACGAGTAAATTATTCACTCCAAAATATTCACTGAATAATGATATCAGAATAATTGTAAAAAAAACTGATGAAACAATCACCGCAAATATAACTTTTCCGCCGTGATTATATCCAAGAGTTTTATTTATTAACCACCCGCAGGCGAAGGAAAAAATAGAAAGAACAAACCAGACTGCAAAATTTTGATATCCTGCCTGAAAAATATCTGTACTCAAAAAATTAGATGCAAAAATAATTAATGCAAGTAATACGGCGGTAGCATAATATATATTTTTTTCCCCATTCATAATCTTTTAATTACCTCTTTCATAATTAGTGTCATTTTTGGTTCTGCTTCGTTAGCAGCTGCGATAATATCTTCTAATTTTGCTGGTTTTAATGCTTCCGGGAAACACTCATCAGTTACTACACTAATCCCCAATACTTTTATTCCCATGTGAATTGCAACAATATTTTCTGGAACAGTCGACATTCCAACCACATCTGCTCCTATTGCTCTAAGGAATCGATATTCTGCTTTGGTCTCTAAATTAGGTCCTGGCACTGCAACATAAACACCTTTTTGAACTTTGATTTTATTTTCTAAAGCAATTTCTTCTGCAAGTTTTATTAATTCTAAAGAGTATGGTTCACTCATATCGGGAAAGCGTGGACCCAATTCGTCTTCATTTCTACCAATCAGAGGATTATCTCCCAGTAAATTTATATGGTCCACCATAAGCATAATATCACCACGTCTGAAAAGTGGATTCATACCACCACAGGCATTTGAAATAATAAGGGTTTTAACACCTAAAAATTTCATGACTCTAACAGGATAAGTTATTTGCTGCATTGAATAACCTTCGTAGTAATGAAATCGTCCCTGCATCGCTACTACTTCTTTGCCCGAAATTTTTCCGAAGATCAATTTTCCATGATGCGACTCTACGGTTGAAATAGGAAAGTGGGGTAGTTCTGCATAATCGATTTGATGCTCAATTTCAATTTCTTTTACCAATCCACCAAGTCCTGTCCCCAGTATAATTCCGATTTCATAATTCTTATTTGTCTTTTTTCTTATTACCCCGAGTGTTTCATTAATCATGTTAATTACCTGGCTCATAATAATTTCTCCAGTATATCATTAACATTAATTTCAGATTGTTCTTCGTTTTCTTCCAAGCTTTTTTCTTTTGCTTTTAATTCCGATTTTTCGACATGAGTACCAATTTCAAGTAAATTTGATTGAGTTTCAATCATTGCCTTAATTTTAGCAATCAATAGTTTTTTTTCTTCTCTAAGTTTTAATACAGAATCCCGTATTAAGTTAGCTTCCTCTTTTGCTTTTTCAACTATCTGTATTGCTTTAATTTCTGCTTCTTTAATCATCAATGCTGTTTGCTTTTTAGCCGAATCAATTGCTTTTGTGGTTGATTCAGTGGCACTTAACAAAGCATTTTGTAAATTTTTTTCAATCTTTTTGAATTCTCTTAGTTGTTCTTCTTTTTCTTCAAGTTCTTTAAGCAATTTCTCGTTCTCATTTTGAAGATGTTCAAACTCGTCTGCTAATTTTTCAAGAAATGCCTTTACTTCATCGCGGTCGTAACCACGTACAGTTTTATTAAATTCTTGATTTTTTATACCAAACGGGGTGAATTTCATTTTATCCCTTTAATTGTTTATTCTTTCACCAAAGATTGCTGTTCCTATTCTTAGCATTGTAGAACCTTCCTCAATTGCAATTTCAAAATCGTTTGACATGCCCATAGATAACTCACTTAGCTTAAATCCTAAATTATTCATTTTTTCTTGTAATTTTCTTAATTGAATAAAAGATTTTCGAATTAATTTTGTGTCATCTGTAAAGGGTGCCATTGTCATTAATCCAATTAGATTAATATTTGAAGATTGTTGACAATACTGTGCTATTTCAAAAATTTCTTTTTCGTTTTCAAGACCGTATTTAGTTGCTTCGTTCGATGTCTTTATTTCAAGTAATACATCCTGCTTTTTCCCGCTTTGTAAAGCTTTTTTATTAATCTCTTCTGCTAATTTTATAGAATCAACAGAATGAATAAGATTTGCTGATTTTATAACATATTTTACTTTATTAGTTTGTAAGTGTCCAATAAAATGCCACCTAACATTATGAATTTTTTCTGATTTATCCTTTAGTTCCTGTGCTCTATTTTCTCCTAAATCATTTATGCCTGCATCGATTACTCGTTGAATTACTTCAAGAGGTTGTGTTTTGGAAACAGCTATTAATGTAATTTCATTTCTATTTCTACCTAATGAAACACATTTATTCTGAATTTTTTCTTCAAGTCTCTTAATATTATCTACTAACATTGAGATATTAATCAACTATTAATTTAAGGGTAAAAAAGTATTTGTTTTGATTCTAAAAGTCAATGGATTAAGGTGGTTAATAAAATAAAAAAAGGGGCAACAAAGCCCCTTAGAATAAAAGACCATAATTTTAGCTACAGCCTGTAGTAGCTCCGCAGGTCATACATTTCAAACAAGTACCATTTCTAACCATGGTCATACTCTGGCATTCAGGACAAATGTCGCCTGTATAACCTCGTTCTCTAGCTTTAAAGATCGGGTCGTTTAATGAAATCATTTTTACTTTCTGAGAAATATTAATTTTGTGTTCATTTTGCTTATCCAATTCTATCATTCTTTCGTTTACAATTTCCTCTCCTTCAATTTCACCTTCTATGAGCGAACGATATTCACCACTACTTGAATTACTTTTGCTAGTAACTTCTTCTTCGTCGACATGTGCAAGGTCGTTTCTGCCCAGATAAGTTACTGCCAATTCTCTAAAAATGTAATCTATTACAGAAGTTGCCATTTTAATTCTTTTATGTCCGGTTACAATACCACTTGGTTCGAATCGTGTAAATACAAAAGCATCAACAAATTCTTCGAGAGGAACCCCATGTTGTAAACCAAGAGATATAGCAATTGCAAAGCAATTTAACAGACTTCTAAAAGCAGCTCCTTCTTTATGCATATCGATAAAAATTTCTCCAAGTTGACCATTTTCATATTCGCCTGTTCTGAGATAGACTGATTGGCCATTAATTTTTACTTTCTGTGTGTAACCTGTTCTTCTATCAGGTAATCTTCTTCTTTTTGCTATGTAACGATGAATTATTCTTTCAGCAACTTTTACGATATCATTTTCTTCTTTTTTCTCAAGAATTTCTTCAATTTCTTCTTCTGTCATTGTACTGAGTGGTTGAGATAACTTTGAGCCATCACGATAAAGAGCATTTGCCTTACAAGCCAATCTCCAGGAAAGCATATATGCATTTTTAATATCATCAATCTCAGCTGAATTTGGCAGGTTTATGGTTTTTGAAATTGCGCCTGAAATAAAAGGTTGAGCAGCAGCCATCATATAAACGTGAGCTTCGTAATTGATATATCTTGTTCCTTTTTTACCACATTTATTAGCACAATCGAAGACAGGATAATGCTCATGCTTCAAGAAAGGAGCACCTTCAATTGTCATGGTTCCACATACATAATCGTTGGCAACTGCAATTTCTTCTTTTGTAAATCCAAGCTCTGTCAAAAGATCAAATCCAATATCATTTATTTGTTCATCAGTAAAACCGAGATTTTCTTTCAAGAACTTCTCTCCGATTGTATATTTATTGAATGCAAAACTGAGTTCAAATACTGTGGGCAAAGTGGCTTCAATTTTATTTAATATTTCATCTGTAAAGCCTTTTGCTTTAAGAGATTCATGATTTATATATGGACATCCTATAAGCGTACCGGACCCTTTTGCATATTTTACAATTTCTCTTATCTGGTCGTCATTATAGCCTAATTTTTTAAGCGCCAGTGGAATTGACTGATTTATAATTTTGAAATATCCCCCACCAGCTAATTTTTTGAATTTAACAAGAGCATAATCAGGCTCAATTCCGGTTGTATCACAATCCATCACCAGACCAATAGTTCCAGTAGGTGCAATTACAGTAACCTGGGCATTTCGATAACCATATTTCTCACCCAGTTCAAGAGCTAAATCTGCATCTTCTCTTGCTGCCTTTAATAAATCCGAAGGGCAGAATTCAGGATTTATACCCATTGGATAAATTGATAAGTTTTCATACTCTTTGTTAGGGACATTATAAGCAGCACGTCTATGATTTCTAATTACACGCAACATTGCTTCTTTATTTTCTTCGTATCGTGGAAAAGGTCCAAGTTCTTTTGCCATTTCTGCAGATGTAGCGTAAGCATGCATATGCATAATAGCTGTTAGGGCACCACAGATTGCAAATGCTTCTTTGCTGTCATATGGAATTCCCTGACGCATCAATAACGAACCCAAATTAGCATATCCAAGTCCAAGTGTTCTGAAATCGTAACTATTTTTTGCAATTTCCTTGCTTGGATATTGAGCCATAAGAACGCTTATTTCAAGAACAATTGTCCATAATCTTACTGCGTGTCTATAGGCTTTTATATCAAAAATGCCAGTTTCATCATCATAGAATTTAACAAGATTAAGAGAAGCTAAATTACATGCAGTGTCATCTAAAAACATGTATTCGCTACATGGATTAGAAGCACGAATTCTTCCACTGTTTGGGCATGTATGCCATTCATTTATTGTAGTGTCAAATTGAAGACCTGGGTCTGCACACGACCACGCAGCATATGCTATTTGGTCCCATAAATCCTGTGCCTTTAATATCTTACAGGGCTTGGGTTCTCTTCCTTCTTTTTCTGCTTTTTTCTTTTCAATTCTCCAATAAAGTTTCCATTCTCCATTGTTCAGAACAGCATTCATAAATTCGTTAGTTACACGAACTGAATTATTGGAATTTTGTCCTGAAACTGTTGCATAAGCTTCAGAATTCCAATCTGTATTATAAACAGGAAAATGAATTGACTTAAATCCCATTTTTGCAAGTTTTATTACCCTATCGATATAATTCTCGGGCACCTGTGCTTTTCGAGCTTCTATTACAGCTTTTCTAAGTTTAAGATTTGTTCTTTTGTTAAATCTATCATTTTCTGGATGTTCTTCATAACAAGCTTTCATGATATTATTAAGATGATAATTGCAAATTTTAGAACCAGCCACTAACGCAGCAACTTTTTGTTCTTCCACAACTTTCCAATTGATGTATTCTTCGATATCCGGATGGTCGATATCAAGAGTTACCATCTTAGCTGCACGTCGTGTAGTTCCTCCCGATTTAATTGCACCTGCAGATCTATCTCCAATTTTTAAAAAAGACATTAAACCAGAAGATCTTCCTCCACCGCTAAGTGGTTCGTTTGCACCGCGAATATCAGAAAAATTAGTTCCAGTACCTGAACCATATTTAAATAATCTTGCTTCCCTAACCCATAAATCCATAATACCACCCTCATTAACAAGATCATCTTTAATTGACTGTATAAAACATGCATGAGGTTGAGGATGAGTATAAGCATCTTCAGATTTTCTTAATTCTCCTGTTTTATAATCAACATAATAATGACCCTGTGCCGGGCCATTTATTCCATAAGCCCAATTTAAACCTGTGTTAAACCATTGCGGAGAATTTGGAGCAGCATACTGTTTTGCAAGCATATACATTATTTCATCATAGAAGGCTTTCGCATCTTCTTCTGTATCAAAATAATTAGCTTTCCAGCCCCAATAAGTCCAGGTACCTGCCATACGATGAAACACCTGTCGTGCATCTGTTTCTGAAGTATACCTATCTTTTTCCTGTAGCTCTTCTAACTTACTGTCCGCAACTGATGGCTGGAGCCATTTGGGTACTCCATCCTCTTTAACTCTCTTCAAGAGTTTGGGCACACCTGCCTTTCTGAAATATTTTTGTGCTATTATGTCTGTAGCTACCTGAGACCAATCTTTTGGTACTACAATATCTTCCATTCGAAAGACTATTGTGCCGTCTGGATTCCGAATTTCAGAAGTTCTTTTAACAAATTCTATTGATTCCAGGGGATCCTTCCCCGCCACTGTAAAATATCTGTTAATCTTCATTTATAACTCCAATCTTTTAAATTTGCCCTTTATATTGGTTACTAAAAGAAATTTCAGTAGTGAAGTGTAAGAATAACTTAATTAAAAAAATTTTTTAAAGCAATTACTTTTTAATGAACATAAAAAATTATTCAAGAGATTAATTTAAATTTGAGAGCAATTTAAAAAAATCATTTTAAAAGAAAAGATTGATTTTAAAGAGAAAATTTTTAGGAAAATTGTAAAGATAACTTAGTAATTTTTTCTAAAATTATAGTTTAGATTATTGTAAAATTACAGATTATTAATTTCTAAATGAAAACAATTGTAGGTTTCAATATGCATGGCCCTCAGAAATAGCTTAAAAACATTTATTATAATATTAAACTCAGTATATATTCCCTATCATTTTATATTATAGAATTATCCACGACAAAAATATTTAAAAAGAAATTTTAAATTTTTTCGCTTAAAAGTTTTTCTATAATATTTCTTATTTCTTTACTATCAGGTTTTACATTACTTCTAAATCTGGCTCTGACATAACCTTTTTTGTCAATTAAAAATTTTTCAAAATTCCATTTTACATCTCCTTGTTCTATATTTTTACTATTAATCAGTTCTTTATATAATGGAGATTTTTCATCGCCCAACACTTTTATTTTATCAAACAGTTTGAATGTTACATTATAATTAGTCCTACAAAAATTTTTAATCTCCTCATTTGTACCTGGTTCCTGGTTACCAAAATCGTTACAGGGAAATGCAAGAATTTCAAATCCTTTATCTTTATAAGTATCATAAATTTTTTGCAATTCTCTATACTGTGGTGTAAATCCACATTTGCTTGCAACGTTGACAATCATTAATACTTTCCCTTTATAATTAGAAAGTTGTACTTCTTTGCCGTCAATATCTTTTACTTTAATATCGTAGATTGAATTCATTTTATCCTCTTGAGCACTAATTTTCATTGTAATAAATAATAAAATTAATGTAATGATCTTATAATTAGTTAACGACCTCATTATAACTCCCAATTTATTGTGATAACTTAATCAAATTAAAAAAAGTTCATAAAGAAAATTTCAAGGAATTATTATAGGTGTTCGTTTATGGTATACGTTTTAATTTATTTTTAAGATTAATATGTGCTTCATAAATTATATAAAATGCAGATAATAAACATAATAAAACCGAAGATGTAATTAATAAAAACAGATTATTATTCATAAATTTTTCAGCATAAAAAATTCCTTTCGCTATAAATTCATTTAATGAAGATTCAAGCTGAGTTGTTGATGATTCCTTAAAATAAATAGTTGCAGCACAAAATAAAACACACAGGAGAATCAAAAAAGAAATAATTGTGACAGTAAAACGTTTTACGCCTTGTTGTATTTTAATGGATTTAGTTGTAATTAAATGCATAATTTTTTCTGTAAAGTTTACAGGAGCTTTATAAACTTCTAATTCTTTTAATATTTCATCAACTAATCTTAGTGCTTTTAATTTTTTATACGCATTGTTATCAGTAGTTAAGTATTCAATAAGTTCATTTATTTGACCGGTGCTTAGTAAATTATCAATATATTCATTCATCATATCATCATATTTATCAATCATAGTATTTCCTCCTGGTAGTTATGTTTAAGTACTAAATCTCTTAAAGCATTTCTTGGTCGATGTAGCAAAACCTTAGTATTCACAATCGAAATGTCAAGTATTTTACTTATTTCATTAATTGAAAGTCCATCTACATAAAACAAAATTATAACGAGAGCACTTCTTACAGGTAATTTATCGAGCATTTTTAATATATAATCTCGAGGATTTTCTGTTATTGAATAAATCTCATTATCATAATATTCAAGATCAAAATACTCATCTATTGATGTCATTTCTTGTTCTATTTTCCTTTTTTTAGAACTTAATTTTGAAATAGCAGTATTATACACAATTTTATAAAACCAGGTAGAGAATTGAGATTCATATCTAAAAGTGTGTAATGAATTGTATACTTTCATAAAGCTATCCTGAAGAGCTTCTTCAGCATCCATTTCATTCTTGAGCATTCTTTTAAGAAGGTTAAATGCTTTGTCTTTGTACTTATTAATCAACAGTGAGAAATCTTGAATATTACCTTTCTTAATTGATTCAATTATTTCTATGTCACTTAAGTTTTTCATCAAACTTTTAGACTTGCAATATATATTATGGGTTACAAATATTATTCATAATAATTATCATCTAAATTTGTATTTAACCTATAAATTTATTTAAATACATTCCAAATTTTTTGTAACCTGAAACGTTATTTAATAAGTCAAAAGGTATAGTAAAACTATTTAATAGAAGGAGATTTTACAATGGGAGAAGGCATTATTGCATTGTTTATTCCGATTATATCAATCATTGTTATTGGGGTAGTTTTAATATCGTATTTTTATTTTCGTTATAAAGAAAAACAGGTCATGCTGGAAAAGGGTTTGTCTCTCGAACAAATGGTCGAATTATTAAAATCAAAGAAAGAGACATATGGATTACTGAAAACTGGTATAATAATATTTTTCTTTGGGATTGGAATTGGTATCGGCATATTATTAGAAGATGCTACTAGAAACGATAACCTTATACCTTTGTTACTTTTTACAATGCTTGGCTTGGGATTCATTGCAGCATACATCATAGGCAGAAAATTAGAGCAGATTGATTCAAAGAAAAATGTTGATGAGTAAAAGCATTTTATAATTTCTGTGTTCTATAAAAAATAGAACACAGATAATATAATACTGATTTACAGGAATCAGGGATTTATAAATATCAAGCTAAATCATGTTCTTCGAGCCAGTGTTGAGCATCTAAAGCAGCCATACATCCTGTACCAGCAGCTGTTATTGCCTGACGATATTTTTTATCAGCCACATCGCCTGCTGCAAATACACCATCAACACTTGTTTTAGTAGTTCCTGGTTGAACAACAATATATCCTGTTTCATCCATTTCAAGTTGTCCTTTGAACAATTCTGTATTTGGTTGATGCCCAATAGCTATAAAGATACCATCTGCATCAACTTCCCATGTTTTATTGTCTTTTGTACTTTGAAGAAGAGCTCCTGTTACAAATTTTCTACCATTTTCTTCCTTTCCAAGGATTTCTTTTATAACAGTGTTTGTAATAAATTTAATTTTAGGATTTCTTTTTGCTCGCTCGAGCATAATTTTAGAAGCTCTAAATTCATCTCTTCTATGAATAATCGTAACTTCAGAAGCAAACTTAGTAAGATATAATGCTTCTTCCATTGCAGTATCTCCACCTCCAACAACAAGAACTTTTAAATCTTTAAAGAAAAAGCCATCGCACGTTGCACATGCTGATACACCGTAGCCCATATATTTTTTTTCACTTCCCAGACCTAAAAATTTTGCAGATGCACCTGTTGCAATTATTACGGAATCTGCTATATGTATTTCACTATCAGCTTTAATTATGTAAGGTCGTTTTGAAAAATCTACTTCTGTTACATTTTTAAAAAAACACTTTGCACCAAATTTACAGGCTTGCTTTCTCATAATATCCATTAATTCCGGTCCTTGAATTCCATTTTCAAAACCCGGAAAATTTTCAACCTCTGTTGTAATAGTTAATTGTCCACCTGGCTGTAGACCTTCAAATACTACTGGATTTAAATTTGCACGCGCTGCATAAATTGCAGCCGTCAATCCCGCTGGTCCAGAACCTATTATTACAACTTTATGATGATTTTCACTCATAAATTAAGCTCCAAAATTAATGATAAAATCCTTCTACATTAGTTAATGATTAGATGAAATTTTATTATAATCGATTCTTTTCAGGAAATTAAAAATTTAGAATTTCTTTTTAAACCACTCAGCTTTGCTCTTTTTATTGGGCTTGACTGAAATCTTGACTTAAATCCCTCTTCCGTCATTCTAAAAACTTCTTCGAGTTTTATCTCTTTGTTTTCATTCGTAGTAAATTCGTGATTGGTAGTTTGTTTTGAAAATTTTTTGTTCCAGGGACAAACTTCCTGGCATATATCGCAACCAAAAATCCAATTCTCAAATTTACCTTTAAATTCTGCTGATATTTCACCTTTATTTTCTATGGTCAAATATGAAATACACTTGTTTGCATCCACTACATATTCATCAACAATTGCACTGGTAGGACAAGCATCAATACATGCTCTACAAGTACCACAGAAATCCGGAATTGGTTGATTATATTCAAATTCATAATTTGTTATCATTTCTGCAAGGAAAACCCAACTCCCCATTTCCCTGGTTATAACATTTGTATGTTTACCAATCCATCCAATTCCGGCTTTAACTGCCCAAACCTTATCCATAACAGGACCAGTATCAACATGTGATTTTGATTCAAATAAAGGATCAATTTCTTTTAATTTGTCTTCAAGTATTTCTAATTTTTCCCAGATTATTAGATGATAATCTTTTCCCCATGCATATCGAGATACTTTTCCATATTCATTTCTATTTGTATATTCATCTTTTTTGTAATAATTTATTGCAAGTGATATCACACTTTTTGCATCTATCTTTATGTTTTTTACATCGAATCGTTTTTCTATATTACGATTCATATAATCCATAGTGGCATTGTAGCCATTACGTAACCACTTATGCAGCTTCTCAATTTCTTCATACAATTTTTCAACTTTAGCAAATCCGATTAGATCAAATCCAATTTCTTTTGCTTTAGCAGTTACTATTTGCGTGGTTAATTTCATGCTCAATTAATTTTATTGACTCGGATATTTACCACTTAACTTCAGAATTACTTACCATTTAAATATTTTTTCTTTTACTTTTACATAAACATAATCTCCTATTACTTTTGTTTCATACGAATCCAATCCTTTACTACCATCAGGAAATTTTCCATCTGATAAAAGGAAACTCCAACCGTGAATGGGACAATAAACTATTCCATTTTCTATTAAACCTTCGTGCATTAAATGAGTTTTTTGATGAGGGCATATGTTACTCAATGCATAGATCTTACCATCGACCTTAAAGAGAGCAATTTCTAAATCATTTATAAAAAATTGCTTGCCTGTATTTTCTTTAAGCTCCGCGTATTTACAAACTTTTATAAAATCATTTTTCATGATTAAAAATCTCTTCTGCCTGGTTCAAATTGGAAAATTTTTCCCCTATGGAAAAACCTTTATCATTTTTTGTTACCGTCGCAGCAATTGTAAATGGATCATGCTCGAAAAACAATAACCAATTTTCTTCCACTGCCTTATTTAGTATTTCTTTTTTTTCTTTGACTGTAATAAGTGGTTGTAAATCATAACTTGTTATATATGGAATTGGAATATGAGATGTAAATGGGAATAAATCACCTATAAAAAGTAATGTGTTTAAACCATCGGATATTTTAATCAATTGTTGAAAAAATGTATGTCCATTGGAAATTAATATTTTTATTTCATCATCGAAATTGTACTCACCATCAATTAAAGTAAGCAAACCATTGTCGTATAGTGGTTTAAATCGATGTTCTACAAAACTTGCCTTGTCTCGTTCAGAAGGATTTAATGCCCAATCAAAATGTCTTTTTTGAACATAATATCTGGCATTTGGAAAAGCTGGTATCCATTTGCCATCCACTAACTTTGTTGCTCCTCCCGCATGGTCAAAATGAAGATGAGTAAATATAATATCAGTTATTTCTTCGAATGCAATACCAATTTTATCCATGGATTTCATCATATCATATTCAGTATAATCAACATTGTAGATTCTCATAAATTTTTCATCCCAATTGTAACCAAGTCCTGTATCAATCAAAATTTTCCTATTCTCATTTATTAATAAAAGACATCTGGCACAAAGAATAACCCTATTTAACTCATCTGGATAATTTGTATTTTGCCATAGTGATTTGGGAACAACACCAAACATTGCTCCACCATCAAGTGAAAACTTACATGTTTCCACTGGTATTAATTCATATTTCCCAATTTTCATTTTTATCTTTATGTTTAATTTAATGAGTATATAAAATTAATAAAAAGTCGGGAATTAACATGAAACTTACTAAAATCTTAAAAAATCCTCCCCTTATAATTTTAGCTTGCTTAACACTTTTATTTCTATTGTTAAGTTGTTCAACCGTTCAAAAATCAATATTGAATGATACAACAGAAATTAAAGTAATGACGTTCAACATACGATATGGGACAGCAGATGATGGAGAAAACAGTTGGTCTAATCGCAAAAATATCTTATTTGAAGTTGTTCGCTCTTACAATGCTGATATAATTGGTTTGCAAGAAGTACTTAAATTTCAATTAGATGAATTATTGATTGAATTACAAAATTACAATTATGTTGGTGTGGGAAGAGATGATGGAAAAACAGAAGGAGAATACTCACCTATCCTGTTTTCAAAAGAAAGATTTATACTCGACACTACAGAAACATTCTGGTTTTCTGATACACCTAAAATTCCTGGCTCAAAGAGTTGGGGAAATAACATAACAAGAATCTGTACATGGGCAAAATTTTTTGACAAGTTTACAAGAAAATCAATCTATGTATTTAATCTCCATTTAGATCATCAATCACAGGAATCAAGGATTAAAAGTGCAAAAGCATTAGTAGAAAAATTCAACAAATTGAATATTAAACAACCAATAGTTTTAACAGGGGACTTTAATTGTGGTGAGGAAGAGGAAACAATAAAAACAATTCTAAATTCTGGATTAATTGATACATATCGAACTTTACATAAAAAAAGTAATAACGAAGGAACCTTTAATGGATTCAAGGGAGATGATAGTGGTGAAAAAATAGATTTCATTTTTGTATCAAAGGACTTTAGGATCAAAGATTCAGCTATAATCAAAACAAATATTAATGGAAGATACCCATCTGACCATTTCCCAGTAACATCAATTATAGCATTTATGAAGTGATATGAATAATTCTTTGCATTAATGAAGATAGAAAATTTATTAAAATTTTATTGTAGGATTAAAAGGAAACAATCTTTTTCGTATTAATTATTTAAAATATTAAAGGCTCGAATAATATCGAGCCTTTTTTGTTTTATATTTATCTTCCTATACTATCAAGATATTCTTTTTTCTTTAATAAAGTTTCTTTATCCTCAACATAATTAGGGTCTGGTACACAGCAATCAACAGGACAAACAGCAGCACATTGAGGTTCATCATGAAACCCTACACATTCAGTACATTTATCAGGAACGATATAAAAACGGTCAGCAGAGAAAAATCCTGTAGCTCCAGATGGAGCAGGATCATCAGGTCCAAAAGTTTTATCGCCCAGTTTCCATTCTGCACCACCTTCATATATTGCAGTATTAGGGCATTCAGGTTCGCATGCACCACAATTAATACATTCATCAGTTATCATTATAGCCATATTTTGTTCTCCTTGTTTTATGAAAATTTTATTTTATTAAATCAGTAAATTTCCAAGGGGTTAAATAAATGAAGGCAGGAATTAACATTCTTAATAAACAATAAAAATTTATAAAATGACCCTGTCTTCATTAATAAAAACATTATTCAAAATAAATGCTATGGAAATAATAATAAAAGCATAAAATAACTTCAAGAAAATGTAGAATAAATTACCAGCTTCCACTCGCCCCTCCTCCTCCGAAGGAGCCACCTCCTCCGCTAAATCCACCAAAGCTACCGCCCCCAAATCCTCCTCCACCCCAGCTTCGAGTTCGGCTTCCTCCTCCCATAGAACTAATTATTAATAACGGAATTAATCCTCTTCCTCTTCCTCCTCGCATCATTAAAAGAAAAATTAAAATCATTATTATATAAATAAACGGGAATTTTATATCATCTTCCTCTTCTTTACTTTTTTCTTTTTTATATTCTCCTTTAGTAGCAGATATTATCGCATCCAGACCGGATTTTATTCCTTCAAAAATATTTCCTTCTCTAAAATGAGGTCTTACTTCGTTTCTGAGTATAGAACTGGCAAGTGCATCAGGAAGTGCGCCTTCAAGACCATATCCAACTTCAATTCTCATTTTTCTATCTCCTTTAACAACAAGAAATAAAATGCCATTATTATTTTTTGTAGTACCTATTTTATTTCGTGTAGCTACTTCATATGCATACATCTCTATCGGGTAGCCGTTTAAGGAATTGATCATCAAAAATACAATTTGATTCGAGGTGGAATCATCAAAGTTTTTTAATTTTTTATTCAAATATGACAGCTCTGATTCAGTTAAAGTGGATGTAAAATCGTTAGCATAATTATTAAGTAGAGGAAAATCAACTTGTGCATTTAAAAGGGAAATAGGTATTAAGATTATTAATATAAATTTATTCATAATAAACTCGTATCAAAACTGAACTCTGGGAGCTTGTTCTGCTCCTGTAGTAGCTCTAAAGTACTGTTTTTCTTTAAAACCAGTCATATTCGCAATAACAGCGGCAGGAAATCTTTTAATTTGTGTATTATAGTCCTGAACCACCTGATTAAATTTCATTCTTTCTACAGAAATTCTATTTTCGGTACCTTCAAGTTGTGCTTGTAATTGAAGAAAGTTTTCATTTGCTTTTAACTGAGGATAATTTTCTGCAACCACCAGCAGTCTGGAGATTGCATTACTCAATCCATCCTGTGCTTCCTGAAATTTCTGAAATGCATTTGGATCTGTTAGTTGGTCAGCTGTAATCCTAACCTGACCTACTTTAGCACGAGCTTCGGTGACTGCTATATAGGTTTCTTTTTCAAAATTTGCTACACCTTTAACAGTTTCAACAAGGTTTGGTATTAAATCGTATCTTCTTTGATATTGATTTTCAACCTGACTCCAAGCTTGATTAACACTTTCATTTAATGATACTAATTTATTATAAACTCCCACTCCCCAGCTTATTGTTAGAATAATAATAATTACAATAAAAGCTACAACCCCTAAAGTGATTATTAAACCCTTTTTCATTTTACCTCCATTTTAATGGAAAAATTAATTTGTTAAACTTCTCATTGGTGCGGGAATTCTTCCTCCGCGATTTATAAAAATTGAATTATCCAGTCTACGAACATTCATTACAGGAGCTTTGCCAAGCAGTCCTCCATAATCCACAAAGTCCCCAACTTTTTTTCCAAAAGCCGGGATAATTCTTACAGCTGTAGTTTTATCGTTTATTATACCAATTGCTGCTTCGTCTGCTATGATACCAGCAATAGTAGAAGAAGGGGTATCACCTGGAATTGCAACCATATCGAGTCCAACTGAACAAACAGCTGTCATAGCTTCAAGTTTTTCAAGTGAAAGATTATTAGAAAGGACAGCTCTTATCATCCCCATATCTTCACTTACAGGTATAAAAGCTCCACTTAAGCCACCTACTGATGAACTTGCCATAAGCCCGGCCTTTTTAACCGAATCGGTCAACATAGCTAAAGCAGCAGTAGTTCCTGGAGCCCCAACATCTTCAAGACCAATTGCTTTTAATATTTCTGCAATGCTATCACCTTCTGCTGGTGTAGGTGCAAGCGAAATATCTACTATACCAAAAGGGACCCCATTTTTTTCTGCAACTTTTCTTCCAATTATTTCACCTGCACGAGTAATTTTGAAAACTGTTTTTTTAATTATTTCCGAGAGCTGTTGTAAATCAACTTTTCCTGCTTCTTTAATTGCATCAAGTACTATACCCGGACCACTTATCCCAACATTCATTGTTACTTCGGGTTCAGAAACCCCATGAAATGCTCCTGCCACGAATGGATTATCCTCAACTGCATTTGCAAAAACCACAAGTTTGGCACAACCAATAGAATCATTATCCTTTGTTAGTTCTGCTGTTAACTTTATTACATCTGCCACCATACTAATAGCATCCATATTTATACCTGCTTTTGTGGACGCAACATTTACACTTGAACAAACACGTTTTGTTTGGGATAATGCATATGGAATCGATTCAATCAGTTCATATTCCCCTTTTGTCATCCCCTTTTGAACCAGAGCAGAATATCCAGCGATATAATCTATTCCAATATCTTCTGCAGTAAGGTCAAGTATTTTTGCTATATCAATAAATTCTTTTGATGTACACGAATCAAATGGAATTGAAATCGGGGTTACTGATATCCTTTTGTTGGCAATTCTAATTCCATAGCGTGACTCAAATTCTCTTGCATTACTTACAAGATTTTTTCCATATCGTATTATTTTATCATAAATTTTTTGTTTAGTTATTTCAATGTTTCGATCATAACAATCACGTAAACTTATTCCGAGTGTAACAGTACGAATGTCGAAATGCTCTATTTCTGTCATTCGTATAGTTTCTAATATTTCTTCAAAGGCGTATTGCATTATTATTTTTATTTTATTGAAATTAAATTATAGAATCTATTTAAATTGATATTAATTGGATCAAACCACTTTTCTTACCATGCCGAAATATTTTAATTGTTGATATCTAATAAATCTCGGTTAAATTATTAAAATAATTAAATTCTATGCATATATCTGAAAATATCTTCATGTTGAAGATATATTTTTATCTTCAATTCATCAGCTACTTTTGCCATTTCATTTTGAATTTCTCTTAAATCTTTGTTTGAAGTTGAAATATCTATCATCATTATCATTGTAAAAAAATCGCCCATTATTCTTTGACTTAAGTCCTGAATATCACAATTAGCATCTGCGAGTGCTTTTGTTACGGCAGCTACGATTCCCGGTTTATTTAATCCGAAAGATGTTAATATTACTCTACCAGAAGAAACTTCCCCACTTTTTAATTTCAAATCATAATCAGTTATAGACTCAATCTTTTTCCTGACAGCTTCTTTTATTTCATCGGGTGAAGCATTTGTGCCTAATTCGTTGATTGTTTCATATGCAATTTTTCTAATTACTTCTTCAGTAATTTTCATGGCTTGTCGCCTTTATATTCATTTTGAAGGTAATCCAAAGCTTTTTTAGTAATTAAATCATTTTTTTCTTTGACAAACCTCTCTGAATTTTGAACATTTCCTCTATAAAATCTTAACCATAATAAACCTCCAATAAGAGCGCCATCTATGAATCTATCTTCAGAAAATGCTTTAACAGTTAAGAAACCGAACAAAAAATTATAAGCAAACGACATTAAACCAGATACAATATTGCCTGTATAAATTTGTCCTGCACCGGGCACAATATAAGAAATTAACTTTGCAAATGTAACTGAATATTTTTCTTTAATAACCCTACTGCTCAATACAGCTAATTCATGTTGAAATTGAAATTTTTCAAAGTAATATTTTCCTTTAACCCAGTCATCGTTAAAAATATATGCCCACGCACGCCAGTAGCTCAGAGAATCTTTTTTTCCATTAAAATCATATGAGTTTTCCATCTCATTTAAAATTTGTAATGCCCTTTCTGGGGTTCTTCTCAACAAATTTGATTTTACAATTTCAATTTTAGCTGTGTATTTACTTTGTGTATCTGCAGTATACATTATAGCCTTTGTAAAATAATTGATTGCTTCATTATATTTTCCTCCTGCTTTATAACATTTGCCAATAAAAAAATTCCCATAAAATGAATATGATTCTAACGAATCGAAAAAAATTAATCTTTTATATTCAGTAATTGCATCAAAATATTTTTCAGCTTTAAATAAAGAATCGGCGTATTTTTTCTGAATTAATAAATCCTGAGCATTTAATGTGGTAATTGCCAAGCTAAGCATTAAAATAAGTTTCATGTATTATTTTCCCATAAAATTTAATCTGGGTAAAAGATAATTCCTTTGTTTAAAAAAATTATTTATTTCAGTAATGTAATTGCTTTTTAATTTAGCATTATAAATTTGAGCAGAAGCAATAGAACCATAAATATTTCCTGCGTAAGTAAGCAAAGATAATCCTGCAAATAAGAATCCTCTAAACTTATGAGAATGTTCAAAATTATTAATGGACAATGCAGTAAGTAACCCCGTCACAATAAATGCTGTAACTCCATCACTTATTTCACCCACGTAAATTTTCCCTGCTCCAGGTAATATGGATGATAATATCCCAGCCAGAGTCTGATCTTTGTATGGCATATTTTTTTTAAATAGATAAAAATTTCTAATTGATACAAGATTTGAATCATCAAAGCTTGTAAAGAATTCTGTTGAATCCGGGAATTCTGAATGATCAAAAAAGTAGGAAATATATTCCAATCTTTTTATTTGCTTAAAATATTTCTCAGATTGGTAAATTTCATCATTAATTAACTTTCTGAAATTGGCAAAATCATTAACAGATAGAGAAGAGAGAAAATTTGCTTTATAAAAGTACAGCTTAGCTTCTTCTTGAAGACTTGAATTAAAGAACAAACTCTTAAAATTTTCTGCTGCTTCTTCATATCTTTTAATTCTAAGGAAACATTCTCCGAATTTGAAACGAACTGTATCATTATTTATGACTTTTAAAATTTCTTTGTATTCCTCTTTTGCTCTTAAATAATCTTCCTCGCTAAATAGATAATTTGCAAATTTCAAGCGGTTTTCTATAGAAAATATATTATTACTTTGAGTTTGTCCATTTATAATTAAACAAACAAAAAAGAAAAATAATATTTTGAATTTCTTAATGCGAACAAAAGGCTGCATGCTATTTTGCAAATGTTTTGTCGGGATAAAACTTTATTTGATTGATTAATAATGAATAATTTTCAACTGGATCAAAGAATTTTCCAGAAATGTGATAAGCGTAATGATTTCTACCCTTAAAGAAATTAATATCGCGTGTAAATCTATCTACGAACATGAGCGTTCCTTTAAATAAATTTGTTTTTTTAACTGCATCCACAAAAAATTCAGAACATGAAGGATAAAATGGACAATTATCACCATCAAGATCAGAAATTAAAAAATTATACAAACTTTTTGTTATTGTTAATAAATCTTTATGTAAAATTTCATTGCTTTTATTTGTATTTGTATTACTGTATGAAACTGCGCACTTATCCCATCTTACCCAGTCAGTTTGTGCATAAATAATTGAAATAAATGTACAGTATAGTATTAAAAAGAATCTCATATTACTTTCTTAATAAAATCTAAATTACATAATAAAATAACAAAAACTCAATAATAATTATCGGGTGTATTTAACAATAGGATTCAATTTATATTTACATTAGTTTATCATATTTTCTACACTTTTTAAAATCACTTTTTTTTATATTTGTCTTGATGATAAAGAGTAATAAAAAAATACAATTAAAAGGATTATCTCTTTTGGAACTAAAAGATTATTTTTATTCAATTTGCGAACAAAAGTTTCGAGCTGAACAACTGTTTAATTGGCTTTATAACCACATTATTTTTGAAGGTGATGAAATTAAAAATTTCCCTAAAGAACTAAGAAAAAAGATTAATGAAGATTGTGAATTAAAAACACTTGAATTATTAGATAAACAATTTTCTCTTTCAACTCAAACTCAAAAATTTTTATTTGTTACAAAAGATAATAAGAAAATCGAAACTGTATTAATCCCGGATGGAGATAGAAATACACTTTGCATATCAACACAAGTAGGTTGTCCTCTTGATTGTAAATTTTGTGCTACGGGATTAATGGGTTTCCAAAGAAATTTATCGGCAGGAGAAATTGTAGACCAGTATTTATTAACAGCTAGAGAATATGGTAAAGAAAAAATAACCAACATAGTCTTTATGGGGATGGGAGAGCCATTATTGAACTTTAAAAATACAATTAAAGCAGTCGAAATATTTACCCACGAATTAACCAAAGGATTAAGTAGAAAAAGAATAACAATTTCAACTGCAGGTATTCCAAGGAAAATTATTGAACTTGCTGATTTAAATCTAAGAGTAAAACTTGCTTTTTCACTACATTCTGCTTTTGAAGATATAAGAAGAAAAATTATGCCGATTAATTGTAAGTATTCTTTAAAAGAAAATCTTGATGCCCTTAAATATTACGCCAAAAAAACTAAAACAAGAATTACATTTGAATATATTATGTTAAAGAACATTAATGACAAACAAGAAGATATAAAAGCACTTGTTAAATTATGCAGTCAATTCCCCTCCAAAATTAATATAATTCCTTTTAACAGCATTAAACATATGAATCCATCTGGCATTTCATCCGAGCTTGAATCAACAGATTATGATAATATATTGGAATTTGCAGAAAAACTAAGAAAACACAACTTAACCGTATTTATTAGAGATACACGGGGAGATGACATTTCAGCTGCTTGTGGACAATTAGCAACTAAATTTAATTAAAACATATAGATTTATTAGAAAGTATATAGTTATTAAATTTTTTATTTCGTGTATGAAATGCTGAATATGATTATAATATTATTAATAAACTTAATTTTATTTCAGCAAATTACTTTTAACCAGGAACTAAAATCTTTAGTTAAAAAAGCAAATTCAGTTTTAATAATGCCCTTTATAGAAAACGAAAAGTATCCTTACGCTTCTGATGAAATAAGATTCTCATTAATTACGGGTTTCCTCCAAAAAGGTTATAAAGTAATTGAAGATGATTCCATCTGGAATATTTTGACTAACATGGATTATAATCTTTCAAATATTTCAACACAAATCGCTGATTCTATTTCAAAATATGTTAATGTAGATTTAATAATATTTGGACATATAGATGAAGTAATAAATCGACGGGAGACTGGATTTATAAAAAATAGGATTGTTTACAAACCCGTATTAATAAAAATTTTCGACACTCGAATAAAATCAATTATTTATTTCGAAAGACTTAATCTAATTGAATATTGGGGCTTAGTTGAAAAAATTATGCCTATAAGCGACATTGGACTTAAAGTTGCAACAACATTAAGAAATCGAGGATACTAATTAAATGTTTATTAGGAGATATAAATATGAAAAGCAAGATAAGGTCGATTTCTATTATCTTGTTAATATCAATTACTTTCTGCAAAGAAAATAGTGTAATAACTGAAATTGAAGCAAGCATTTTTCAAATTCCTGGATGTCAACCTGCTATCACTAAAATTACAAACAATGTATTATTTGATTCCTGTTTTAATTATACCTTTCTTGATAAATTGACTATTGATTTTTGTATTAATGGGAACTGCTGTCCTGATAGTAACAGATTTTTAATCACACATAATATTTTCAAAGACACAATAACAATTGCTTTAACAGACATAGCTCCCAATTTATGCCGATGCATTTGTAATTATATAATTCATGGAGAATTTAATTATTTATCAAACGATAGTTATTATATCAAATGTATCATCAACAAAGGGAACAATAAAGAAATTTTATACAACGAAAAAGTTTTCAAATCATATTAAATAAAATTTGACATGCAAACAAGCCCGAACAAATAATTACCTGAGAGCATTCATGTTTTGATTTGTATAGCTTCAAAATAATCTTGAATAATTTTTATACTCTCTTTTGCTGCTGAACTAACATATTCTGCAGTCATTCCCATTGAATCACGATTTGTTGCATCCATCTGCATCAACCTTAGTCCTAGCTGAGTTTGAAAACTATTTAATGCTATTACAATTTGACTCATATCACCCATGATTTTATGAATTCTCTCAATTGGTTTGAAGAGAAATAAAACCACTAAATCAGCAATTCCAAAACCACCTGCTATTAATGATTTTATTTCATTTATACCGGTGTTATGCGCTGCATAGAAAGGCACACTTATTAAAATAATACCAACCCCAAACATAATAATCGATAGTATTACAATAACCCAATAAGTAACAGCAAGTTTTCTTCTTAAGCTTTTTAAATCGATTTTTCCCTCGATCATAGAACCCTGAAGATGGCGAACAATAAACTCATTAGCCTTTCTGCGTTGTTCTGCATCCATTGTTATAACTTCTGAATTATCATTATTCATACAAGCCTCCATTTCATTTAATTATATTAATTTTTCTTTCCTCCCTTTATGAATTTTCTTCTATTAATTTTCCTAAAATTTCATTCAATATCTTTTATGTTTTATTTAAGGTAAATATAAATTATCAATAAATTTGTTAATATTCTATAATAATCATAAATATATCTTTAGTTGAAGAAAAGACTTTATACTTATTCTTTCCTGGAGATAAAGAAAGTTCTTCAAACTCTTTGGAAATAACAAGGAAATTAAGAAAAACTTATGTTCGGAATTAAAATGAGTAGAATTTTATTTATTTGTCTTATAATTTATTTTCCTAAATAAAAGATTAAAACTCAAGAGGAGATGAAGATACATTTATAATTCAAGAAGTTATGTTTTAGGAAACAATCATTTATTTATAGTAATTAATCATTAAAGAATTTTAATATCAGAAAGTAAAATTTTAACATATATTTTACAAAAATAAATTAATTTTGCTAAAAGGAAAATAATTTTTGAATTAAATCGGGGGGTAAAGTGTCATATCATTTAATTAAGAAATCAGAGTTTGACCGTGTAAGATATTTTGATGGTAATTGGGAAATTAAAATGAAATTATTTGCTGAGATGTGCCGTTTCAATACATTGGTTGCAGTAAAAAAAGCAGGTTCAGGTCATCTTGGCTCCTCTTTTAGTGCAATGGATATAATTACTTATCTCTACTTAAATGAATTAAATGTACTTAATGTAGGATTGAATAGCGAGGAAAGGGATATTTACTTTTCTTCAAAAGGCCATGATGTACCTGGGCTCTATTCATTGTTTTATGCAGTAGGTATTTTACCAGAAGAAAAATTACTGATGCTCAGAAGATTAAATGGATTGGATGGTCATCCTGATATTAGAATACCTGGAATAGAGGCTTCTACAGGTTCGCTGGGGATGGGGATTTCAAAAGCAAAGGGGATGGCATGGGCAAAAAATTACCAAAGAAAAAGTGGAAAAGTTTATGTTCTAACAGGTGATGGAGAATTTCAGGAAGGACAGATATGGGAATCAATTCAATCAACAGCACATCAAAAAATTTCAAATCTTACTGTAATAATGGATCATAATAAATATCAAACAGATATGCTTGTAGAAGATGTAAATAATATCGAAGATATTGTTGCAAAGGTAAGTACCTTTGGCTGGCATGTAGTAAGAATCAACGGACATGATTATAATGAACTTAAAATAGCATTCTCCAATCTTAAAAACATAGCAGATAGACCAAAGATGATTATTGCAGATACAATTAAAGGAAAAGGTATTTCATTTATGGAAAAACCCGAAACAGAAACCGTTTCTGGAAAAACATATTACAGATGGCATAGTGGTGCACCTGATGATGAAAAATTCCTTAAAGGTCTTGAAGAATTAACTTCGTCAATCAACAAACTTTCAAATGAACTTGGATTAAATAAAATAGTAATTCCTGAAAACAAAGTTGAAGTAAAAATCTCATCAAAAATTGATAAAGAATTTGTTGTAGAAGCCTTTGGTGAAGCACTTGTTAAATTTGCAAAAACAAATAGAAATATTATTGTACTAGATGGAGATCTATCTGCAGATTGTAGATTAAGAAAATTTGAATATGCTTTTCCTGAAAGATTCATAGAAAATGGGATAGCTGAACAGGATATGGTTTCTATGGCAGGTGGACTTGCAAGAATGGGATTATTACCTATTGTAAATTCATTTGCAAGTTTTTTAGCTGCAAGAGCAAATGAACAGATATACAATAATGCATGCGAAAAAACTAAAATTATTTATGTTTGTCACTTTGCAGGAATTATTCCTGCCGGACCAGGGAAATCGCATCAGAGTATTCGCGATATTTCTTTATTTGGAGCAATACCAAATGTGACAATTATTCAACCTTGTAATGCAATGGAAACGAAAAAAGCATTACAATATTGCATTGAAGAAGCAAAAGAAAATTGTGTATTACGTTTATCAATAGGTCCTTCACCAGAAAAAATAGAATTGCCTGAAAATTATGAATTCAGAATTGGCATCGGAACAGAATTAACAGATGGTAATGATGCTATAATATTTGCTTATGGACCAGTAATGTTGCACGAGGCATTAACAGCTTCCAGAATTTTGAAAAATATTAATTACGGATTAAAAGTAATAAATATGCCCTGGCTAAATAAAATTGATCTTGACTGGATAGAGATCATAACAAAAGATTATAAAAATATTTTTGTTCTTGAAGATCATTCAATTATTGGTGGACTGGGTGAAAGAATTCTAGATGCACTTGCAGACATTCATCATTTCCGCGGAAAAAAATTTGATATCATAGGGCTTGATGATTATCCAGAATGCGGTACTCCACAGGAAGTTCTACAATATCATGGTCTTGATGGATTATCTCTTGCAAAAAGGGTCTCTGGAATATATGATCTGACAATTTCAGATAAATCTATAAATTATATTGATGCTGCTCCTCAATAATTATGTTTTAAAATCAGGTAAAAATTTTCCCATTCTTAAAAAATCATTTATGGATTTATTTTCATTATTGAAAAAAATCGCCTTATTTTAATTAAAAATAAATTTTTTGCTTGGCAGATAATTTGTTTTATTTAAATGTTTTACAAAAAAAGAGGTATTAAAAATGTTCATAACTGATGATTGCATAAGTTGTTCTGCATGTGTCGATGAATGTGATAATAATGCTATTTACAATGCTGGTGAGTCATATACAGTAAATGGTGAAACAAAGCCTCCCATTTCAGAAGATCATACATTTATAGCACCAGAGCTATGTAATGATTGCAAATCCTGCGTGGAAGTTTGTGCTGTTGATGCAATTGTAGAACAATAATTACCCCCTCCACAATAAAAGCCCGATTCAAAAATTTTGAATCGGGCTTTTTTATTTACTTCAATTAACCTGGTCAAGATATGGTTTTATTTTTGAGGTAAGATGATATTTTGGTACTGCTCCTATAACTGCATCTACAAGTTTTCCATTTTTAAAGATTCCTAGTGTGGGTATACTCATTATTCCGAATTGATTAGCTACTCCAAAATTTTCATCTGTATTTACTTTTACAACTTTGAGTTTTCCCTCATATTCATTTGCAATTTCTTCAATAACTGGTGCAATCATCCTGCATGGACCACACCATGGAGCCCAAAAGTCAACCAGTACAGGAAGAGGTGATTCCAATACTTCCTTTTGAAAATTAAAATCAGTTCCTTCTATTATTTTACCCATTTATTAACTCCTATATTTTTATCATACAATTTGATGATCTTCTAACTAAAAAGTTTCAATAAAATTATAATATCAATCACTTCCTTATCTCATTATTTATCATAAATTAATTAACATTTTATAGAGCAAATTACAATAAAATAAACCTGAACTAAGATATTTAAGACATTACTTAAAAAGAGAAATTAGAATTATTAAATATTGAGAAAGAAAACTAGTAATAGAAGAATGAAGTTAAATGTAGAAATCCACCTGACAGTGTCATTTATTCTTGATTTAAAATTTTTATTACTTCTTTATGAATTATTCCACCTGTAGCAACAATACTGTCCCCTCTTAATGGATCATTTCCATAATAATCTGTTATTTTACCACCTGCTCCATTTATGATTGGTATCAGTGCCATAAAATCCCATAAACTCATAATGGGATCAATCATTATATCTGCATACCCGGTTGCAACCAAATAATATCCATAACAATCACCCCAACTTCTAAACAATTTTACTTTTCTAATAAGATTATTCAGGGCTTTTATATTTCTGTATTTTTCAAAATTCATATAATCTGTAATTAATAACACAGCTGAAGAAATATTTTCACAATTTCTTACTCTCACAACAACATCATTCAGATAAGTCGAGTTATTATCGCCAATTAAGAACTCATTTAATGCTGGTAAATTTATTACACCCAGTATAGGTTGATTATTTTTTAATAATGCTATTAAAGTACCAAAAAGTGGTGTGCCATATATAAAACTTTTAGTTCCATCGATTGGATCAAGAATCCATTTGTATTCTGAATTGGGATTTATATCTTCAAATTCTTCACCTATAATTCCATGTTCAGGAAATTCTTTAGTAATTAATTCACGCATTTTCTCTTCTGATTTTTTATCTGCAATAGTCACTGGTGTAAAGTCTGTCTTAATTTCAATATTCATCTCTTTCCTATAAAAATCCATAATAATTTTTTGACTTTCGTTTGCTAATAGCTTCATGAACTTCTTCAGATAAGAAATTTCATCCATATGTACTCCTGATTAATATTAAAGTTATAATTAACTTTTTCAAATTAATAGAATTATAAAACTTTACCAAAACTTATTATTTTTCGAACAAATGAATAAAAAGTTATGAGCATTTTAAAGGCAGACAGTAAAACAATTCGAAAAGCAGCCGAAATAATTAAAAAAGGGGGACTTGTTGCATTCCCCACAGAAACTGTATATGGACTTGGAGCAGATGGATTAAATCCCATAGCTGTAGCAAAAATTTTTGAAGTAAAAAAAAGACCAACTTTTAATCCGCTTATACTACACATATCGCAAAAAGAATGGATTACAAAAATTACAATTTTTAATGATAGCAGAATAAACTTATTGATCGATAATTTTTGGCCTGGTCCTTTAACATTAGTATTAAAGAAAAATAATATTATCCCAGATATTGTTACTGCTGGTAATCCTACGGTTGCTATAAGAATGCCCGATCATCCTGTAGCATTAGAACTTATTGATAAGAGTGAAAGACCAATTGCCGCTCCAAGTGCGAATATGTTTGGGCATTTAAGTCCAACTTTAGCAGAGCATGTAGAAAAAAGTCTCGGTAATAAAGTCGATTTGATAATTGATGGAGGTAAAACAAATATTGGTGTAGAATCAACAATTATTCAGTATTTAGACGGTAATTTTTATTTACTGCGACCCGGAGGATTGCCAAAAGAAGAAATCGAAAAAGTAATTAATTCACCAGTTTACCTAAAAACCAACTCTATAAAACCTGAATCGCCCGGACAATTACCTTATCACTATTCACCATCAATTCCACTTCTATTCTTAAATGAAAAAAATATAAAAAAATATTCAGAGAAAAAAATAGGAGCATTGTTTTTCAAAGATAAAAAAATCGATTTTAATTTCTCTTCAGTAAAAATTCTCTCTGAAAAAGGGGATCTAAAAGAAGCTGCAGCAAACTTATTCAAGTATCTTCATGATTTTGAATCTGAAAAAATCGATTTAATTTTGGTCGAACCTATAAAAGAAGAAGGGTTAGGTTTAGCTATAATGGATAGGCTTAAAAAAGCTTCAAAGAAATTTGATTGATGTATTTCAAAAATATTGTATATTTATAATAAAATATTTTAATTCTAACAGGGTGCACATTAATAATGAACTCTAATCAATACGATAAAGACTCACAGAGTAATATTTTCTCAGATGCATTTTTTATTACAAAGAAAAATATAAAACTTTTAATTCACGCTATAAATTCCGTTCACGAGTGCATAAGTATTACTGATTTAAACCATAACATCATATTTGTAAACCAGACATTTCTGAAAACATACGGATATTCTCTTAAAGAAATTATAGGTAAAAACACAAGTATTTTAAGATCAGAAAAAAATGACCCCGAAGTTTTAAGAAGCATCCACGAAGAAACTCTTAGAGGGGGATGGCAAGGACGCTTGATTAACAAAAGAAAAGATGGAAGAGAATTTATTATAGAATTAAGCACATCTATTGTTAGAGACGAAAAAAATAATCCTATTGCGTATGTAGGTCTCAGCAGAGATATAAGTAAAATCATACAGACCGAGGAAAAATTAGAAGAGGTTGAAAAAAAATATAGTGAACTTTTTATGGGATTAAAAGATATAGTATATGAAAGTACAATTGATGGAAAATTTGTTGAATTAAATCCTGCCGGAATGGAATTTTTTGGTATTAATTCCCTTGAACAATTTCAAAACACAAATATAATTTCACATATATATGTTAATCCTGAAGATAGAGAAAGATTTAAGAATGAACTAATTAAAAATGGCTATGTAAAAGATTTTGAAATAGAGATTAAAAAATTAAATGGTGAAATGGCCGTAGTAAGAGAAACCTCTATTGCAGTAAAAAATAAGGATGGTGAAATTATAGGATATCGTGGAATTTTAAGAGATGTTACAGAAAGAAAGAAACATGAAGCACAATTGAAACAATTAGTCGAAAAACTCGAATGCTTAAATCAAGAATTGAAAAATTCAAACGCTTCCAAAGATAAATTCTTTTCGATTATTGCTCACGACCTAAGAAGCCCTTTTAGTTCTTTACTAAGCTTCTCAGAATTTTTATACCAAGACATTGATGAATTAAACAAAGAGGAAATAAAATCCTTTGCCCAGAATATAAATGAAGCTGCAAAAACTGTATTTGCATTACTCGAGAATTTATTGCAATGGTCTAGAATTCAAACTGGAACCATTTCATTCAATCCAAAAAAGTTCATCTTATACGATATTGTCGCAAAAGTTATTAATCTTCTTTATAACAACGCTGCCCTTAAAAAAATTGAATTATTAAATAACATTAAAAGGGGGACCATCATATTTGCAGATGAAGATATGATTTTTTCAGTTTTTCAAAATTTAATTTCCAATGCGATAAAATTTACACACGAAAATGGGAAAATCATAATTGATTCTGAGGATAAAGAAAATATGGTGGAAATTTCGATTGTTGATAATGGAATCGGGATCGATGAAAAAGATTTAGAAAAACTATTTAGAATTGATATTCCATTTACAAAAAGTGGCACAAAAGAAGAGAAAGGTAGTGGACTTGGTTTAATCTTATGTAAAGAAATGATAGAAAAGAATGGAGGTAAAATAACTGTTCAAAGTAAAGTAGGAGAAGGTACAACTTTCAAATTTACACTGCACAAAAATGATTTTACACAATCTTAATCTGTACTTACAAAAATCATTTCATTTAATTATCCATAAATAATCTGTTCACTATTTTTTTGAATAAAATATAGAGGATTAAAATGAATAAAGAATTAATACTTGAAAAAATCGAACAAGCATCAAAAATTCTTACTGAAAAAGAAATTGATATGTGGTTAATTTATGTAAGAGAAACAGGAAATATAAAAGACCCAATGATGGATATGGTTGTAGGAACAAATGCAACCTGGCAATCTGCTTTTATCATTACAAAAGATGGCAATACACATGCAATTATAGGTTCACTTGAATATGAAAATATGAAAGCTGTAGGAACTTATAAAAATATTCATCCTTATTTGAAATCAATTAAGGAAAAATTTCTCGAGATTATCGAACAATTAAAACCAAATAAAATAGCAATAAATTATTCCCGGAATTCAAGTCTTGCAGACGGATTAACACACGGACTTTATCTTGATTTAATTGACCTTTTGAAAGAAACAGATTACATAAACAGATTAATTTCCTCCGAAGAAATTGTTTCTGCACTCAGAGGTAGAAAATCATTAAAAGAATTAGAATTGATTAAAAAAGCTGTAAATGAAGCTCTAAAAATTTTTGATGAAGTAACAAATTATATGAAACCTGGAATGACAGAAAAACAAATTGCCCGATTTGTGCACGATATTGTTAAACGCAAAAGTTATGAACTTGCGTGGGACCAAGAATATTGTCCATCTGTTTTTTCAGGACCAAATACAGCAGGCGCACACTCCAGCCCCACTGATAGAATAATAGAACCTGGACACGTGGTGAATATGGATTTTGGAATAAAGATCGATGGATACTGTTCCGATCTTCAAAGAACATGGTACATACTAAAACCAAATGAAGATGAACCACCAGAAGAAGTTCAAAAAGGTTTTAATGTAATAAAAGAATCCATAACAAAAGCAGCTAACGAAATTAAAGCTGGTAAAAAAGGTTGGGAGATTGATGAGATTGCCAGAAATTATATTCAAATCAATGGTTATAGTGAATTTCCACATGGACTGGGTCATCAGGTTGGACGCTCTGTTCACGATGGAGGTGCATTATTAGGACCAAAATGGGAACGATATGGTAATTTACCTTTACTTGAAATTGAAGAAGGAAATGTTTTCACCATTGAACCAAGATTAATTATTGACAATTACGGAATTGCAACAATAGAAGAAATGGTCTATGTAACTAAAGAAAGCTGTGAATTTATTTCTGAAAGACAGGAATATCTTTATTTAATTAAATAATTTTTATTGATAAATGAAATGAATTTATAAGAACCATATGTAAAGAAAGGCGCAGCCACAACATCGATTGTATAATGAACATGTTGTATAAGAACAAATATAGCGACAAATATTGTTGAAATAAAAAAAACAATTTTTAATTTATTATTAACTAATAGAAAAAATAAAAACATTGTTGCTGTGTGTCCTGAAAAAAAAAGATCTTTTAAGAGTGTATTACCTCCTCCAAAAAATTCCACAAATGGATCTTTAAGAGGAATAATTGTCGGCGGAGCATCAAGTGGTAACAAATAAATTGTAAGCAGTCTTAAAAGAGCAATCAAACTATATGTTTGTATGGCTAATAAAAATTTTTGAGGATCAAAACTTAAATGAATTATAACAATTATTATTGAGCTATAAATCAATGCAAAGGTTATCCATGTAACATCAATTGGTTTAAATAAAGTTAATATCTTATCATTGAAAGAAAAACCGACTTGTGCCTCGTTATACTCAAGGAATTTTGCTAAGGATAGAAGAACAGTGATTAAAATTACTAAGGAGATAATAAAAATTATTCTGAACTTTTTATTGTAAAATTCTATACTCCAGACTGAAATAAGTTGATGTATCTTACTCAATAAAACTCCACTTTACTTTATACGAATTTATAAAAAATCTCTTCATCCAGCTATAGATGGAGAGAAAACGTTAACCCCATCTTAAAGATTTTTTCTGGTACAGGGCAATAGAGAACATAATTTCATAGGTTACTCAATTTTGCTGTAGCAAGTGCTATACAAGCATCAGCTGCGCCGTAGTATAATCTTACCTCGTCATCATTAATAATCCATCCACAGGGGACAACAACATCATCCACATCACCTTCTTTTTAATAATATTCTTTTGGACCGAAAATCCATTCATCGCTTCTACATAATACTTTTGTGGGATCTTCTCTATTAAGAAGAACAAGTCCAAGTCTATAAATTACACAACCAGCAGTTCTTTTTACCCGATGGTATAAAACGAGCCATCCTTCAAGAATCAATACTGGTGGAGGTAATAAGCCTATTTTATTTGCATCCCACCATGCTCCTTCACGTGCTCTAATTAAAATTCTATGTTCACCTCAATGAATTAAATCAGGCGAAAAAGAAATCCATATGTGTGCTGCAGAATATGGAGTTAATATTATCGGGCGATGCAGCATTGCCCATCTATTTCCAAATTTTACAGGGAATAATGCTGCATCTATATCTTCAGGTGGCAAAACTGCTCCATATTTTTCAAATGTTTCAAAATACTCCGTCATTGCTAAAAAAACAAGAGGTCCACCGTGTGAATAAGCTGTATAAGTTATTGCATATTTTTTTAAGTCACTTAAATAAGTAATTCATGGATCTTAAATACCCCAAATTTCTTCAAGATAATTAAGTGGATCAGGTAACAGTGTTGGTTTAGAATCTATTTGCCAATTTGTGATTCCATCTTTACTTCGAGCAACTGTTAAATGGAAATGACCCTTAGGTCTTCAACACGAATTAAAAGAATTGTTTCCCCATTAATAGAGACAGCTCCACAATTAAAAACAGAATTTGCCGGATAAGGTATATTTTCAATAGCTATTATAGGATTATTAGAATATCTCTTAAATAATTCATGAGAAGAATTACCCATAAATAAACCTCCATTAAATTTATCTTCTCAAATAATATTCGAATTATAATTCAAAACTTTTTACATGTTCATAGGATTTAATTTAGTTTTCGATTCTATACATTTCCGCAAGTGAAAGCAAAAAAGATAACGTTGATTCTGCTCCTTCATTTAAATTAACTCTATCCACATGAAGAGCATCATAACATCTACCAGTTGTCGGATCATACAAAACCAGTCCTAAATCGTTTCTGCCTAAAAACCATTCAAAAGCAATTCGAGCCTTATTATATAAGTAATAATCTCCTGTTATTTCAAAGGCATCAATGCATGCCGATATAGTTTCGTAAGCAGCAATTGGTTGCTGGTCAAATTCTGCTTTTTTGCCATTTCAATTATACCACTCATCCGAGCCAATTGGACTGAAATAGCCTCTTTGAGATGTTTGCAGTTCAATTAACCATTTCAATGAATAAATTCCAATTTGCAAAGCTATGTTGTCTCTTAAAGCATTTCCTGTAATTATTAAACATTGAGATAATCGTGCATTATCATACACAAGGTATTCCTCGAACCATTTCCAATCTTCTGTAGAATTTTTTTCATAAAGTTCAATTAATCGCTTAGTCAAATTTTCTTGAATTTGAATAGCTACTCTATCTCCGCTCATTTTTTGAAGATATTCATGGATTCCAATTAAACCAAAAGCCTATGCACGAGGAGATTTTAATTCTGTCAAACTTGGTAATGCTCTATTAAATAATTGAGTTGCCCATATTTGTAAATCGTATCTTTTTGACCTATTCACGCACGTACCCAATGCCCAATTTGCTCTTCCCTGTGAATCATCTGAGCCTGCATCTTCTTTCCATTTACGGTTAAAATCCATGAAATTTCTGAACCGATTTCTCTTTTCGTTAAAGGAATACTGTATAAAAGCAGCATACCGTTTTGCCAAGCTTTCAATCTGATCATCCATTAATCCAATTTCATCAAGTAAGATTGTCAGCATAAATACACGTGCATTATCGTCAAGACAATAACCCTCGTTATAATGTGGTATTGTAAATCTAGAATGTTGAATCATTCCGGTAGAATCGGTCATATGAATCAAATGATTGAATTTAAATGTTGGCAATTCCATGCTCTGTTCGTTTAATGTTTTTACTGATGAAATAACTTGAAATTTTTCCATCCTCTGGTTTCTTGCTTTTTGAAAAGTATCGACATATAAATGAGCAATGTTATTCCAGACCATTTCACGTCCAAGCATATAAACTTTCTTCCTTATAGAATTACATCTGGGTTCATCCTGTAATAGTTTTATTATCTCATCAGCAATTACCTCAGAATTTGCAAAAGGAACTATAACTCCTCTGCCATCAGTAAGCAATTCTTCAGCATGCCAGTATGGAGTGGCAATAACAGCTTTACCACAACCAAAAGAATATGATAAAGTTCCTGAGGTAATTTGAGCTTTATTTAAATAAGGAATTATGTAAATATTTGCAGCACCAATAAATTCTTTCAATTCCTCAGCGTCAACAAATCGATTATAAAAAATCACATTCTTTTTTATACATAAATCGTGTGCTAATCTTTCTAAACTTATTCTATATGATTCCCCATATTGCTTCACTATGTTAGGATGCGTTGCTCCCAAAATTATATAGACAACATTTGGAAATATTGATAAAACTTTAGGCAAAGCTTTAAGCACGTATTCAATACCTTTATTGGAAGATAATAAACCAAATGTTAATATTACATATTCCCCTTCTATACCAAATCTATCTTTATAAAAATTAGAGTCAACAAATGGCATGTCGGGAATACCATAAGGTATTAAATCAATTTTTTCAGATGTTGCATTGTAAATCTGAATTAAAACTCTCTTCCGCGTTCTGTCATAGTTACTATGCGTGATGAATACGTTATTAATTCTTTCATTACTCTTCTTTGATCTGGATTTGGTTCATTTAATATTGTATGAAGTGTTGTAACAACAGGCATCTTCAAATTGCATAAAAATGCTAAAATATGGCTTCCTTCAACTCCTCCAAAAATTCCATATTCATGCTGTAACGATACGAGATCAATATTATTAAAATTTAGAAAGTCGGCAGCTTTCTCATATGTATTAATATCTTGTTTATTAATTACAAATCTTACTTCAGATGGTTATTTAAAATCCTGCTCCCTCTCATTCAATGCAAGAACCAGACATTCAGTTTGTTGATATTGATTTTTTACAGTATTTCTTAAGTCATAAGTAAATGTTGCTATACCGCATTGACGTGGTAGATAATTTCCTACGAAAGCAATTTTCTTGATTTTCTGTAACTCTATCATAGAACATCTTCTCTTTTTGTTTACGACTTAAGATAAGATAATTGTAAGATAAGAAATAAAAGTTTAGATTTTTTTAAATTTTAGAGTTATACAATGTCCCAAAATTTTCTGTAAGATTTTTTAGAAATAAAATTTTTATTTTTTCTTTCGATAATACTTAGTGAATACTTAAAAAAAATTTCACTTATATGGAAGGCAAATATTTAAAATTTTCACTAAACAATGAACATTATGGCATAGAAATACTAAAAATTATTGAGATAGTTAAAATGATAAATATTACTCCGGTACCTAATACCCCCAGATATGTTAAAGGTGTTATTAATTTAAGAGGAAATATAGTTCCTGTAGTTGATTTAAGACTTAAACTTAATATGCCAGAAAAAGAATATGACACTAAGACAAGGATTGTGATAGTCGAAGACAAAATCGATGATTTAAATATAAGAGTTGGATTAATTGTTGACGAAGTTGAAGCTGTTTACGATGTAAAAGCCTCCGAAATAGAAGAAGCACCGGATTTTAGCAAAGGAGAAAAAGATGAGTATATCCTTGCACTAGCAAAAACCGATACCACAATATTTATATTATTAAATCTTACTTTTATTCTTACCCCTGAAAATAGATCCAAAAACAATTATTAATCATTTTTATCGCCTGGTTACTTTTAATTCGTTAATTTTCATTATAATTGAATATTCAATTACAATTTTTCTTTATGCACCCAATCCATAATATTTTTATTGGAAGTTTCTTATTAAGCATAGCACACGCATTAATCCCAAGTCATTGGCTACCTCTAATTGCAATTGGTAAAGCAGAAAAATGGAAACAATCAGAATTGCTAACTATTACCTGGATTGTTAGTATTGCACATATTTCAAGTACAATAATCATTGGAATTATTGTTGGATTTGTAGGATATAAATTATCTGAATCATATTATTTTATAACTAAAATTGTTGCCCCGGTTATATTAGTTATCTTGAGTTTTGTTTATTTCATCTTAGAATTTAAACACAATAAAAATAATTCAACACATCAACATCATCATGTAGATATAAATCATATTATTCAAAATAAAAAAAATAAGCATTCAATTATTCTTTCGCTTGTAATTGCAATGTTTTTCTCTCCTTGTCTGGAAATCGAAATTTATTATTTAACGGCAAGTCAATTAGGATGGAGTGGAATTATTATTGTCTCAGTAGTTTATTTTGTTATTACCGTTTGCTGTATGTTCCTGCTTGTCTATTTTGGATATAAGAGCATTAGTAAATTAAAATGGCACTTCCTTGAACATCATGATAAACTTATAAGTGGATTAATTCTTTTTATTGTTGGATTACTGGCATTTTTTATTGAATATTAATTTCTCTTATTAATTCATCTTTCTTATTCTAATTTCACAATCCTTTTTATCTTTTAATAATTCAAGCAATTCATTTACATTCGTATTACCATAATGATATGGATAAAGAATTTTTGGGTTTATAATATTTACAGCATCAGCAACCATTTGAGGTGTCATTGTGTATGGTAAATTCATAGGTAAAAATGTTATATCAATATTTTTTAATTGTTTCATCTCTGGAATGTTTTCTGTATCTCCTGCAATGTAAATTCTTTTATCCCCAATTGTAAGGACATAACCATTACATTCACCCTTTAAATGAAAAGGGATACCATTATTGTTTTTATGAATCAAATTATAAGCTGGCACAGTTTCTATTCTTATTCCTTTAATTGTTATTGTATCCCCATTTTTCAAAACCTTTCCAGATTTAATTTTTTGATTACACAATTCTGTGCATAATATATCGGTGCCTTCCTTCTTAATAGCATCAATCGCATTTAAATCAAGATGGTCACCATGGTGATGTGTAATTAAAATTATATCAGCTTTTGGAAGTAATGAATAATTTGCATATCTCGTTACTGGATCAATATGTATAAACATATTGTTGAAATTAAACATTAATGTTCCATGAGCTATAAAACTTATAATTAAATCCCCCTTTGAGGTTGGAATTGTATCTGTTTCAAACACATTCTGAGCTTTTACAAAATTACTATATATAATTAAAAATATGATATATAAAAAATATCTGGCTTTCATTTTTCCCTCCCATATTTAATCGAATTTTATAGGTATTTGAATTGTAAAAATAGTACCTAACATATTGTTTGACACAAATGAGACTTTACCCTTCAAATATTGTTCAACAATTAACTTAACACTGTAGAGTCCCAAACCTCTTCCTTTAGAACCTTTTGTACTGAATGATCTTTGAAATAATTGTAACTGAATATGTTCAGGTATAACCTTGCTGTTATAAACATTAAAATAAACATATTCATGATTACAATAAGAATAAATTTTAACCAAATCCCCTTCATCAGAAGCCTCGAGAGCATTTTTTACTAAATTGCTAATTGACCTGAGTAATAAAGTTCTGTCTGTTTGAAATACATTATTATCTGCAGGGTAATCCACAAGTAAATTTTTATTTCTGGCTAAATCATGATTCCTATAGACTTCTTCTACTGCTTTCATGAATTCAACTATTAAAATTTCTTTTATATCTACCCCAAGTTTACCATCTTCTGCATTCCTTAAATCTCTTTGAGATATAATTTCATTCAACAATTGCTGGGCAGCTTCATTCAATGCACTTAATAATTCATTTCTTTCTTCTTCGCTGTTAGCATCATTTAATAATTTTGCAATTCCTTCAATTGCACTTGCGGTATTTAATATATCATGGAAAAAAATTCTCTCAAGCACTTCTTTTCTTTTCAAACCTGAAATATCTTTCAGTGCAAATAATGTAAAATCCTGATCTTTGAATTTTATTGGCTGCGTATTGATTAAAAATTCATAATGTATTTCTTTCCCATTTAGAATAGCAGTAACTTTACATTCTTCTTCCGAAGGTTTATTATGATCACCCGTATATTTTATTGATTTTGCGGCACCGCACTCTCTACAAAATTGTGAGGTTCCACAACCTGCAGGCATTATGTTAGCATGGATGCAATTAAGTGCATCACCAAATCTTTTACCCAATATTTGATTTGGCTCAGAAATTTTGAATAATTCAAATGCTTTTCTATTAAATGCAACTATTTCACGATTTCTATTAATGATTACTGCTAACTCAGGAAAGCCTTCGAGTATCTGGTTAATTAATGGATTTAAATGAAATATTAAATAATCTTTTATTATATCATCTGGCGAAGAACGGTCCGGAACATCAAAGTATGTTTTAATATCTGTTTTTTCCATTACTTATTCTTAAAGTAATATCTTATTCCTATCCCGATATCAAGGTTTAATGCTGTTGCAGGAAATAGATTAAAGACCGGTACAAATTCAGCAAATACATCAATTGGAAGTTGATGAGCCAACCAGACCACCCCGATCACTCCCCTTGCACCTAATGAATTTTCTCCTTTTTCTATAAATCTTAACCTCCCTCCAAATCCATAAAAAACTGAAAACCGATAATCTGATTTTATTAAATTATCATTATGATAAAGATAATCCAAGTGTAATGATACTGCACTATTTTTTTTTACAAATGAATAAGCAAGTCCCCCTACGAAAGCATTTGAGGAACTTATCCAGTATTTCCCATTTAATCCTGTTGGTTCACCAACCATTATTCCTAAACCAAATTCCTTATCTTGTGCCGATAAATTGATAACAAATAAAATAAGTAAAAGGATTAGAACTTTATGCCTCATATTTATAAAATCCATTTTTTTTATTTGTAAGAATTAATAAAAATTATTGTAAAATGGAAGTGTCATTTTGTATTTTATCCTTTATTAACTAATTTAATTTGAGCCATTCAAAAATTGTTAACAATAACTCAAAATTTTTTATGAATAAAGATTAATGAGGATACATGAATAATTCTGACAAAATTAAAGAAATGATAATTACTTATTCAGATATTTTTGATTACAGTAAAAATGAAACAGCAATAATTTTAGCAGCCGGTCACGGAAAAAGAATAAAATCTCAAACCTCAAAAATGCTTCATAAAATTTGGGAGATTCCTACTGTTGAAAGAGTTTATAACGCCTGTGCAAAAGGTTTATCAAGTGCAAATATTATAATTGTAGTCGGAATAAAAGCAGAAGACGTAATTCAAACTATTGGAAAAAGAGAATTTGTTATTTATGCATATCAGGAATATCAGAATGGAACTGGACATGCAGTTCAGGTAGCACTTGAAAAAATTGATTCTTCAAAATATGATGGAACAATCTATGTTTTTCCTGGAGATATGGGTTTAATTGATTCAGATACAGTAAAATTTTTCAAAGAAGAATTTATAAAATCAAATTCTGATATGATTGTACTGACTGGAATTTATGAAGGCGAAGTTAATAACAACTACTATGGAAGAATTCTTAGAGCAAAAGAGAAAAATTCACAAGGGAATAAGGTTCTCAAACTAAAAGGGAAAGTAATCGAAATAATAGAATATAAAGATATAATAAATTTAAGCGACAAAAAGAAATATAAAACAAAATTCAAGGGTAGAGAATTTTCATATTCAAAGAAGGAATTGATTGAAAATCGTGAATTTAATAGCGGTGTATACGCTTTCAAATTCAAACCACTTTCAGAATTAATTACACATCTCGAAAGTAACAATGTTCAAAATGAAATCTATTTAACAGATTTAATCAGATTATTTAATAAAAATAATTATTCAGTTGCTGCTATAAGTCCAAAGCAGCAGTACGTGTTGATGGGATTTAATAACAAATCAGTTCTAAAAGAGATGGATGTTATTGCAAGGAAGCTTGCATATGAAAAATTAAAAGACATAATTTTAATTGACGATCCAGATGATTTCTTTATAGATGAAAACGTTATTGAAGATATATTAAATATGGATAAACTCGGTGTACCTCTTGACATTAAAATTGGGAAAGGTGTTTATATAGGAAAAGGAGCTAAGTTAAATTATAATCTTAATCTTATGAAAAATGTTTTTATCTCGGGAAATATACACTTGGGGAAAAATGTTACCATACGAGAAAATGCTCATCTTTCCTGTTATCCCAATCAAACACTTCAAATTGGTAACAATGTAGAAATTTTTTGGAGTAATGTAATTAAAGGCAATGTTACAATAGGCGATAATTGCTCAATTGAATCTGGTGTACGAATTACAGGAAGTGATGAATTCCCAGTTAAAATAGGTGAAAATGTTACAATCAAAGGTGTAACATATATCTTCGGCGCTATTATTGAAAAAAATATTTTTATTGAACATTCTGTTTTAATCAAAAAAATAATTAGACCACCAGATGATTTTACTGGCAAACAATTTAAAGTCAGATTTTATTTACCGGAGACCGAAGGAAAAGAAGCAATTCAGGATTTATTATAAATACATCCTGGGAAATAGTAAAGAAATACAATATCGGGTATGAAAAGCTGCAGTTTACTAATTAGACTTAACTGCAGCTAAACTATTGACATATTTCGTTAAAGCAGATTTCTTTCTTGCAGCATTATTCTTATGGATTCTTCCTTTTTCGGCTTGTTTATCCAGCGTAGAAATTGCTTCCTTAAGATACTTTTCAGCAAGTTCTTTATCCTTTGTATTATAAACTTTCTTAATCAAAGTTTTGATCTTGGATAATGCTGCTTTATTTCTTTGTGTTCTTTTAAGAGTCTGTCTAATTCTTTTTTGCGCCGACTTATGATGAGCCATTAAAATTCCTTAAATTTTATTAAAAACGTGCGTAAATATAATTTTAACTTGGTTTGAAATCAAACTTTTTAAAGAATTTTTCTAAACTTTAATATGAACAATATTGTTTTTATTTTTTGATATATAAACAGGGAAATATGTTAAAAGTAAACGAAATATTTTATTCAATTCAGGGAGAAAGTTCAAAAGCCGGGCTCCCGTGTGTATTTATTAGATTAACTTTCTGCAACTTAAGATGCTCTTACTGCGATACAGCATATGCATTTTATGAAGGGACAGATTATTCTGTAGATGAAATTATTAGAAAAGTAAAAGATCATAATTGTAATCTTGTAGAAATCACTGGTGGCGAACCTTTATTTCAAAAAGAATCCTTTGAATTAATGAGAAAACTATGCGATGAGGGTTTCAACGTAATGCTCGAAACAAGTGGTAGTCTTCCAATTCAGGATGTTGATAAACGTGTTATGATAATTATGGATTTGAAGTGCCCATCAAGTGGAATGATGAAAAAAAATCTTTATGAAAACATTGATTATATTAAACTTACAGATGAAATAAAATTTGTTATTGGTACAAAAGAAGATTATTTATGGACAAAAGAAATTATTTCAAAATATGATTTGACAAAAAAATGCACTGTACTTCTTTCAGTTGTCTATGGACAGCTTGAACCCTTAACTCTTGTCAGCTGGGTCCTGGAAGATAAATTAAATGTACGTTTTCAACTTCAAATGCATAAATATATCTGGCATCCAGAAACTAAAGGTGTATAATGAAAATCGCAAAAGAATTCCGCTGGGAAATGGGTCACCGCTTAACTTTTCATCAGGGAAAATGTAAAAATCTTCATGGACATTCATATAAATGTGTTATTGAAATCACCGGGGAAAAAGATAAAAATGGAATAATCATTGATTATTATGATTTATCAAATATAGTTAACCCAGTTATAAAAGAATTAGATCATTCAATTATGGTTTATAGTGAAGATAAAGAATTAATTTCTTTACTCGAAAAGTTAAATTCGAAGACTGTAATAGTCAACTTTGAAAGTACTGCTGAAAACATTTGTCATTATTTAATCGATAAGATAAAATCAAAAATTCCCTCCCATATAAAATTCTTAAGTGTAAAAGTCTTTGAAACAGAAAACACATATGCAGAAGAAGGAATTGCCCTTTGACATTAACTTTTCAACAACAAAGTTTTACAAAAAATTTATTTTAACTTTTTAGAAAATATTTCAAAAATAATGATACACTCTAAAGATTTATGTTCTTTCTTTAAAAAAATCACATTATGACGAAAATCAAAAAAAATCTTTGTGCAATCAATTAAATTATTTTATATTTTGATAAGTTTTTTATCTAACTTAGACAGGGCACAAAATGAAAAAGAACACAATAATTCTCACTTTAATATTTTTTACGAATTTAATACTTGCCCAAGTTACAATAACCTTACCTACTGCAATAGGAGCACCAGGAAGTGAAAATTTATTCCCAATTACAGTATCAGATTTAACAAATCAGAATGTTAGTTCTTTCCAATTTCAAGTTAATTATAATAAAAATGTTGTTTTAATAACTGGCATAAGCACAACTGGTACTATGTTAAGTGGTAACAATCCAACTACTAAAATTGATACGATAAAGGGCTATTTAAGAGTTTCATGGGCAAGTGCCTATCCATTAAACGGTTCGGGCACTTTATTCAATATTAGAATAAAATTTAAAGGTGGTGATACAACTAACTTAGAATTTGGAGATATTGTATATGATAATGGACAAGTAAACCCAAAGTTGTTTGGTCCTCAAACCTTACAAGTTAACTGGATAAATGGTTTAGCATATGTTAGTACAACAAACAATCCCCCCATATTTTCAGCGTTAGAAAATAAATCTGTAAACGAAGGGGAAACATTAACATTTACTATAACAGCAACAGATCCTGAAAACGATAATTTAACATATGGAATTATTGGAAAACCACCAGGTGCAGATTTTAATCCTTCTACTAAAACTTTTACATGGACTCCAAATTTCACTCAACAGGGGAATTATGCTGTCACTTTTACTGTAAGTGATGGTATAAATACAGTGACACAGACTATTACAATTATAGTGAATAATGTAAACAGACCCCCTGTTCTGAATCTAAATACAACAAGCCCTGTAAACATTAATGAAAGTCAAAATTATAGTTTGCAACTGACTGCAACAGATCCAGATTCAGGGGCAATACTTTTATTTTACGGAACAAATTTACCAACAGGTGCGGAAGTAACTGCTCAGGGATTATTTAGTTGGAAACCTTCTTATAATCAAGCTGGTAGCTACATTATAACTTTCTATGTAAAAGATGAATATGACGCAATAGATTCAAAAACATTAGTAATAAACGTTGCAGATGCAAATCAACCACCTATAATTACAAAGAAAATACCAAAAGATACACTTATAATGGTGCACAATGTCCCTGTTACATTCATATACCAATATCAGGCAACAGATCCAGAAGGGGATCCACTAATTTTTGCACAACTCGAAGTACCTTCAAACGCAGGCATAACATCAAACGGCTTATTTACATGGACACCATCTCAAGATCAGGCAAATAAAACATTTCGAATTATAATTGCTGTAATGGATAATCATAACAATATAGTTTATGATACAACAACAGTAAAAACGAGCCCTCTTGTAAGTGTAAATAATGAATCTGATATACCTACAGAATTTGAGGTCTATCAGAATTATCCGAATCCATTTAACCCAACAACTACAATCAGCTTTGCAATACCTGAAGAATCTTTTGTCTCCGTAAAAATTTTTAACATCCACGGAGAAGAAGTTACTACTTTAATTAATAAGTTTTTATCTGCCGGCTTTTATTCCGTTAATTTCAATGCTCATAATTTATCAGGCGGTATTTACCTTTACCAGGTAAAAACTAATAACCAAACTATCACTAAGAAAATGTTATTGCTGAAATAATGTGAGTATTTTTGATGCTGTTAGTAGGGGGTTGCTGATAAACTATTTTTCATTTTTGTCGATAATATTAATTGGATGATTGCATTAAGTTTTTACTCCTGAGGATTATATATTTAATCCTTCAGAAGAATAGTTTTTTTATTTTATAAAAGTTAAATTACTCATAGAAATTAAAGGGATAGTAAGAAGGATGAATAGATCATGCTTAAGAAAAATAAATTTTTTGTCCGTTTATATATAGGATTACTTTATTTAATTGTTACAGTCTTACTCATTCTCCTGTCAAATCATTTCTTATTTACCAAACATACTCACACACCATACGACATTAAACCCGAACTACTTTTTATCTCAATCGCACTCTTACTATCCATAATGTTGACTATTGTTCATCATTTGATAAAATCAAAAGAAAAACATGAAGAATTAATAGAACAAAAAAGTTTAAAATTAATTAAAAGTATAAATAGACTTTACAAAGTTTTAAGCGATATAAATCAGGCAATAGTTAGAATTAAAGATAAAGATAAACTATTCAAAGAAATCTGCAGTATTGTAGTAAATGATGGTAATTACGATGCATGCTGGATTTGTTTCTTTAATTTCAAAACAAATCTGTACGAAGTAAAACATTTTAATGAAAATAAAAAAAATTTAATAGACCAGTTATTAAATAATTTTAATGAAATATTTCTAGCATCAGATAAGTTCCTGAGTAAAGATATAATTATTTGCAATGATGTATTAACAGAATTGATTAATGAAGATAAAAAGCAATTGGCAAAAAATTTCGGATTCAGATCATATGCTATTTACCCGTTGAAAATAGACCTTGAATTTATTGGAACTATCAATTTCATTTCGTCACAAACAAATTATTTCAACGAAGAAGAAGTAAAATTGCTTTACGAACTAGCACTGGATTTAGTATATGCAATAAAGCATTTTGAGGATGAAGAAAAGCGAATCAAAGCCGAAAAAGAATTACGTAAATCAAACCAGATGTTAAGATTAATTTTAGACACAATACCTGTTAGAGTATTCTGGAAAGATAAAAATCTAAATTATCTTGGTTGCAATAAACTTTTTGCACTTGATTCAGGATTAAATTCTCCTGATGATATAATAGGGAAAAATGATTACGAAATGGGATGGAAAGAACAGGCAGATTTATATCGAGCCGACGACATGTTTGTTATAAATACATTACAACCAAAATTGAATTATGAAGAACCTCAAACAACCCCGGAGGGGAAATTAATCTGGCTTAAAACAAGTAAGGTTCCTTTGATTGATGAAGTAGGCAACGTACAGGGGATTTTAGGTACATATGAAGATATAACTGAAAAGAAAATAATGGAAGAATCACTAAGAATTAGAGAATCGCAACTCAGAACAACTCTTTATAGCATAGGCGATGGAGTTATTGCTGTTGATAATGAAGGTATGGTTATGATTATGAATCCAGTTGCAGAAAAGTTAACTGGATGGACAGAAAATGAAGCAAAGGGGAAACAACTTGAAGAGATCTTTAATATCATTAATGAAGAAACAAGAAATAAAGTCGAAAACCCTGTCAGACGGGTATTAAGAGAAGGAATTGTTGTTGGTTTAGCAAATCATACTGTATTAATTTCCCGCAATGGAAAACAATTCCCTATAGCTGATTCCGGAGCCCCAATTTTAGATGAAAATAGGAACATAATTGGTGTAGTATTAGTTTTTAGAGATCAAACAGAAGAAAGAAGAATTCAAAAAGCAATACAAGAAAGTGAAGAAAAATTTAGAGAATTATCAGAATCTGCCTTAGCCGGTGTATATTTAATTCAAGATAACATATTTCAATACGTAAATCCTTCTCTTGCAAAAATTTTTGGCTATACAGTTGATGAAATAATTGGAAAATTAGGACCATTGGATTTAACACACCCAGTAGACCGTCCAACTGTAATTGATAATATCAGGAAAAGAATAGAAGGAAAGAAAAAAGAAGTGAGATATGAATTTAAAGGTATAAAAAAAGATGGCGAAGTAATCGAAATTGAAGTTCACGGTGTAAGAATAAATTTTAAAGACAAACCTGCTATAGTTGGAACTTTAATAGATATTACTGAAAGAAAAAAAGCAGAAAGAGCTTTACAACAGGCAGAAGAAAACTTCAGACACTCTTTCGATTTCTCACCTGTAGGAATTAGAATTGTTAATGAAGATGGTAATACTATCTATGCTAATAAAGCACTATTAGATATTTATGGTTTTGATAGTCTGGATGAATTAATTGGCACTCCAGTTAATAATATATATACAAAAGAAAGCTATGAAGAATTTAAGATTAGAAGAGAATTAAGAAAAAAGGGAATTCAAACAACGCATTATGAAATTAATATTATAAGACAAGATGGTCAAATCAGAACTCTGGATGTATATAGAAAAGAAATAATCTGGAATAATCAAAAACAATATCAGGTAATATATATCGACATAACAGACAAAAGGAATGTTGAAAAAGCCCTTAAGGATAGCGAAGAAAGATTAAATCTCGCGATTGAAAATGCAAACATTGGTTTGTGGGATCAGGATTTTGTTACTGGTAAAATTATAAGAAACAGAAAATGGGCAGAGGTGTTAGGTTATACTCTCGAAGAAGTTGAATCAAATATAAATACCTTTCTTGATCTGGTTCACCCTGATGACATTGAGACCGTAAAAGAAGCTATAAAAAAACATGAAAGTGGTAAATCGGAAACTTTTTGTGTTGAATGCAGAATGCTAAAAAAAGACGGTAACTGGAAATGGATATTAAACGTAGGAAAAATTGTTGAAAGAGATAATGATGGGAAACCCCGCAGAGCAATTGGAGTTCACATTGATATTGATGAAAGAAAGAAAGCTGAAGAAGCTTTAATTAAAGCAAAAGAAAAAGCAGAACATGCAGAAAAAATTAAAACAGAATTCTTAGCACAAGTATCTCACGAAATTCGAACTCCGATTAATATTATAGTTAGCAGTGCAAATCTCATAAAGGATTCTGTTTATAACCTTATCGACCCAGAATATAGACAATTATTTTCAAGCATTGATTCTGCTTCCTATAGAATAATCAGAACTATCGATCAGATTTTAAATATGTCGGAACTACAGGTAGGAGCTTATCAACTTAACAAAAAATTAATTGACCTAAAAAATGACATACTAGAAAATTTATATAATGAATACGTAAGATTAGCTGAAAATAAGAAGTTGAAATTAATTAAAAAATATCATGTTGAAGATGCAAAAATTATAGCTGATGAATATTGCGTTACACAAATATTCGCCAACCTGATCGATAATGCTATTAAGTATACAAATGAAGGTTCTGTAGAAGTTATTCTATCAGAAGGCAAAAACAAAGAAAAAATAATTGAAATTAAAGATACTGGTATTGGAATAAGCGAAGAGTTTTTACCAAAATTGTTCGAACCTTTTGTCCAAGAAGAGCAAGGCTATAGCAGACCTTATGAAGGAAATGGGCTTGGGTTAGCTTTGGTCAAAAGATATTGTGAATTAAACAATGCAACTGTATCTGTAGAATCCAAAAAGAATGTTGGTTCAGTTTTTAGGGTTGTTTTTCAAACTTTCAAAAGCTAAATTCTTCACAAATTACATTAATTAATAAAAAAATTATCAACTCTACTTTGCTGAAATTCTTTTAGATACAATTAATATCATTGAGACTTATTAAAAAATAAAAAGCCCCTTATTCAGGGGCTTTTGAATTCTTAGCTTTTATTCACAGATATAATTATTTTACATAAATCATTTTCTTCATGGCAACAAAATCATTAGCCTGAATTTTATAAATATAAATTCCTGTATTTAGCATTGAAGCATCAAAATTCACACTATGATATCCTGCGTTCATAAATCCATTTATCAATGTCACAATTTCTTGCCCAAGTACATTATAAACAATCAATTTAACATTTGAATCTTCTGGTAATCCAAATTTAATTGTAGTTGTTGGGTTAAATGGATTAGGATAATTTTGTAATAATACATAATCTGTTGGAATTATTTCACTCTCTTCTACTCCAGTAACTAAACTACTTGCCTTAATCATTCTTCTTGATATAGCTGTTAATGAACCATCAGAAACCTCGATTATAAGTATGTAACTTAATCCTGCCTGAGATGGAGAAGGTGCCCAAGTATAATATCCATCCGTAGAAATTTCTCCCGGTCCACTCACAAGTTTGAATATTAATTTATCACCATCCGGGTCTTCTGCTTTATATATAAATTCAAACGGAACAGGAACATTATGTACTTGAACAACCTGACCATCAGGAATTTCTGCTGTAAATGATGGAGCTCTGTTAACATTATTTACAGTAATTACAGCATTTACAGTAGCTGATAATCCATCTTTATCAGTTACCTTAAATGTAACAGTATAAGAACCCGATTGGTCATAAACAGGTTTCCAGCTAAATATTTGATTGGAGAATGTTGCACCTTGTGGAAGATTTGTAGCACTGTACGTTAATACATCACCTGCATTTGGATCGGTGGCTGTTACTGTAATTGTAATTGTTTCATTTTCATTTACCGTATAAGGACCAGCTGGACTCAATGCGATCGATGGTGCCCTGTTTGCTTCGCTAACAAAAATTTGTGCTGGTTCAGCTTTTGAAATTGGAGTCCCTGTATTGAATCTAAATGTATCAAACACGAATTCAGTAGAACCTGACATTTTAACTTTACCATTAAGTTTCAAAAGAGTACCGCTACCAGTTATATAAGACCCACTTGCTAATGAAAATCTTACAGTACCTGCATTATTATCAACATTTATTGATGCCATTCCATTCTCACTTAATGTAGAGGAAAGATCATAATCAGTAATTTCTAAAATATTATTATCAAATGAAGCTGTAAATTCATAAGAGCGTATTTTATGATCAGCTGTAATTTCAGTTGTTAAAATTGGTATTACAATATTTTCTCCTTCTATTGCTGATACAGTACCTCCCTGAACAAGAACTGATATTGTCTTAACTTCACCGCCGGTAATAATTGCTCCCGGAATTCCTAAATTAAATTTAAGTGTGTTTGCAAAGTCAAGAGTAGTAGTGCCATAATTTTTAAATTTGACTTTCAATTTAACTAATGAGCCTTCACCTACAAGAGCTGGGTAGCCCGCCCATGCAATAGTTACTTTTCCTTCCTCAATATTCGCATTTGAAGAGAAATAGCCTTTCCCCTCAAGAATTGTTCCTTCGTTTGTTGCTTCTGTAATTTCTATTATGTTTTTGTCGTAGCTTAATACGCCTTGAAACGAAATTATATTTTTACCACTAACATCATCCACAATTAAGTCAACCGTCTTTTCAGAATTAAGAGTTCCTGCAACTGTAGGCAATTTTACATTTACAGGAGCGTTTGAAGCAGTTATTTCACTTGTGGTCCCATAAATATTTACATCCTGCACCAAAAGATATTTTGATGTTGACGGTGAGGATTCATACCATGGATATACTCTTACATACAGCGTATCGCCTGGATAAACATTTTTATCTATTTTAAGAGTATGTTGTGTCAATACATTATTTAGCAGTGCAATTGGTTCAGAATTTAATTTAACAGGGTACTTGAACGAAGCACGTGTATCGTAATAGATATTAACTTTCATATAACTTGTAGCACCACCGCCTAAATAAAGTGTGATATTGTCTGCATGTAAAATTCTTCCTGCTTTTGGGATTACAGCAAACTGAACATATCTGTTGTTATTTTGTTCTGATTCATTACCCCAGGAAATTGCTGCAGAGCCGTCATGAGGCCACCAGCGCTGTGTTGGTCCCAAAGGTCCTGAGGCTCCTGTATAACTTCTTACACGAAATATTGATGTGCCTGTTTCACTTATCCCTGTAACAAATTCATTTTCATAAGAAACTTTCTGACTATCAGGAGGTATGCATTTCCATTGTACCAAAACTACTGAATTATTCTCCTGAGCTTCGTACATGGTATCTGCTTTTACAAAACTTGAACTAACTACAAACAAAAAAATTAAAATTAATAGTAACTTATTTTTCATTTTCACCTCCAAGGTGTTTTATGTTAATTATAATTCTTTTTATCGTTTACTTAGCGAAATTTATCTAACAATTTTCTCTTATGCAATTATGTATTTGAACTATCTATTAAAATATATATAAATTATCATTTTCAAACTTCCACTAAAACAAAATTGCACAAAAAAATAAAATATCTAAGTAAAACTTATTACACATTTCATTGTAATTAAAAAATTTAATTTTGTAAAAACTGATTTAATCTATATGGCAAATAATCAATTAATAAATGGTTCAACTAATTTTTATTTTTTTTACTACTTCTAAAATTTGAGGCAGAACCTCTCCTGCTTTGCCAAAAATTGAATAATCTGCGTACTTAGTTAAGTCAGTTGGTTCAATATTTAATTCTACAATAAATGAACCTGCCTGTTTTGCACTCATGGGTATATATGCTGCAGGATACACAACCGCAGAAGTTCCTACAACAAAACAAATATCACTATTGATTGCTGCATTTTCTCCACCACTATATTGATCATGTGGTAACATTTCACCAAACCAGACAACATCCGGACGCACCAATCCACCACATTTTACACATTTGGGAACTCCACTTACAACTTCGAGATCTGGAGTGTTATAAAAAGTTTTACAATCTATGCAACAATTTCTTTCGATATTACCATGCAACTCAAATATTTTTGTAGATCCTGCTCTTCGATGAAGATTATCTATATTTTGTGTTACAACAGTAACATCATAATATTTTTCAAACTCGGCTATTGCAATATGCCCTGCATTTGGTTTTGTATTATTAATTATTGTTCTACGATGTTGATACCATTCCCAGACCAAATCGGGGTTTCGCATAAAAGCATCAAAACTTGCAAGCTCTTCAGGTTTCATCTTTTTCCAGATGCCATCTTCACCACGGAATGTTGGTATTCCGCTTTCTGCAGACATTCCTGCACCTGTAAAGAATACAATCTTTTTTGCACTACTTAATTTATCCAGAAACTTTTTGTCGTACATATTTATTTATTTTCAATTTCTTTCAATAGTTTCTTAGCTTCTTCTTTGCGAATTGAATCATCTTCATCTTCAATAGGGCTTTCTAATGCTTTTTGCAACATTATTTTAGCGGTTTTATAATCATTTTCATGCATCAATGAAATAGCATAATCAACATAAAACATTATATAATTTGGTTTTAATTCAATTGCTTTTTTATATTCTTTCAGTGCAATTTTATTATCTGCTCAACCGAGACCAAGTACAGATCGAGCAGGTTTCCATTTTTCACTTGTCTTTGCATGAGTTCTTGCCAGAACATAATGAGCTACTGCCTGAACATCGTTTCCACTATTATTAATCTGAATAGCTTTTTCTAAATCTGCCTTAACAGAATTTACGATCCCTGCCACTGTGAATACTCCCTTAAATAATGCAATTCTTCCATTTGCAATTGCTCTTCGTAAATATGTTACAGATTTATCTGGTGCAGCCTTTATTGATTTTTCAGCATAATATAGAGCTTTTTGATAAATTGCAAACTGGGCATCTTTTTGCTCTTTTGTGCTTGATGGCATATGCTCTCCTATATCAACATACGCTCTACTTATTTTCCATAGAATTTCATAATTAGTAGAATCCAATTTTTCAGCCTTTTTATAATATTCCAATGCCTTTTCATTATCAAACGTTTGATAATATTTATCACCTTGTTTTATTAAATCATCCGCTGATTGTGCTGATAATCCATTAATTAAAATATAATTAAAATAAAAGTTATAATTAAAAAAGAAATAATATTCTTGTTCATAAAAATTCCTCTTCATTTGATTTATTATTTATGTCGTTCCTCTCGGGTATGTAAAGAGATGTTTCTGCAAGTCTAATAAATTTTGTCCAACGCCCATTTTTATTTATTTCAGAACTTATTGCAAGTTTATATGCATTCGTCTTTGCACTTAATTCATCTGCATGATATAAAACTATTGCTTCTAAAGTTTTAGGAATAACAGGAGAAGCATATTCATATTTCCCTTGATGACTGAGTATTAAATGTAATAACTGCATTTTAAGCTCATCCGGGAAATTACTTATTTTCATAATAGCTTTTTCTACTTCCACTGCTCCAATCATAATATGTCCAAGTAATTTACCTTTATCCGTATAATCAAAAGACATATCATATTTTAGCTCTTCAGTTTTACCAAAATCATGTAACAAAGCACCCGTAACGAGTAAATCCCTGTTAATTTCTTTATGAATACTGCACATCAAATCACAGATTTTAACTAATTCAAGAGTGTGTTCAAGTAATCCATGAATATACGAATGATGCCAGTTTACACCTGCTGGCACTTTAAAAAATTCCTCTAACTTTTCCTCTGAAAAAATTAATTCTAACAAATCTTTTAAAAATTTATTTTGGATTGAATTAATAAACTCATAAAATTCTTTTATCATCACTTCATACGGACGAGGGGAAATAGGTATAAAATCTTCTATCCTTACATCATCATTCTCTTTTGCAATTCTAATTTTTTTTATTCTAATCTGAGGCGACCCATTAAATTCCTGTAAAACTCCATCAACTTTAACTATTTTATTCTGAGTTATTTCATTTAATAAATTATCATAATTTTCCCAGCAATTTGCATTAACAGATGCTGATTTATCTCGTAGTTCGAGACTCAAATACGGTGTCCCATTTTTAGTTACTTTTACTTCATATCTATTAATTAAAAGAAATAGACTAAACTCTTCTTCTTTTTTTATTTCGCTTAATAATTTCTGATTTAGCATAATTCTTTCAATTATTTATAAAATTTTAATAACACTTTCTACTGGAAGGCGCACAAGTACAGAGCGCTGTAACAAATCTATTGATATTGCAAGCCATTTTTCTTTACTTATAACTTTTACTTTACCTATAATTCCTTTAAATGGTCCATCGATAACTTTAACAGAATCTCCGTATTCAATTTGATTTGTAATAAATACTTCAGGACTTTTCTCCAACATGATTTTTAAATTTTCAATCTGGTAATCAGGTATAATCGAAGGTTTTCCATTAAAACAAATGGTCCTTACAATTGAAGGTTGTTGAAGAGCAATCAATCTTTCTTTTTCATCCCCGTATACAAAAATATAACTTCGGAAAAGTGGTTCAACAATTTTCTTTTTTCGATCTTTCCAGTGTTTAACTACTTCTATTGTTGGTAAATAATAATTTATTTCTAAAGCTTCAAATTGTTTCTGTGCTTTAAATTCGTGATGAGGTTTTGTATAAAATGCGAACCAGTGTTTTAATTCAGTATTATTCATATACAAATGCCCTCACATTATTAATATTGAAATAAAGATTCCTTAATTGCATTAATTAACTTTTCTGAATCAATAGGTTTAGTAATTATTTTTTTTACTCCAAGTTTAGAATAGGTTCTTATTATATCTTCATCTAATTTTCCAGAGATAACTATAATAGGCACTGTTTTGTTTGTATCCCTTTTATATATAGCATCAACAAATTGAGTCCCGTTCATCAATGGCATATCGTGATCAGTAATTATAAGAGCTGGCATTATAGTTTTTAACATTGTAATTGCATCATAACCATTAGGAGCAGTTTTAATTTCAAAATTTGGCAGATGATTTTCAATTAATTTTTTGTAAAGTGAAATAACAGCATAATCATCTTCAACTATTAACAAGAAATTTTTAGCTTCTGGTATTGTTACATGAAATTCACTTCCTTCCCCAACTTTTGAATAGAACCAAACTTCGCCACCATGCTTATCAATAATTTCTTTTACAAGAGTTAATCCAAGGCCACTCCCCTTTTCTCCTTCGGTTCCTGGTGTTATGAATTTTTGATCTATTTTGAATAATTTGCTCTGCCCTTCTTCAGGAATTCCTGTGCCCTGATCTATTACAATAATTTCAATCATTCCCTCTTTAAATCTCTGAGATGTAATTTGAACTTCTTTTCCCTTTGGAGTAAATCTGACTGCATTACTTACCAAATTCAATATAGCCTGGTTTATTAATCTTTCATCTGCATACATAAATAAGTTTGGTGGTATATCCATCTTAATTTCTATATTTTTTCTAATAGATACCGGGGTTAAAGAAGTAATTGCATTTGCTATGGTTGTTTTTACATTAAGTCTTGTTGGTTCAACTTTAATTTTGCCAGTTTGTAGACGCGACCAATCCAGTAAACAATTAATTAAATTCAATTCTGTTTTTGAAGCTTCATAAATGTATTTTAAATATTCATTCCTTTCTTCCTCAGATAATTCCTTTTCATTTAATAAAATTTCTGAAAAGCCGAGCAGAGTTGTAAATGGGGCTCTCAAATCGTGAGAAATAATAGATATAAATTTATCTTTAGCTGCATTTGCTTCTTTCAACAATTCATTTTGTTTTTCTAATTCAATTTGTTTTTCTTTCAAAGAAGTAATATTAAACAAAATACTATGCTTTTCTGTTATTTCTCCCTCGGTATTGCGAATGACTTTTAATAGTTCTCTAAGCCAAATTTTTCTACCATCTTTCGAGTTAATTTTATATTCAAGAGAAATATAATTTTTATTACTATTCGACTCTAAATTTACCAGTATATTTCGAACATTTTCATAATCTTCAATATCAATTAAAGAATGAATTTTATCAGGAAAACTTTCGAGTTCTTCTGCCCTGTAACCAATAATTTCTTCGATATTGTCAGAATAATAATTTGGCTTTTGAAAATCCGTATAATCAATAATAATAATAAAATCATTGAAGCCCCTTGAGAGATAGGAAAGTGTGTCAGTGTCAAGTAAGTTGGTCATATTCAATTTAAATGTGTCACACTTTTTCAAATATAAAAAAAACTTATCAATGTAACACTAATTTAGAACAAAGTTTTTCTAAATATAAAATCTAAGATTAAAAGGTGAAGCACGAATTTTATTTAATTACTATTTTCTCTCGGTGGTTTTGTGGGGATATTAAGTTCATCCATTTTTCTATAAAGTGATGATAGGCCAATTTCAAGAGCTTTTGCAACCTCTTCTTTATTATAATCATATTTTTTCATTGTTTTAATAATATGCTCTCTTTCAAAATTATGAAGTGCCTCTTTAAGAGAATCGGGGTAATCAGTAATATTAGTATTTCCTTTTACATAATCTGCAAGGTCATCTACAGTTAAAATATCTTTTTTACAAAATATTATTGCTCTTTCAATTATATTTTCAAGTTCACGAACTCCACCACGCCAATCATGATTTATCAAAATTTTCATTGTTTCATTATCTACGCCTATTATTTTTTTCCCCATTTCCCTGCAATATTTTTCAATGAAGTGGTTCACAAGAAGAGGGATATCTTCTTTTCTTTCATTTAATGTTGGCAGGTTGATTTCAACCACATTAAGTCGATAATACAAATCTTCTCTAAACTCTCCAGTTTTTGTTTTCTCAAATAGATTTTGATTGGTTGCAGCAATTATTCTTACATCAGTGCTTACAGGTTTTGTACCGCCTACAGGAATAAATTCCTTATCTTCAATCGCTCTTAATAATTTAACCTGAAGATTCAGAGGGATCTCACCTATTTCATCAAGAAACAAGGTTCCACCATCAGCAACTTTAAATAGACCCAATTTATCTTCTGTGGCACCGGTAAAAGCTCCTTTTTTATGACCAAATAGTTCACTCTCTATTAAATTTTCTGGTATTGCACCACAATTGACGGGGAGAAATATTTTATCTTTTCTTTTACTATTAAAATGAATTGCTTTTGCAACAAGTTCTTTACCTGTACCACTTTTACCTGTAATTAAAACATTGCTACTAGTTGGAGCTACCTGAGCTATAATTGAAAAAACTTTCTTCATAGCTTCACTTTTACCGATCAGATTTGTAAAGCTGAAATCAGCAGATATTCTCTGACGCAAAGTTTTATTTTCGAGTGCAAGCTTTTTATATTCAATTAATCTTTTGATCCGAATAACTAAATCATCAAATTCAATTGGTTTAATTAAATAATCATATGCACCATGTCTTAATGCTTCAATTGCTGTATGAACAGAAGCATATGCTGTCATTATAATAAAAAATGTCTCTGGGGAAATAGTTGATGCTTTTTCGAGAAGTTGAATTCCGTCGATCTTTGGCATTTTTATATCTGTAATAACTATATCATAATTGTTATCTCCCCTTGACGATTGAATTTTTTGCAAAGCTTCTTCGCCATCTGCAACAACTTCAATATTATAACCTTCTTCTTCAAGTACCATTTTCATTGAATCACGAATTGGTTTCTCGTCATCGGCAATCAATATATTAATCGACATTTTCTCCTCAACTATTTTGTTTAATTGGTATTTTTACAGTAAATGTACTTCCTTCATTAAGTTTACTTTTTACAAGTATTTCACCATTATATTGTTTAATTATTCCGTAACTTACAGATAGCCCCAAACCTGTTCCTTTGCCCACTTCTTTTGTTGTAAAGAAAGGATCAAAAATTCTTTCCATAGTTTTTTCATCCATTCCACATCCGTTATCTGTAATATTAATATAAATGTTTTCATCATCATAATCAGATTTAACTATTACTATACCATTCCCTTCAATTGCATCAAGTGCGTTAATAAGTATATTTACAAAAACCTGAAGCAATTGGTCTGCTGCAATATTAATTTTTGGCAAACTACTTTTTAAGTGAGTTTCAAATTTAACATTTCGTACTCTTTTATCGTACTTAACAATTCCAAGTGCTGTTTTTATTACATCAGTTACATCATGCATTGCTCTTTCATAACTTGGTGGTCGTGAGAAATCTACAAGTTCTCTTACTATTTTGGAAATTCTATCAATATTTTCTTTGATATAAGATAATTGTTCACTTAAAAATGGGTCCTGACTTTTCCTTTGAAGTATCTGAACCAGAGATGATATTGAAGCTAGTGGATTACCTATTTCATGTGCAACACCTGCTGCCAATTGACCTATAACTGCTAATTTCTCTGATTGATCAATCTGTGCCTGAAGTTTTTTAAATTCTGTAAAATCTTTTATAATAATCGACCTGCCAGAATAATTTCCATTGCTACCAGGTAAGCTTGATACACTAAGTTTTACACTTAAGATTCTTCCATCTTTTGTTTTTCTTTCCGTCTCTAAAATTTTTGTTACTCCTTTTCTAACTTCTTCCTGAATTTGTCTTAATTCTTCCTGATACTTTTTGCCTTCAGGTAGAAGAAATGAGGATGGCTTTCCAATAATTTCTTGCTCGGTATAACCAAATATTCTTTCTGCACCTTTATTCCATGCAATAAATTTTTCATTTTCATCTACCATCATTATTGCTGAATCAGATGTATGCAAAATATTTTTTAGATATTGCTGATTTAGCTCGAGCTTATAAGCTAAACGCTCCATCTCATATTTTAATTCCTTCATTTTTGCTTCCTGATGAAGCATAGCATAACGAACAAGTAACTGCTCGATTATATCATCTATAAATCCAAGTAAAATTACAGGATCAACCGGGCTTAAAATTTCTTTCTCGATAGTATTCAGTACAGCATACCTCCCCTGCCCAAACATTTGACTTACTTCAAGCAAATTTAAATTAACCCTCGCAAAAAGTGTATAAATATCAATTAAATACTGATCTGCAACTTTATAATCACCCTGTTCCAAGACATCCAAAAATGTCGAAATACTACTTTCTACAAATGTGCGTATTTGTGTTTCTAATAGTTTTTCCCTGAAAAGACGAATTAGTTTCTCATTCCAATTTTCTGCAACCTGATCAAAATGCTTTTTTAGAAATTCTATTAATAATTTTTTCATTCAATTGATTAGTTTTATGGAAGAATATTAATAACAATTTGTAGTATCTTAATGTAGATAAATCAAAATTACTAAAGTAAAATTAAAGAAAGCATTTTTCTTTTGAAAGGTACTTTCTCCAATATTTATTCAGGAACACTAATACTAATTTTAAGTATAAAAAGGAGAGTTTTAAATTAATGAGGCAATTATGAGAATTTTAATTATATTAATAGTTCTTATCTTACAGTTAAGCACATCTGCGCAACAGCTTATTAAAACAAATATTTCAAAAGTAAAAATTTTTCTCAATGGTGCCGAGCTAACACATACCGCTCATATTAAACTTAAAAAAGGTAATTCAGATATTATCTTTTATGGAATCGCACAAAATATTCTTCCAAATAGTATTAATATTTCTACAACCGGGGATATAAAAATTCTTTCCACCAGTCAGAGAATTGATTACTTAAAACCACAGGAAAAAAACAGGGAAATAAAAATTCTTGAAGATTCATTAAAAGTATTAAACAAGATGCTTACTGTTAAACAAAATGACATTGATGTATTAAAAGCAGAAATAGAACTTTTGTTTGCTAATAAAGAGATTGGTGGCAAAGATAGAATTATCTCTATTAATGAACTTCAAAAATTTTCTGATTATTTCAGAAGAAGACTAAATCAAATAAAAAATCTAATATCAGAAACAACACTTGAAATAAACGAATTACAAAAGAATATTGATAGAATAACAAAACAATTAAATGAACTCAATAACAACTTGAATAAACCAGTAAATGAATTAATTGTCTCTGTACTTTCAAATTCTAAAATAGAGACTGATTTTATAATATCATACTTAATAAATGAAGCAACCTGGCAACCAGTCTATGATATACGAGTAGCAAATATCAATTCGCCAGTTCATTTATTTTACAAAGCCAAAATTAAACAAAACAGCGGATTAGATTGGAACAATGCAGAAATAGTTTTATCAACAAGAAATACCCTGCTTAGCAATGAAAAACCTGAATTAACCCCTTGGTTTGTAGATTTTGAAAGAACATCATTAAGAAAGGATACAGAATTTGCAACACAAAAGGTTTTTTCTCCCCAAGTATTAACTGCAGAAGAAATTGAAAGTGCAAGTTCAAAAAATTTTGAAATTCTCCAAACACAATTGACCGCAGAATTCATCCCCCCTGTAAAGTATTCAATCCCTTCGGATAATAAACAACATTTAATCGATTTACAAAACTTTACAATTAATGCAAACTATGAATATTATGCAGCACCTAAATTAGATAACAATGCATTTCTTATAGCATACTTAACAAATTGGAATGAATATAATTTACTCCCCGGCGAAGCAAATATCTACTTTGAAAATTCTTACACAGGAAAAACCTTTATCAATCCTTTTGTATCCAAAGACACGTTAACTATTTCACTCAGTAGAGATCAAAATATTTCTGTAGTTAAAAATATTTTAAGAGACTTTACAGAATACAAATTTTTAAGTAACGATATAGAAAGAACTTTTGCCTTTGAAATAAAAATCAGAAATAACAAATCTTTGCCTGTAAAATTGATTGTAGAAGATAATATTCCAATTTCAAAGAATGAAGAAATAATTGTGAAATTAATTAATTCAGATAATGGAAAATATTTTGATAGTGATGGAAAAATAAGATGGAATATATTACTCGAAGCTTCTAAATCTGTTACAAAAAAATTGATTTATTCAATTCGTCATCCTAAGGATAAAAGAATATCTAACCTGTAGATTCTTGATTTTCAGTGATAAAAATTTTTGATAAATTTGTATTTTTACTACTAAAAGGTCGAAATGCATATAAAAACTGCATAAAATAATTCTTCGGGAAATAAGTTTTTAATCCGTATTCTTTCGCTTTTTCGTCAGGCAGGAAAGCTGTATTAAATATCCAGTCCCATATTGCTAATTTAGTAGCGAAATTACGATTTCTTCCTTTCCCTGTTGAGTGGTGCCACCTATGCATTTCCGGTCCATTAAATAATAATTTTAAAGATCCCATTTTAATATTCAGATTTGAATGAATAAACATACCCCAAACAGCACTTATAACACCCTTATAAGCAATAACTTCTGGAGGAGAGCCGAGCAACACAATTGGTAAAAACTCCACTGTTTGATTAATCAATATTTCAAATGCATGAGAACGCGAACCGGAAAGCCAATCAACCTTTTGGGGAGAATGATGGGCTTCGTGAAGGCGCCATAAATATTTATTCCGATGCTGCCAGCGATGCATCCAGTAGATGTAAAAATCGTGTGTTATTGTAAAAAAAATTAACTGTATCCAGATTGGAACATTAGCAAATAAATTTAAACGCGATAAACCTGTTAAATCATCTATGTAATTAATAATATATGAAAAGATAAATATACCAAGAATGTAACTCTGTGCAATTGTATATAATGCTAAATCATCAAAGAAGCCTTCACGAAAAACTTTTTGACCCCTGTTGTATGGATATATTCTTTCAAGAATAATAAATAATAGTGCCGAAAGAATAATAATAAGATAAGATATAATTTCATAATTCTTAAAATGCATAAATTCAATTATGAATTTTAATACTATAACAAGTAGATAAAAAAATAAGTTTATTTAATTATAATTATTCCAGCACAGCAACCCAACCACCCCCTTGGGCCAGAAGAATTTCAAGTTTATCATTCTTTGTAATTTTTTTCTTGATCATCTTATAATCATAAGCATTTCGATCTGCATTGATTCCATCTTGACAAATAGTTGCATTATATTGCCGTTTACTATCCAGAAATGAAAAATCGATTGTCAAATTCCTCTTTTCCCAATTTGTCATTGCTCCAATAAACCATTTATCTCCTTTTTTTCTTGCAATTAAAATATATTCAGAAATTTTTGCATCCAATACTATCGTGTAATCCCATTCAACTGGTACAATTGAAAGAAATTCCATACATTCATGTTCTCTTAAATAATTTGTAGGGGAATCTGCAAGCATTTGCAAAGGACTTTCATATACCACATACATTGCAAGCTCATGGCATCTTGTACCCTGGCTCATTGGCTCCGTAAATATAATACGAAAATTTTCCTTTGTTCCGTTTCTCATTGCACCTGGAGTAAAATCCATAGGACCAGCAAGCATTCTTATAAATGGAATTGTTAATGTATGTTCTGGGGTTACATTGTTACCCCATTTATTATGCTCTGCACCAAGGACACTTTCACTGGTTAATACATTTGGATAAGTTCTATATAAACCAGCTGGTTTATAAGCACCATGAAAATCAACAAGAAATTTTCTTTTAGCAGATTCGTGTGCTACTTTGTAATAAAAATTAACCATTATGGCATCATCTTTTTGCATAAATCAACTTTTATTCCTTTTATACCCCACTTTTCAAATTGATTCATTGCTTCATTAAACTGATCTTCTAATGTTTTCCATACTACCCATAGAATTATTACAACATTTTTCTGTTTTCCATATTCCACCAATTCTTTCACATCTATTTCGGGGTTCACCTCTAATAAATTTCCAAGTTTATACCACCCTTCATCCAGTATCACATATTCAATTCCGTACTTCGAAGCAAAGTCAATATAATATTTATATGTTTGAGTATTTATACCAGCTCTAAAATCCACACCATAAATATTATTTGCATTCCACCAGTCCCATGCAACTTTACCGGTTTTAACCCATGAAAAATCGAATTCAACTGGGTGTGGTCTAGCAAGTTTGTAAATGATTGTACTTTCAACTAATTGTGCATCATTATCTATTATAAAAAAAACACGCCACGGAAAATCTCCGTTCCTGTTTGTCTTAACCAGATAATTCGCTCTTTCAACTATGTAAATATCTCTATCGTTTTTTGCTTCTTCTTTAGTAGGATACAAAGGGAAAAGTCCCACTAGTTTTTAGCTGGAATTATCTGTGCCTTTTAAATACATTCCATGATAATCTTCCAGATCGGCTTCTGTAATTGCACATTTAATTTTACCATTTATATCAACTAATGCAGGTAGAGAACAAAATCTTTCTGATTTAATTTCGCTTAAGTTAATATACTTATACAATCTTTCGGAATGCGACATAAAACTTTCTTCTTCGGGGAAATAGATTTTATAGTCACCTGTAAAATTTGCTTCAAACTGCTCGTGATAAATTGTTATTGTATCATTAAATCTGGTTTTAAATCTATATGCAACGCCATCATCATAAACTCTAAATACAATTGTATAATTATTCTTAAAGTCAAGTATGAGTTCATTATAAATATTTAAAATAGTTTCGAATTTCTGTTTTACAACCGGTTTTATTTTTTCATTTATTGAAACAGATTTTGAATCAACCAGAACTGGATTTTCTCCAAGTATTAAACCTGCATTTAATTTCATCGATATAAAGGATGGAGAAATAATTTGAATTCCATTTTTAGAGATCGAGTAAGAAATCTTTTCACCAATATTTACATTAACTTTCAATTTCTTATCGGGTGAAGTAATAATAAAGTTTTTCGCATAGATCTGAGAGAAAATCATAACTACAAATAATAAAATTATTTTTTTCATTTTAACTCTACAGGATATAAAATTTCCTTATGATTTCTTCTTAATTTTTTCATGCTATACAATTCACTTTCATATACTCTTTTAATGCCATCTCCCAATGCTTTTTCGATATCCCTTATATCTTTAACCAATCTAAACATACCACCAATCTCAACAGAAGCCGCCTGATCTGTACCCCACATTGCTCGGTCAAGTGTAATATGTCTTTCAACAAAAGTTGCACCTAATGCAACAGCAGCAAGTGTGGGCGCAAGACCCGTTTCATGACCTGAATATCCAATAGGTACTCCAGGAAATTTTTCTTTGTAAGTTTGAATAACTCTTAAATTCAGTTCTTCCAATTTACATGGATAAGTTGAAGTTGATTGTGCGATTAGAAGATTTTCTGTGCCCAGCAATTTAACGGCTTCTTCAACTTCTTCAATTGTCGACATACCGGTTGAAAGCATTACAGGTTTATTAGTAGATTTAATCTTTCTTAATAATTTTTCATCGGTTAAAGATGCAGATGCTACTTTATACATAATAGGATTGAACTCTTCAAGAAAATCGACAGATTTTTCATCCCACGCAGAAGCAAACCAATCAATACCTTTTTGTTTACAATAAATATCTATTTCTTTAAATTCATCATATCTAAACTCAATTTTACGTCTATATTCAATATAAGATATTCTTCCCCATGGTGTATCTCTTTCAATATCCCATTGATCTTTTGGAACACAAAGTTCCGGTGTTCTCTTTTGAAATTTTACAGCATTGCAACCTGCAAAAACAGCCCCATCTATCAACTTTTTAGCAAGTTCTACAGAACCATTATGGTTGATTCCAATTTCTGCTATTATATAGACCGGTTCTCCATCTCCTATATAGAATTTACCTGCACGTATTTTATTTGATTTCATTTTTTCCTCCATTTAATTTTGCATAAATTATTAATTCAGCAAAATCACGAAAAGCTCCATTACCGCCTTTATTTTTTGTAATATAATGAGCAACTTCTTTTGCAAATTTAGTTGCATCACATGGGCAAGCACTTAAGCCAACTCTTTTCATAATTTCTACATCATTTGTATCGTCTCCAATATATGCTACTTCTTCTGGCAATAATTTTTTTCTATTGAGTATTTCAGTAAAGACATTTTCTTTATCCAAAACTCCCAGATGTAATTCACTTATACGAAGCTTTTTAGCACGACTTTTAACTATTTCTGTATCCTCACGTGTAATCACTCCCGTTTCAACATTAACAAGACTTCTTAATCTTTCCACGCCCATTCCATCTCTTATTGAAAAACGTTTCAATTCTTCTCCATTTGCAGAGTAATAAACACCAGTATCTGTAAGTACTCCATCGACATCTGTCAAAAGTAATTTAATTCTTGAAGCCTTTTTAAGTAATTCCTTACGAGAAATTTTTTTCTTTTTCATGATTATACCTGAAGTTATAATTTAATTACCAGGCTGTCCATCCCCCGTCCACTATAAGATTTGCACCCGTCATATAAGATGATGCATCGCTGGCGAGAAAGACCAATGCTCCTTTATAATCAGATGGTTTTGCCATTCTATTAAGCATTGTTCTTTTTGAATATTGTTCTATAAAAAATTCATCCTGTGAATTTTCAATTCCGCCTGGTGTTAGAGTATTAACCCTCACCCCATCTTTGCCCCAGTAAGCTGCCAGATATTTAGTAAACATTATAATTGCACCTTTAGTAGCTGAATAGGCCGGTGGTTTATAAAATTTTTGTTCGCCATATTTACTTTTGTATAATGATTGATCAGGTGCAGTAATACCGTAAGTTGATGCAATATTAATTATACTTCCAGATTTTTGCTGAGCCATAACCTTCCCTATAATTTGAGAACATAGAAAAACGCCGGTGAGATTTACATTAACAGATTTTTGCCATAACTCAAGCGGATAGTTTTCGAATTTGGATTGCTCAAGTGCTACTTTCGGGTTTTCAAACATATCGTTAATAGCAGCATTATTTACCAAAATATCGATGTGTCCAAATCTCTCAAGTACTTTGTCTCTAAGGAATTTTATTGTATCTCGATTTGTTACATCAACATAAATTCCTAAAGACTCAGTAGGAAGTGTATTAGCAAATTCCATACATTTTTCTTCATTTAAATCTGTTACTACCACATTAGCTCCTGCCTCGCTTAATGCCTTACAATGTTCTTTACCAAGTAGACCAGCTGCCCCTGTAACTATTGCTACTTTATTTTTTAGTGAAAATAATTCCATATAAAATTTATATTTTTGGTTTCATATTAAAGTTTTCAACTTTTCTGAATACAGGCTGAACTGGTTCGCCTTTTAGCATATATTTTAGATCATTGTTATCAATTGCCTTTTTAAGAATTGAAAGTGATTCCTCAAATGCAACTAAAGTATATTCAATATCTTCATTTGAATGAGAAAAAGAAATATTATGAAATCCCTGCCAGAGAATACCACGCTTAATCATTTCCTGTTGCATCAGGGATTTTTGTAAAAGTGGATCTCCGGCTTTCTCATCAAAGATTGCCATTGATCGCCAGTTATAACCAATAACCTTAGTATAATCCATACCAAGTTTTTTTGCAATCAGGTTGTAACCATCTTTTAATTTTTTCCCAATTATATTTAAGTAATGAGGAACATTTTTATCTTTTAATTCTTCTATCGTAGCTTTTGCTGCAGCAAGTGAAAGTGCTTCGCCACCAAATGTTGTATAGAAAAAAACATCTTCATCTAAAAGCCTCATTATATCTTTTTTACCTGTGAGTATTGCTATAGGCATACCATTTGCAATGGCTTTAGAATAAGTAGCCAGATCAGGTGTAATTCCAAAATATTCTTGTGCTCCACCGAGTGCCATCCTGAATCCAGTCCACATTTCATCAAATATCAGAACAATATTTTTATCCTTACACAAATCATATAGTTTATGCAAAAAATTATCCTTTGGCTCATGAAAAACAACCGGCTCAAGTATTACTGCGGCAGTATCATCATCAATTGAGTTTTTTACAGAATCAATGTCATTATAATTAAATGTATAAGTCAAAGCTCTTACACTATCAGGAATCCCATTATTTCTTGAAGTAACTGAAATATACCAATCATGCCATCCATGATATCCACAGCATAAAATTTTATTTTTACCAGTATAAGCTCTTGCAAGTCGAATTGCTGCACTAGTAACATCTGCTCCAGTCTTACTATAACGAATAGCTTCGGCATTTGGTATAATTGAATGAATCAGTTCTGCTACTTCAACTTCAAGTGGGTGCATCATTGAAAAAGTAATTCCATCATCAAGTTGTTTTCTAATTGCTTCATCTACTTTAGTATAAGAATAACCAAGAGAAAGAGGTCCAACAGCCATCATATAATCAATATATTCATTGCCATCTACATCCCACACATGAGAACCTTTTCCCTTAATCAGATATTTTGGAGCCACACCTTTAATCCATTGACCCGGTCCTTTTGCAAGTGTTTGTGTAACAGATGGAATTAATTCCAGTGCACGTTGATATAATTCATTTGACTTTGTAATCACTGGATAATCATTTTTTAAACTTATTTTGTTAGCCATAGTCAACTTCTATTTTTGATTATTGAATTCCAAGTTACTATTAATTTTTTTCTTATAATCATCAATATTTTTTAGTTCATCAAGATAATTTTCATACCAGTATTTCCCAGCATATTTTTTGTTGACCTCATAAATTTCTGGTTTTTCTTTTAACAAACAAATTATATCATAAAGCCCAAAAGGATAATTTTGTTCATATAATTCTTCATATACTCTTTTAATGAACTCATAATCCTCTTTAAAATCTATTGTCCATCGATACGTTGTTGAATAATCAAGGCCAGTTTCCCATATTATGTTCCCAATTTTGAACTTATCAGGATTTTCCCAGATATATGGAGTTGTGTGCTCTCTTTCATAATCTTTTTCTGCTTCTTTCCATGCTCTTTCGAGTGCAGAAAAAGAGACCACTTCCACATCATTACCATCTGGATACGTAGCAGGATGAAGATTACTTACATAATCATATTTATCTGAATTATCAATAAAAAATTTAATAACACGGTCAATCACCTGTGGATCGATCAAAGGACAGTCAGATGGAATTTTAACCACTGCATCTGCATTGTAAAATTTTCCTACCTGATAATGTCTATCCAGTAAATCAGTCAAATGCCCTCTAAAGCAATTAATGTTATTTTCCAGACAGAGATTTTCAATTTTATCATCATCAGAATTTGTTGAAGTAGCAATGACAAGTTCTCCAATAAATTTAGAACGCTTAACTCTTTCTATCATTCTGATTAATAAAGGCTTTCCGAGAATTGGGAGCATAACCTTTCCCGGAAGTCTTGTAGAAGACATCCTTGCCTGGATAACAGTTACTATTTTCATTTTATGTTATTTTTTATTTAGATGTCTTCGTCAAACAGTCTTCAGTTCATACTGTTCATGAATTTCTTCAAGTGAATAATTTGATGATTCTAAAAGATGTATACCAATTCTTGCAATTCGTTCAGCGGATGTTCCATTATTTTGGACCGGCATTAATTTTTTTAATTCTTCTATATTAAATGATGAATAAACCTCTTTTCCAAGAGCAAGGCCAATATAGACTACCGAAGAATATTTTGTAATTAATACATCACAATTTGCAATCATATGGTTAGTATTACCGTTTTGATATACTAATGCACCTGGCGCATACTTATTAATTTCACGAACAGCTCTTTCATACTTTTCATTTGGATGAAGTTTGAAAATCAATTGGCGTCCATTAGCAATTCTAACACATTCTTTTATAAATTTTTTTCTGTTTTCGTATTTAAATGTTTCGCGCATATCCGAAGTTGCAACCAGTACAAAATTTTTATATGGGAAATCGTTTTGAAGATATTGTTTTGCATTATCAAAATTTGGGATCCCAGTAACTATAATCTTTTCTGGCTTTGCTCCCTTACGGATAAATAATTTTTTATAACCTTCAGATGCTACACAAAATATATCATACAAATTTGACATGCCCATTGCTGCCGTACTGGCTGCCCAGCGTGGAAAGTTAAAATATTTTACTAAATAAAACAATAAATTCTCCGGATCTGTCATCCCTTCTTGTACTAAAATAATTTTTAAATTTCTAATGTTTTTTGGAATTATCAAATCAGCACACGTATAAACCAAATCATAATTATTCTTTAAACCTTTGTAATCAATCTTTAATTCATGTTTTCTCAAATATTCTTCTGTTTGCTTTCTAAATTTTCCTCCAAGAATTGTAAAATCAAGTATTCCTTTTTTTGTAAGCCAATCTAAAAAACCATCTGCATAGTACGGAGTAAAATAACAATCATAATCCAGAAGATGCATTGATATTTTATGCATCATTGTTGTTTGATTTAATGAACCACAAATGAATAATACTTTCTTTTTCATAAAAACTCGTTTTTAAAAAGCAAATTAAAAAAAAATTATTACTTAAATATTAATTGATTATTATCTTTTGATTAATAAATTGTTAAATAACACTTAATATTTATTTAACAGACTGTTTATATTTTCTTAACACCTGTCTTATAAATTTGTATTATGAAAAAAATTAAAATCGCGCATATTTCAGATTTACACATCTGTTCTATACACAAAAAAAAGAACATTAAATATGTTCGTCAATTAATTAAACTTGCCACAGAAGAAAATATTGACCATCTTATTATTACTGGAGACATCTCAGATAATTCACGCGAAATTGACTACTTAATACTAAAAAAGATTCTTGAAACAAACAACCTTTTAAAAAATGATAAAACTTCAGTAGTAATCGGAAATCATGATATTTTTGGTGGTGTGCAAACAGTTAATGATATTACGAATTTTCCTACTAAATGCATGAATATAAATTATAACGAAAAAGTTTCTCTCTTTTTTAATTGCTTTATCGACCTTTTTGAAAAAACAATTTCAATTTCAAAAAATATTTTCCCTTATGCCAAAATAATAGGTAATATTGCATTAATAGGAATAAATTCAATTGAGAAATATTCAAAACTTAAAAATCCTTTTGCATCCAATGGCAAAGTTTCAAAAGAGCAAAGAAAAGACTTGAAAAAGTTATTTAACCTGCCTCTAATGAAAGATAAATTGAAAATAATTATGATACATCACCACTTCTATAAAAATAATGTTAAAGCCTCAAGTTCTATAAATAAAATATGGAATCGAATTGAAAATCATACAATGAAATTAAGAGGGAAAAAAAGATTGATAAAATTATTCAAGAAAAATAATGTTAAACTTGTTTTACACGGACACAGTCACGAATTGAAACACTACATCAGAAAAGGAATTAAATTTATTAACGCCGGTGGCTCAGTAGAAAATAATAACTTTTCTTCACCCGGATTGTTTATAATCGAAATTGATAATGGTAATATAAATATTAGTCCAAAATTCCTTCCACAAGAACACAGAATCAAAAAAATAAAGGAATATGAATTATCCTCCATGAGTATATAAATTCTCAAAATGAAAAATCATTTTATCGATCCTGAAAATTAAACCCAATTCAATCTCCTATTAGCTTATTTTAACTTGAATCTTGCTCTATTATCGAAGAACTTTTAATGTAATTAACTAGAATTTTAAAATATCACTGGCATAAAATATGTCACTTTAGATATTCTATCATGAAATTGAGATGAAAATGTTTATCAGTAAAAGCAAGAAAACTTTCAAAGGAGGAATTCATCCAGCAACTTATAAAGCTCTGAGTGAAAATCTACCATTCGAAGAATTACCTCTATCAAAACAAATAATTATACCTCTCTCTCAACATGCAGGTAAATCTGCAAAGCCAATTGTAAAGAAAGGTAGCTCTGTAAAAACTGGTGAACTTATAGCAGAACTGGATGGATTTATTTCATCCAATATTCATAGTTCTGTAACAGGAAAAGTTGTAAAGATTACATCTGTTGTAAATTTTAACGGAATACAGAGAGAATCAATTTTTATTGAAACAGAAGAGTCCGAAGAAATTATAAAAATGAACTCTTATGAGATTGACTCAATCACGCCCGAAGAAATTAAAAGAAGAGTTCAAGATGCTGGTATAGTAGGACTTGGTGGTGCAGCATTCCCTACACATGTTAAGCTTTCTCCTCCATCAGATAAAAAAATTGATTACGTGATACTGAATGCATGTGAATGTGAACCATATCTTACTCGTGATTATAGATTATTGATTGAACGAACAGATGATGTAGTTTCGGGCTTAAGATTAATTATGAAAGCAGTTAATGTTAACCATGCTATAATTGGAATTGAAGATAATAAAGTATATGCAATAACTAAATTAAAAAATGCCATTTCAAAATTTCAGGATATTTCACTTATAACATTTAAAACAAAATATCCACAAGGTGCAGAGAAATTATTAATTAAAGCTGCACTCAATAGAGAAGTTCCACCCGGCAAACTTCCTTTTGATGTTGGATGCATAATTCAAAATGTTGGAACAGCCGTTGCAATTTACAATGCCGTTGTAAAAGGTGAACCTCTTATCAAAACTTATTTAACAATTTCTGGAAAAGGAATAATTCAGCCAAAAAATTTAGTTGTAAGAATTGGAACCCCATTAATTGATATAATAAACTATTGCGGAGGGATTAAAGAAAATACAAAAATAATTATTGTTGGCGGCCCAATGATGGGATTTGCTCAATATGATTTAAATATTCCTGTAACAAAAGCTACTTCTGGCATCCTTGTGCTTACTGATGAAGAAACAAAACATGTTAAAGAAACTAATTGCCTTAGGTGTGGAAAGTGCATTGAAGTATGCCCATTAAATTTAATGCCAACTCGATTAATGCGTTTAACTCAATTCGAAAGATATGACGAAGCAAAAAATTTTGGTATTACTGCATGTATGGAATGTGGAACATGCACATATAATTGTCCTGCAAACATTCCGTTAGTTCTATGGATTAGATTAGGAAAACTAAAGGTTATGTATCAAATAAAAGGAAAATGATTAGGTCTCTTTTTAAAATGTAAGATAAATCATAAATAAATTTCAAATCGAATAAAATGGAAAAACAAATAATTCAATTAAAAGACAAGTTACAATTAAGCAGCTCACCGCATCTACATTCTGATTGGTCTACAAAAAAAGTAATGTGGTTTGTTGTTCTTGCTCTTCTACCAGCACTGATTTCAGGAATAATTTTTTTTGGTATTTACCAATTATTAATAGTCTTTGTATGCGTTATCTTTTCAGTATTTACTGAATATTTAATTAAAAAACTAAGGAAAAAAGAAATATCGATCGATGATGGGAGTGCAGTTGTAACAGGTATTTTACTTGCTTTAATACTTCCACCAAATTTTTCTTTAGTTGCAGCAGCATTAGGTTCAATATTTTCAATTGCCATCGGGAAAGAATTATTTGGTGGCTTGGGCTTTAATATTTTTAATCCTGCATTAATTGGTCGCGCATTTCTACAAGCATCTTTTCCAGTTGCAATGACTACATGGTCAATACCAAATTATGGAGTTGATTCAATTACTTCGGCTACTCCATTGGCTGCTTACAAATTTGATAGAGTTTTTGCAAAACTTCAACCTATGATAATTGGAAACGTTGGTGGCTCAATTGGAGAAACATCTGCTATAGCAATCCTATTGGGTGGCTTCTTTTTAATAGCTGTTAAAATTGTAAACTGGAGAATTCCTTTATCAATGATATTAGGTCTGATAATTTTTAGTGGTATTTTCTGGTTAATCGACCCAATTAAATATCCCAATCCTTTATTTCATATTTTTGCAGGTGGCTTTTTACTCGGTGCCTTTTTTATGGCAACTGACTGGGTTACTTCGCCTATTACTTCAAAAGGAATGTGGATTTTTGGTTTTGGTATTTCATTGATTATTGTTGTTATAAGAATTTTCGGTGGACTTCCAGAAGGTGTTATGTATGCAATTTTAATTATGAATGCATTTGTTCCGTTAATTAACCGTCTAACAAAACCAAAGATCTTTGGAGAATGAAAATGAAAAAAACAATTCATATAACTTCCATATTGACTATCATTGGAATTATATCGGGCGCATTATTGACAAAAGTGAATCAATGGGCTATCCCTTTAATTGCTGCAAATAAAAAAGCAGAAACAGAAAAAAGTATTTTTCTTGTTCTGCCTAACGGTAAATTTTATGAAAAGATTAATTCAAAAGAAATTGAAATTTATCGAGTACTTGACGAAAATAAAAATTTAATAGGCTATTCATTGGTTTACGAAGGAAATGGCTTTCAAGGAAAAATTCGTCTAATGGCTGGGCTTTCTTATGATCTTAATAAAATAAAATCAATTGAAATCTTAGAACAGGTAGAAACTCCTGGTCTTGGTACAAAGATAACTGAAGAATCATTTAAAAAACAATTTATAAATCTTTCAACAAATCCTGTAATTAATTGGGTCAAAGGAAAAGAACCTAAAAATCCAAATGAGATTCAAACAATTACAGGTGCAACTATTTCTTCAAAATCTATTGTTGCAATCTTAAATGAAGGGATTCAAAAAGCAAGGAATCTTAAGCAAAGAGGAATATTATGAAAAAACAATTAAGCTACTGGCAGGAATTCACAAAAGGTTTGTGGGAAATCAATCCCACATTCAAACAGATTTTAGGTATGTGCCCAACGCTTGCTGTTACAGTTTCTGTTATGAATGGAATTGCAATGGCTCTTGCTACAACTTTTGTACTTGTCTTTTCAAGTTTTTTAATTTCTTGCTTTCGTAAATTAATACCCAATCAAGTTAGAATTGCTTCTTACATTGTAATAATTGCAACTTTTGTTACAATTGCAGATTTGGTAATGAAAGCAAAATTTCCTCAACTTAGTAAAGCTCTTGGACCATTTGTTCCTTTAATAGTTGTTAATTGCATTATACTCGGTAGAGCTGAAGCATTTGCATCAAAAAACAATCCATTACGATCTATACTTGATGCTTTTGGTAATGGAATTGGGTTTTTATTTGCTTTAGTTCTTATGGGTAGTATTAGAGAACTATTAGGTTCAGGTGCAATTCTCGGCTATAAAATATTTCCGAACACTTTTGAGCCTTTACTTGTAATGATTTTACCAGCAGGTGCATTCTTAACTTTAGGTTTGCTAATAGGTTTATCAAATACAATTATCGAAAGAAAGAAAAAAATTGAACATCAAAAATTAATTAAAAAAAATTATAATCAAGCTTTCAATCAAAATAATGAGATTTTAATAAATAATTAATCGGAGATCAAATGGAATTGCTGATAATTTTTATTTCTGCAGCAATCGTAAATAATTTTGTTTTATCAATGTTCCTTGGTATCTGCCCATTTATTGGGGTTTCAAATAAAATTTCTTCTGCTCTTTCAATGGGAATGGCAACAACATTTGTAATGACTATAACAGCAGTTGCAAGTTGGATTCTATATTTCAAAATATTAAAACCATTTAATCTCGAATTTCTTCAAATTCCTTCCTTTATACTCGTAATCGCATCACTTGTACAATTTGTCGAAATGGTAATTAAAAAATTCAGTGCAACTCTTTATCGTGCACTCGGAATTTTTCTTCCTTTAATTACAACTAATTGTGCAATTCTCGGCTTAGCTTTACTTTTATCAATGAGAAATTATAATTTTATTGAAAGCATTTTCTTTGGCTTAGGAGCCGGTGTCGGTTTTACTTTAGCATTATTAATAATGGCTGGTATAAGAGAAGAACTTGAATTTGCTGATGTCCCGAATCCATTTCGTGGTGCTCCTATAACATTGATTACAGCTGGATTACTTGCTCTTGCTTTTATGGGTTTTGCAGGAATTATCTAAAATGAAAAATATATTAATATACATATTCATTGTTATTCTTTTTGTCTACTGCAGCGATGATAAAATTATTAAACGAACCACAATTGCTATGGGAAGTACTGTCGAAATTCAAGTACGTGGCGTAAATAAGAGAAAGGCTAATAAAGCCATTAATGCTTGCTTCGATGAGGTAAAAAGAATTGATACTCTGTTTTCTACTTATTTAGTTGGAAATCCAATGTGGAAATTAAATAATACTGTTGCAGACGAAATAATTGTTGATAGAGAAACATTTTATGTGTTAAAAAAATGTGATGAATTCTGGAAAATAACATCTGGAGCTTTCGATGTTGCACTCGGAAATTTAATTGAAATAGTTGGCTTCGATAAAAATTCTCCAAAACTACCTGAACCATCACAAATCAAAAACGCACTTAAGATAATTGGATGGGAACATATTCAACTTAAAGAGCCAAATGTTTTGATAAAATCTCCAAAAATCAAGTTGAATTTTAATGCATGTATTCCCGGCTATGCTGCAGATAGAATAGCAAATATTCTTTTAAATTATGGCATTAATGATTACTTAGTCAATGTAGGTGGAGAAATTTTTGCCAGAGGTAAAAACTGGAAAATTGGTATTCAACACCCAAGAAAAGAATTTGATTTACTTGCTACTATTAATGTAGATGGTAAAGGTGTATCAACATCTGGAGATTATGAGCAGTATTTCAAAAAAAATGGGAAAATCTATACACATATTTTTAACCCCATTACTGGCTATCCTGCAAATGAATGTCAATCTGTTACTGTCATTGCCAAAGATGCTTTTACAGCAGATGCATTATCAACTGGAATTTTTGTGTTAGGACCAGAAAAAGGACTCAAGCTTGCTGAAACTCTTAAAAATATTGATATCATGATAGTAGACTCTTCAGGAAACATTTATAAATCATCAAACTTTTCAAAATATATAGTGAGGTAATTTATGGAATTGCTAATTGCGATTGCAACTATGGGTGGCTTAGGATTTCTTTTTTCTAGCGGACTTGCTTTTGCTGATAAAAAACTTCGTGTTGAAGAAAATCCACTAATAGAAAAAGTTTACGAAACTTTACCAGGAGCTAATTGTGGGGCTTGTGGTAGTGCGGGATGCTATGATTTTGCAATAAAAGTAGTCGAAGGAAAGATACAATCAAATAATTGTCCTGTAGGGGGAGAAGAGACTACTAGTGCAATTTCAGAAATATTGGGCGTAGAAAATTCTACAACAATTAAATTATTTCCAAGAATATTATGTAATGGAAATAAATTTCATGCATTAAAAAAGGATGTAAATTTAATTGGTCCAGAAGGTTGTGCTATTGAAGCATTAATCTCTGGTGGAAATAAATTATGTAATTATGGTTGTCTTGGTAGTGGTGATTGTGTTAAAGCTTGTCCATTTAATGCAATATATATAAATGAAGATGAACTTCCTGAAGTAATTGAAGAGTTATGCACTGGATGTGGACTTTGCGCAAAAGCCTGTCCAAGAAATATTATCGAAATGCACCCTATCAATAGAAATGTTTTTGTTTTCTGTAAAAATCAGGATGAACCAAAAAGAGCAAAAGATATTTGTAAAGTTGCTTGCATCGGTTGTGGTATCTGTGCACGTAAGTCTGATGGTGGCGTAGAAATGGACAACTATCTTGCTATTATTCACTATGATAAATTTGATGAATCTAAAATTCCATTTGATAAATGCAGTACAAATGCAATTAAAAAAATTAATTTGTTACAAAATTAAAATCTATGTTTACAGAAGTGATTGTTGAAGAAGGGATTGTCATTTCTTCTTCAAATGGATATGCTGAAGTAAGGTTAAAAAAAAATGATAACTGCAATGAATGCTCTGCAATTACTTTTTGTAAACCAATAGAAAAAAATTCACAGTTATTAAAAGTAATTGATCCCTTCAATACAAAACCGGGTGATTTAATTAAAATTTCTATTTACGGAAAAACTTTATTAAAAACTTCTTTTCTTTTTTATGGTATATCACTGATTATATTTATAGGTATAATTCTACTATTAAATTATTTATTCCCTGAATCGAACTATATTGAGCTATTTTCTTCTTTAGCTGGATTTTTAACAGTTTATTTCTACTTCCATACAATCAAAAAACTGCGTTCAATTAACATTCATCCTAAAATAATTTTTGTAGAAAATAATCGTACTAAAAGTTAAAAAAAAGCCCCTAAAAAGGGGCTTCTCTTAAAAAGATCTTTTCAAAATCACATATTATTTTACATACATCATTTTCTTCATTGATACAAAATTATCAGCTTGAATCTTATAAATATACATTCCTGTATTTAATCCGGATGCATCAAATTTTACTGTATGATACCCGGCACTCATAAATCCATTAACCAATGTAGCTACTTCCTGTCCAAGCACATTATAAATAGAAAGTTTTACATGAGAATCCTTAGGAAGAGCAAATTTTATAATTGTTGTTGGGTTAAATGGATTTGGATAATTCTGCATCAATGAATATTCTTTTGGCATACCTGCTTCTTCTTCTACGCCTACTACAACATCACTTGCTTTAATTGTTCTTGTAGAAGTAGCTGTTAAATTTCCATCCGATACTTCAACAATGAGCACATAAGATTTTCCAGCCTGGGATGGAATAGGAATCCAGACATATTCACCTGTTGCAGAAATTTCACCAGGTCCACTTACCAATCTAAATGTAAGTTGATCTCCATCCGGATCATTTGCTTTATAAATAAATTCATATGGTACAGGCACATTATGAACAGGAACTATCTGACCTTCTGGAATTTCAGCTGTAAACGAAGGTGCTCTATTTACATTATTAACTACAATTGCAACAGTATTTGAATCTGATAATCCAGCGTTGTCAGTAACTTTGAATGTAACTGAATATGCACCTGCTTGATCGTAGCTTGGCTTCCATGTAAATACATTATTAACCAATGTTGCACCCTGTGGTAATCCCATTGCAGAATACGTCAATACATCACCAGCATTTGCGTCTGAGCCAACAAGTGTAATTGTTAAAGTCTCATTTTCGTTAACTGCAAATGATGTTTGGTTTGGATCCAATGTTAAAGTTGGTGCAACATTTGCTTCTACAACTACGATCAAAGCTGGATCTGAAACTGCAATTGGTGTTCCTGCATTGAATTTAAAGTTTGTAAATTTTAATTCGGTATTTCCAGCTGCTTTTGCTTTTCCTGTTAATTTGAAAAGTAGACCACTTCCTGTAATGTATGATCCTTTTGACAGACCAAATGTTAATGTGCCAGCATTATTATCAACATTAATTTGAGCACTACCATCAGCACTTAATGAAGATTCTAAACTAAAGTTATTTATTTCAATTACAGCAGGATCAAATATTGCAGTAAATTCATAAGATAATACATTTTGATCTGCTGTAATTTCTGTAGTATAAAATGGGATTTCGATATCATCGCCAGCTGTAGCACTTACTGAGCCACCCTGGATTAAAACGGCAGCAGTTTGTAGTGTACCAGCTGTAACATTAACTGCAGGATTACCACCATTGAGTTTAAATGTTCCATTATCACTCAATGTTGTAGTACCTGTGCTAACAAATTTTATTTTTAACTTTAATAAAGTCCCTTGTCCGCTTAATGCTGTACCATTTGCCCATGCTACGGAAAGAGTACCGTTTACTGTGTCAGCATTTACTGTAAGATATCCTATACCTTCTACCAATGTACCTGCGTCATCTATACCAAGTATTTTTACAACATTTTTATCATAAGTCAGAGTACACTGAAATGCGATTACATTTTTCCCTGTCAAATCATCTACAGTAATTGCGCCTATTTTTTCAACACCTGCAGCACCGCTAGCACTTGGCAGTGTAACACTAACCTGAGCAAACGTACTCGTTCCCAACATAAGCATTGTTACAAGAGCTACAAGAAACTTTACAACGCTTAATTTGAAACTTTTCATTTACAACCTCAATTTTTATTTTAGAAATTTTATACTGGGGTAGACTTACTGCCTACCCCATTAATTTAGCGCAATTACTTAATTAAGTTCATCTTCATGGTAGAAGTATACTTACCAGCAACTATTCTGTAGATATAGATACCGGAAGCTACTTTACCACCAAAGTCGTTTGTTCCATCCCATCTTACTGTATAGTAACCAGCTTCTTGTTCTTGGTCTACCAATGTCTTAACAACCTGACCTAACATATTGTAAATTACGAGACTTACTCTTGCATCCTGTGGAATAGCATATTTAATGCTGGTTGTTGGGTTGAATGGGTTTGGATAGTTCTGGCTTATTGAGAATTCAGAAGGTATTTCTCTTACTTTTACTGAAATTTGACCAAATGATTGATCATTCAACTTAGCACTTGCTGTTAAGTTAACTGCAGCTTCTTTTTCTTTCATAGCTAAGTTGATCATAGCTATATTACCATCTTTCAATGGATTTATACCAGCCATAGCAATTCTGAGTACACCATTATCTAAGTTAGAATAAGCAACCCATCCTTCTGGTAATGTTGTTGAAACACCTTTGAATTCAACAGCATCTGTCAATTGAATTTCTGTATATATTGATACTACACCGCCTGTTTTCTTTAATGTTAATGGTAATGATAATACGCCTTTATCATTCGAAGCCTTTTCAAACTCAACTGTACCCATAACTGCACTAATCTTAGCAGTAGGCCATGAGCCATTTGTTATAAAGTAGAGAATCCATGCTGCATCATAAGCACCAATTTCTCCATCACCATTAACATCAGCAGCATATAATTGTTCAGGATCTGTAATTGGAGCTAAGTTAACTACATGTTTCAGAATGTTCGAAGCATCTGTAGCATCTGGCAATCCGCTACCATCAAGATCACCTTTTGCTAAAGTATGGGTTACAGTTACTACAGTTGTTGTTAATATACTATCTGTAGCATCTTTAGCTTTTATTGTGAATGTAATTACTTTATCTACATCAGAGATTTCTGGTGTAAATGTTAATGTACCAAGTGAAGAAGAGATTGAATATGTTCCAGCTGGTTCAGGTGCTACACTTGCTATTGAATATGTAAGAGCATCACCATCTGGATCAACAGCTGTGTATGTAAATGTAAATACTTCAGTATTCTTTACAGTAGCAGAATCTTTTGTAACAGTAAAGTTTGGTGCTCTGTTAACGTTAGCTACGGTTACAGTAACGGTGTCATATGAAGTTAATGTGCCGTCTGTAGCAGATACAATAATTGTTGCGGTTCCTGCATCAGTGAAGGATGTAATCCAAGTTAATGTATTTGTCGTGGTATAAAATGTAGCGGCTTCTGGTTTTTGAACAACTGCCATTGTAGCAGTTTGACCAATATCCGGATCGTTAACCGTCCAATTAACAGTTACAGTATCGCCTTCGTTAACAGCTATATTATTAGAAGAAGCAAGAATCTTTGGAGCTTTATTTAACTGGCTATAAGTAAATCTTGCACCAACTGTTGATATAGCACCTGTTGCGTTTCTTACTATAACGACTGGTGTAGTTACATCTGTGTAGTTATCATAGCTTGTTCCACCTTGAGCAACCCATTGGTTATTAACATTACCATCAAATCTTCTTATAAATCTAATATTCTGAATGCCATCAGTCTGGAATTCATTATATCCTTCTGCTCTTGCCTCAATATCATAAGTTACAGACGGTTGTAATGTTAAATCAGATTTTACTAACCAGTAGAAATCTGGATAATTTGTTATTGTTAAGTTACCAGAAGTTATTGGGAATCCGTTTGTACCTTGTGGATTTTCAGCAACATGAGATACAGTTAAATTAAAGTTTGCAGAAGGTAATGATGTAAATTGTAATGATAACGGTCTATAATTCGGTGTAGATGAAGGAGCTGTACCTACTGGGAATTCTACTCTTGTTAAAGCTATTACTGGGTTATAAGCTGGTGGACCCGCTTTAGCAATAACATCAATTAATTTCTTAACATTACCAACAATATGGCTTTGATTTGTCCCTGTTACACCACTCCTATCAAATCCTTGAGTTGGTTGAGAACCATTTTCAGAATGTTTTAAGATAACATTATTGCTACCTGTAACGAGAACACCGTTTTGGAAATACAATACAGCACTATTTGTAGCAAAATCAAGGTCTGCACCAGATAATGTCAAGGTAGCTTCGTTGCTGCTCTTGTTCATTCTGAATTTAACGTTGCTGGATACAGACCATGCAGCGTTAAGTGTCAAGGTTGTGTTATTCGAACCGGTAAAATTCAAGAACGCTAGTGCTGTTGCTGTAAAGATACCACCATTTGATGTCTGAGTTACATTTCCTGCTACATTAACATCATGACCATTTATATCAAAGTTACCACCATCAAATGTCAGATCGCCGTTAAACGTAATTTTGTTATCTAAAGTTACGTTGGATTTAAAAGTAACATTACCGGCGTAAGGAGCATAAGAGCCGCTTGTAACTGCTCCTAATTCTCGTGTTGTAGTTGCTGTTGCACCATTATAAATTAATTCCATAGCACCGGCTTTAACAAGGTCTTTATCTAAAGCAACATTTCCATCTACCTTAAGTTCTAATGTAGAACCGTCAGCCATTGTAACTGTTTTACTATTCGCTGTAGCGTCAAGTTTATCGTCGAGGCTTAATGTGCCGGTGACGGTAATATTTGCATTAAGGATAACTTCAACGGCGTCAGCGTTATTAGCGGTAGCATCACTACTTTCAACTGTTAAGTTTCTGACAGTAGCAGGAAGTTCTTTACCAGTAGTTATGTCAACACCAGTATATGTAGTATATTTAACATCTGTATTTGCACCGAAAGCGGGTAATTTAGCTAATGTAGCTAAATTAGCCGTTCTTTCGATTAATACACCGTCTCCTAAAGTAAGGTCGTTATCGTTAGTTGTAGTAAGCGAACTTTTGAGAACCAGATTTTTATTAACAGTAAATTTATTTGCACTGGTGTTTACTGCGGCATTTACAGTAAGATTGTCAATCGAGAAACCGGAAGATGGAATTGTAACGCTGCTATTCGACCATGTGAGCATACCTGTTGTCTGTGTTATAGCACCAGCAGTAAATGTAAATGTACCGGATACCACAAGGTTGTGGATACCCATTTCCAATGTGCCAGCAGCATTTGTAAATGCAGTCGAAACCGTAAGCGTTCTTACAGTTGTTGCAGGATCGGAGTTTACAGTAACGGTACCTGTGCTATTTATTGTCAATGTAGGAATAGTATAATCTTGCTTGAGGAGAACACTTACAGCATCGCCTTTGAGTTCCATAGCGCCCGTGAAAGCGCCTGCATCGGATTCTATAGTAACACTGTTACCGGTTACAGTCAATGTACCAGCAGTTTGAGTAATTGTTGCAGCATTATCAATTAACAAAGAGTTGGAAACTGTCATACCAGCATTAATTGTAACGCCGTTTGCAGTACCTACAGAGCTCAAATTCGGGACACTGAAAGATGTGCCCGGAGTCAAATCAATTGGACCAGCCGTTGAATTGAGTTCTAATGTACCGTTTGTAAATGTACCGGTGCCAGTTCTGTTATAATCGGGTGAAGCACCGGAACCCAACTGGATATATTTGAAACCGCCGGCATCAATATTACCGGCAGCTTGAGTGGTAACGCCGTTTACTTGCACATTGGAGCCCAAAGTTAGTGTACCGGCATTAAGTGTAACAACGCCGCCGATTACCGTGCTTGCACCTCCTCTCGTAAGTGTAAGTGATCCGTTTGCTAAGATAACATTACCACTAAATGTTGAAATTGTTCCACCGGCTACAGTAACGCTTGCTGTTGGTCCTACTGTAGCATTTCCTACTGTTAAATTACTTAAAGTAGCATTATCGGAATTCATTGTAACTGTAGCGACAGCACCGGTCTTTGTGCTTGTTCCCTGGAGAGTAAGGTTATTGATAAACTTCAAATCCGTTGAAGTAAAAGTAGCGCTGTTTGCAGCGGGTTCAAAAGTAAGATCATTTACAGTCGCAGCATCACCGGAAGCAGTAGAACCATTAACTGCCGAACCGCTGCCTGTTACTTCCAAAGTACCGCCGCTTACGGTTCCCTTTATTGAATGCGTCTTGCTGTCGCCTGCTAATGTATAAGTATTTGTTCCACCCTGATCAAGAGTAGTTCCTGTATTAACGGTTAATGTTCCATTAATCGTAGAAGCGCCGTTATAACCCGTAACTGTTTTACCGCTGGCAACGGCTATTGTAACGTCGTTAATCTTTGTCGGCGTACCCGACCATTCAGGGCCTGCTGTGTAGTCGTCTGCTCCAAAATAATATAGATTGACATTAGTGGAATATGTCAGAACACCAGCTGGTGGACCAACAGCTAAAACTACAGCAGCACTATTGGCTGTCGTTGTATTTATTTTAATAGTTGGGTTTGCAACCAAGGTATTGTTAAAAGTTACTGTATGAGTGCTAGCAACCTCAAAATCACCTTGATTGACATAGAGAGTTCCTGAAATATTTACGGAAGAACCCGTAACAACCTTATTTGCAGCATTCGAAAGGTTAACAAGAATATTTCCGAAAGTACCCGTACCCTTTACAGTACCGCTTGCGCCAATAAATGCAACGTAACCTACGCCCGTTGTGGAGTAAGCATTACCGCTGTTATCGAATACGCTTGCCGCGCCTGTTAGGTTAAGATTATAATTTCCAACATCAAGAGAACCACTGGTTATTGTAAGATTCCCAGCCACCTCGATAGAAGCTGTTAAAGTTACAACAGTGCTTGCACCTTTACTTATAGTCAGATTGTTAAGAACTAAAGAAGCGCCGGGATTGAACGACTGAGTAAGATTGCCTGCAAATTCTAATGTTCCGGTTGCAGCAACAACGTTGCCCGGTGTATTGTCTGTTCTGTTGAATTGATCGCCATAGATTGTCAAAGTGTTAGTCCCGAAAGTCAAAGCACCTGCAACATTCGAAGCTAAAGTAAGCGAACCGTAAACTGGAGTATTAGCGCCTAATGTCAATTTACCGCCAGAAGCGATTGTAACGTTCGGAAGTTCTCCGCCACCGTTTGCGGTTACTGTACCAGTTATATTAAGCATACCGGCACCAACAGTAGAAGCAGCTGAAGAAATAATATTACCCAAATTTGTTAACGTAGTAGTTCCTCCTGAAAGTGTAAGCTGATATCCGTTTAATTTAATTACAGAAGCAACGTTATTGTTGCTTACTGTTGCATGTGAAAATGTTGCTGAAGCTAATAAATTTATTGTACCACCACCATCATTATTAACAGGTCCAGCATAGGTTCCCGGACCAACCTCAATTGTTCCTGTAGAAACATTACTTAATCCAAATGTGAAATAAGCATCAGTAGATACACCCCCAGCTAATGAAATTTTGCCAGCTGAATTATTTAATATAACCGTTCCAGGTGTGCCAGAAGAAGCTCTTGCACCAGAAACTTGCGAAACAAATGTAACCGTACCTGTACCGCTATTAACTACTGTATTTCCACTAGGTGCATCACTTGTAATAGAAACAGCAGCATTAAACGTAGGCGAACCTTGTGTAACTACTATTTGTCCGCTTGACAAAGCTAAACTGTTGTTAACAGTCAATGTATTAGTTGCAGCACTTAGGTTAACAGTTAATGTTCCTGTTCCTAAACTTGCTGGTAATTCTGGTCCAGCTGTTTTAGAAGAACCAGTATATGTTACGTTAACATTTGTTGTTGTAGGTGTTTCGGTAATTACACCATCGGACCTTGAAATAGTACCACCACTACCTATAATAACATTTGCACTGGTTATATTTAATGTACCACTTGTTAGAGTCAAACTAGCTGACGTACCCAAATTAAATTTTTGGCTACCATCAGCAGAGGCTCCTAAATAAACAGTTTTACCCGCTCCGGGGTTGATTGTCATACCGTTAGTAATTGTTACGGTATTTAATGCATTGAATGTTTGAGCCACAAAATGGACAGCTTTCGTAACGTTTACATTTGGTTCGTTGTACGTATCCGCATCAATTCTAATAAAGTCCCCATCATTAGCATCGGATAATGCCATTGCTATAGTTTTATAGGGTGTTGTAGAACTACCATTACCCGTTACATCGTTACCATTTGTATTACTTACATAAATAGTTGCTTGAGCAAAAGCCGTAGTAGCAACAAACATAAGTAATACAATTAGGAGACTTAATTTACTTAAAACGTTGTTTAACTTCATTTTTTTCTCCCTAATTGGTTGAGAAATTATTTTGATTAGAAGAAATTTTTGAATCTAATTGGAAATTATTTTCACACAC
>FWPU01000794.1_pt1 | contig 100353 bp, 87 predicted proteins | sample 2228361 | NCBI WGS metagenome assembly FWPU01 (sample SAMEA103939777, study PRJEB20133) | metagenome | reverse complement strand
AGATGCTTCGCTATCGCAGATGCTTCGCTATCGCAGATGCTTCGCTATCGCAGATGCTTCGCTATCGCTCAGCATGACATCATCGCTTAGCATGACAGCACCGCTCAGCATGACGTCCTGTTGTCATTCTGAGCGCAGCGAAGAATCTCGTCATCGGCACCTGAGATGCTTCGCTATCGCAGATGCTTCGCTATCGCTCAGCATGACAGCATCGTTCAGCATGACATCGGCAGCCGCTTCTGGGAAACCCGCTGCGCGGATTTGATGCGCGTAGCCAGGGGATTCCATCCCCTGGCAGGGCTCAGGGCGACAAATTGACCACCAAATGAAAATATAACTCAATAGCCCTGTGGGTTGACTTGGCATAAGAGAGCGACTATAATTTGAGTTATCCTCATTAATCCAGGCGGGGCACATGGCACTTAAGGGCAACCTGCGCGATTTTCCCATCGCCAACCTGCTGGGTCTGATCCGCTCAGCGCGTAAAACCGGCACGCTTATCGTGGAACGCGCCGGTCAGGCCGCGCGCCTGGCCTTCCGCGAGGGCCAACTGGTCCACGCCACCTATGCCGGGCAGCCCGACCTTTTGGACATCCTGGAGGGGGCCGGCATCCTCAGCCGCGAGCAGGCCGCCGCTGTGCTCCCCGGCTCCACCGAAACCAGTGACAAGGAACTCGCCCTTATGCTCATCAGCGCGGGGGTCGCCACTCAGGAGGACATTCTGCGCACCATGCGCGCGCGCACCCTGGACATCGCCTGCGACGTGTTCGCCTGGCCGTCTGGCGAGTTTCGTTTTGAAGACGGCGAGATGCCCTCTGAGGGGCACATCACCACACTGCTGGATATGCAGGAGGTCATTGCCGAGGCACAGCGCCGCCAGGAGGAGGCCAGGCGTAGCCAGGCACCCCTGCCCGGCCCGCAAGCGCGCTTCCGCATCGCCCCCACGCCACCGCAGTCCCAGCCCACCCTCTCGGCGGAGGCCTGGCAACTGCTCCCCTTCGTGGACCCGCGCAACACGGTCCAGCAGATTGCCCAGGCCGCCCATCTGGATGAGGCTCAGGCCCAACGCATCCTCCGCGACCTGGTCCAGGCGGGGATTATTGAACCGGAGCCGTGAGCGCTGTCTCCACGCCCACTGCCGAGCGCCACGCCGCGCCCCCCCTGGCCTCACTGGCCGCGCTCAGCCGTATCCTCAGCGCCGCTCCTGATCTCAACGCTGCACTCCAACTCGCCCTGGACGAGGCCATCCGCACCACCGCAGCGCATTGCGGCCACCTTTACCTGCTGCCTGACGGCGATAGCCTCCCCCAGCGTATTGTTCGCGGCTGCTCCCTGCCGCAGTCCCCCGATCCCCTGGAGGCAGAGGCCCTCGCCAGCGGGAAAACACGGCTGATCGCCGACCTGGATCAGGCGGACGATCAGGACACGCCGGGCCATGCCGGGGTGCGCTCCGCGCTGATCGTCCCCCTCCTGCACGGTGCCGCACCCATCGGTGTGCTCCACCTGCACAGCCCCCGGCCCAACGCATTTGACGCGGGCCTGGTCAGCTATGCCGAAGCTCTGGCCGCATTGGTCGCGCTGGCGGTGGATGACGCCCGACGCTACCAGGCGCTGGAACGGGTCGCCGAGAGCCGCATGGCCGAGTTGGCCGAAGCCAACCGCGCCCTGACTATGGAGCATGCCCGGCTGGAAACGCTGCTGCGCATCACCTCCGAACTATCCGTCAGCCTGGACCTGGACCTGGTACTCAACCGCACCCTGAACCTGGTGAACACCGCCGTCAAGGCACAACAAGGGGGTATCTTCCTGGGCGACCCGGCCAGGCCCGGCAGCGGGCCTCAGCCCGGCGGACAGTGGGCCATAGGTAGCGGGCCGTGGGCGATGGAATATAGCCACCCCCTGGTCACCTGGGTGATGGAGCAGCGCCAGGCCATTGTCGTGTCCGATCTCACCCAGGAGCCGCGCTGGCATCCCGATGGCCGGATACCCCCCTATCGCTCGGCGCTGGCCGTGCCCCTCATCGCCACGGGTGACGTGCTGGGGGCGCTTGTCCTGCTGCATCTCAGCCCAGGCGCGTTCAGCGCCGATGACCTGCGTCTGGTGCGGGCCGCCGCCAACCAGGTCGCCACCGCGATCAACAACGCGGAACTCTATCGCCTGATCCGCGATCAGGCCGAGCGGCTGGGCCAGATGCTGCGCCAGCAGCACGTTGAGGCGGCCAAGAACCGCGCCATCCTGGAGGCCATCGCCGATGGCGTCATGGTGGCCGATGCGCGAGGGCAGATCACGCTGTTCAACGCAGCGGCGGAGCGCATCCTGGGCCTCAGCCGCGAGCACATGCTGGGCCGCTCCACCGATGAATTCCTGGGGCTGTTCGGTGGGGGGGCGCGCTTGTGGACCGAGGCGATTTACCAGTGGGCGCGGGAAGCGGCCCCGCGCCACGAAGGCACCTTCCTGGCCGAACGGCTGGACATTGAAGGCCGCACCGTGAGCGTGCACCTGGCCCCGGTGTTCATGGGCGACGAGTTCATCGGCTCGGTCTCGGTGTTCCGCGACATCTCCAAAGAGGTGGAGGTGGACCGGCTGAAAAGCGACTTCGTCTCCACGGTCTCGCACGAGCTACGCACGCCGCTGACCGCTATCAAAGGCTACGCCGACCTGTTGCTTATGGGCGCCGCCGGGCCGATCAGCGAACAGCAAGGCAAATTCCTCAGTATCATCCAGAGCAACGCCGACCGGCTCACCCTCCTCGTCCATGACCTGCTGGACCTGTCGCGCATTGAGAGCGGGCGCATTGGCCTGTCGTTGGCGCCACTGAACCTGGAGCCCATCATCCGCCGCGTGATCGCTCTGGTCAATGGGCGCAAGGCCCAGGAGGGCAAGATCATCTGGATCGGCATGGAGGTGGCCCCAGACCTGTCGCCGGTTTTGGCCGACGAGACGCGGGTGACACAGATCCTGATGAACCTGGTGGACAACGCCTATAACTACACGCCAGCCGGCGGCCAGATCCTCATCCGGGCGCGAACGCTGGAAGGGGCGGTGGAGGTCAGTGTCAGCGACACGGGCATCGGTATCTCCCGCGAGGACCTGCCGCATATCTTTGAGCGCTTCTACCGGGGGAATGACCCCGTCGTGCAGCGCATCCCCGGCACCGGCCTGGGCCTGGCGATTGTCAAGCACCTGGTGGAACTGCACGGGGGGCATATCTGGGTGGATAGCCAACCCGGAGCGGGGAGCATCTTTCGCTTCCTCCTGCCCACGCCCTGATGGGACGACGGACGACGGACGATAGACGGCGGACAGATGAAGCGCTGGGCCAGCTGGCCGAAGCGCCCCTGTTTCAGGGCCTGAGCCCCACGGAACTGCACGCGGCGCTTGAGGCCGCCCACCGCCGCCACGCCAGGCGCGAGGCCTTCTTCTTCCAGCAGGGTGACCCCGCCAGCGCGCTCTATGTGCTCACATCAGGACGCGTGAGGCTGACCCAGGTGACCCCCGAAGGCCATCAGGTCATCCTGCACCTGGTCCATCCCGGCGAGATGTTCGGCGGCATCGCTGCCCTGGGCGACGCGACCTACCCGGTCTCCGCCCAGGCAATAGAGGACTGCCAGGCGCTGGCCTGGGATGGAGAGCAGATGGCCCGGCTGATGGAACGCACCCCCCGCCTGGCCGTAAACGCGCTCCGCCTCCTGGCCGGGCGCGTCCAGGAACTGCAAGACCACGTTCGCGAGCTGACCACAGAGCGCGTGGAACGGCGCGTGGCCCGGACTCTCCTGCGCCTGGCTCGCCAGGCCGGGCGCAAGGTGGAAGGCGGGGTGTTGATTGACCTGCCCCTCTCGCGCCAGGACCTGGCCGAGATGACCGGCACAACGTTGTTTACGGTCAGCCGCACCCTCAGCCACTGGGAGCAACAGGGCATCGTGGAGGCCGGGCGCGAACGGGTGCTGATCCGCTTCCCGCATGGGCTGGTGCGCATCGCCGAGGACCTGGACTGAGAACCTGTTTTGAGCATGTCTCACCCCCTCCCTGCCCCTCCCCCTTGACGGGGGAGGGAATGGCCTTTCCCCCCTCCCAACCAGGCTGCAGCCTGGTACTGGGTGGGGAGGCTGGGGTGGGGGGGACATTGTTTGCTTCATCGCAAAGACCCACGCCCTCACTTTAGTGTATCCTTAGAGTCAGGAAGTGGAAATGAGATCACGACAGCTTGCGCCCGGCCTGACTGTCGCTGAGGTGTTGAGCCGCTGGCCACAGGCCATACCGGTGTTCTTTCGCCATCACATGATGTGCGTCGGTTGCGCCATGGCGCCTTTTGAGACCCTGGCGGATGTGACGGCGATCTACGACCTGGACCTGGGCCGGTTCTTCAGCGAGCTGGAGCAAACCATTGCATCGGAGGAACAACCCGAATGAACATCAAGACAACGTTGGATGTGCGTCAGACCCCACCGCCACAGCGGCATCCACTGATCTTCCAGACATTTGAGGATTTGCAGCCAGGCGAGGCCTTCATCCTGGTCAACGACCACGATCCCAGGCCGCTCTACTACCAGTTCAAGTTTGAACGCGAGGGGCAATTCACCTGGGACTATCTGGAGCAGGGGCCAGAGGTTTGGCGCGTGCGAATTGGCAAAAGCGACGGTGGCCCAATATCGTAGCCGCTTCCCCCTGATAGCGATCGTTGCCCTGACGCTCCTGGCCGCGCTATGGGCCGGGCTGGTGCGGATAGGCTGGAGCTGGCCGTCTTTGCTCCCCACCCTGCCCGCCGCGCATGGCCCTCTCATGGTCGGCGGCGTGCTGGGGACGCTGATCGCGCTGGAACGGGCCGTCGCCTTGGGACGGCGCTGGTCATACCTGGCGCCTGTGCTCACTGCGCTCGGCGCCCTGGCGACGCTCATCGGTCTGCCTGCTCCCATCGGCCCGCTCTTCATCACGTTGGGCAGCCTGGGTATGGTGGCCATCTTTGTGGTGATCGTCCGCCAGCAACCTGCGCTCTTCAGCGCCACGATGGGGATAGGTGCGCTCGCCTGGCTCATCGGCAACGGGCTATGGCTGGCCGGGCGGCCCCTCCCCAACGTCGTCGCCTGGTGGGCTGGCTTCCTGGTGCTGACCATCGCCGGGGAGCGGCTGGAGCTGGGCCGCCTGTTGCGCCCGGCACGAAGCGCCCAGGTCGCCTTCGTCGCGGCTAGCGCTCTCCTCCTGATCGGGCTGGTGTTCTCTATCCTGGCGCTCAAGCTGGGAATGGGCCTGAGCGGGATTGCGCTGATCGCCCTGGCGCTGTGGCTGCTGCGCTATGACATCGCCCGCCGCACGCTGCGGCAGACCGGGCTGACGCGCTTCATCGCCCTCAGCCTGCTCTCCGGCTACGTATGGTTGGGGGTGGGCGGCGTGCTCTGGCTGACTTTCGCCGGTGCCACGGCTGGCCCACTGTATGACGCCCTGATACACACAATCTTCCTGGGCTTCGTGTTCGCCCTGATCTTCGGGCACGCGCCCATCATTCTGCCGGCGCTGTCCGGGCAGCAGATGGCCTTCCAGCCCGCATTTTATGCCCATCTGGCCCTGCTTCATGCTTCGCTCGTCCTGCGGGTCGCCGGCGACCTGGGGGGCTGGGCCGGGGTCCGCCAGTGGGGCGGGCTGCTCAACGCGATCGCGCTTCTGGCCTTCCTGGCGAACACGGTGCGCGCTGTCCAAAGCAGTCGCCATGCCTCCTCTCACACGCTGGTTCGTTAAAACGTCGCTGATCTACCTGATCGCGGCATTCGTGCTCGGCCTCCTCCTGATGGCCCAATCCGGCCTGGGCCTGGCCCTCCCCATCGCCTCCCTGGGGCCCGTTTACTTCCATGTCTTCATGGTCGGCTGGGTGACCCAGCTCATCTTCGGGGTCATCTACTGGATGTTCCCCAAGTATTCGCGGGAGAAGCCGCGCGGAAGCGAGGCGTTGGGCTGGGCCACCTACATCTTGTTAAACGCTGGCCTGATCCTGCGCATCCTGGGTGAACCGTTGAGCGCCACATGGCCTGAGGCGGGGTGGGGCTGGCTCCTGGCTATCTCCGCTGTGGCGCAATGGCTCGCCGGGCTGGGCTTCGTGGCGAATACGTGGGGGAGGGTGAAGAAATGACAGGGGACGGAGATGCCTCCGCCTTCGTTTGACGTTTGACGTTATGCCACGTCTCAGTGTCTGGTTCGTTCGCATTGCGCTGATCTACCTGGTCGTAGGGTTCACCTTCGGCGGGCTGCTGCTGTTCCATAAGGGGGTGCCCCTGCATGCGGCGTTGTGGCGCCTGCTGCCAGCGCATGTGGAATTTGTGCTCTTCGGCTGGACGGTGCAACTGGCGATGGGCGTGGCCTTCTGGATCCTGCCGCGCTTCAACCAGGGCCCGGAGCGAGGCGACGAACGGCCCGCCTGGGTCGCCTTTGTTCTGCTCAACCTGGGCGTGCTCCTGGCGGGCCTGGGTGGGGCGCTGGGGGCTGCCATGCCCATCCTCTTGCTGGGGCGTTTGGCAGAGGCCGGTGCTGCGCTGGCCTTCACCCTTCACGCCTGGCCGCGCGTCAGGCCGCTCTTCTGCTAATCCTTCCCCCGCCTTCCTGCATCCTCATGGATAAATATCCAGGCAACCACCTCGCCGATGTCAAAAGCATCGTTCGCCCGCCAGGCGCGGGAGTCGGAGAAGATGCGGTCCAGGCGCGAACTGGTATCGCCGCTCAGCGCCTGGGCGATCTCGGCGCGGATAGCGGAGAGCCGTGCCTGCCAGCGGGCCATGTTCTCCGGACGCAGGTCAACCCAGCCCTCCTCTGGCGTGTGTGCCTTCACCACCGGCCCACGCAACATATGCCCCCCATCGGGTAGCAGGATGGGGATGCCGATGGAGATGGCCTGGGCCCGCAGGCCGGGGGAGGCCGACACCTGGCCCAAAAGCGCCTGAGACAGCGATTCGGGCGTCTGGTCAAGCACAGCGCCGATCGTGCCACAGGCCCGCTTGATCAGCGCGGCTTCAAACAGCAGCTTGGACAGGCGCGGCGGGCCGAGCATTTCAAAGGCGATGCTCTCCACGCCGTGTTGCGCCTCCAACTGGTGCAACCGCGCCAGCGCCGCACTGCGCAGGAAAGCCGCGCGGTAGGTTGGCCCCATCACCGCACCGTCCAGCGCCGCGATGACATCAAAGCCGGTGCTGCTCCCCTTGATCTCGGCCACCACCACGCGCGCGATCTCCTCTGGTGTGACAAACTCCATCTGCCCCAATGTGCTCAGCGCAGTGAACTCCCCCACCGAAAACAGGCCATTCTCGCCCGTGTCAATGTACACCGATTCCAGAACGCCCCCGGTGGGCTGGCCGAAGCTCCCCTGCCCGCTGAGCGCCTGCTCCAGCGGATATGCGGCCTCCACCGGACAATCGTACAGGGGGATGGGCTGGCCGCCGCGCTTGATCGGCCCATAGCCGATCTCCTTCCAGGCAATCGCCGCCGCCGGCTTGATCTCCTTCACGATTGGCGGGGCGTCTGGGGTCCGCGCCAGCAGGAAGAGCAGCAACGTGTGTGCCCCGGCCATGGCCGACTTGGTGAGCAGCATGCGCGAGGGCTTGCGCTCGCCGTGGCTGTAGGGGATGTTCAGCCCCATGCCGCCGGTGCCGGTCGTGCCCACCTTGATATAGGCGCCGCTGCCAGCCCGCTTCAGGGCCTCATACAAGATCTGGATATGGCGCACAAGCTGCGGCGTCGGGACCACACTCAACATCCCCTCAATCTCAAAGGCCCAGTTCACCCCCTCCTGAGGCTCTCCCCGCGCCAGAGCCAGGACGTGGCTGGCGGCATCGTAAATATTCTGGTAGGCCAGCACCGTCGCCGTATTAATGCAGTCCACAACGATGTCGGCGGGGCGGCCCCCCAGGCCAGGGGCACGGCCATCAATGGCCTGGGCCAGGAACGAGGCGGCATAAATGTCGTCGTTGAGCTCCTGGAAGACATCGGCGAGCAACTGCGAGCGAATGCGCGGATCGGCCATCAATTTGCTGCGAGGCGTGTCCTTGTACTCAGCGCGGACGAAGACATTGCCCCAAAGCGGGATGATCTCCACAGGCGTCGGGGTGAACTCCCGGCGCAGGCGGTCCACCGCCGCCTCAGCCTCGGCCTGCAACAGGCTGGCGACGACCAGCCGCGCCGGGCGCTCGGTCAGCAAGGCCCGACACACCGCCGATCCGACCAGCCCAAACCCGCCCAAGACCAGCACCTGCTTGCCCTCAATATCCATACGTCCTTCTCCCTTTTCTTCCCCTCCACCCTCCCCCCGCTAGGGGGGGGGGAGCCGGGGCGGGGATCAGCTCACTATCACGCACATCAAAAGGCCGAGGTAGCGCTTATGGCAACAACCTCGGCCCCAACAGAATCAGCCGTTCGCCCGCCAGGAGCAATCGGCCCAGCCCTGCCCCCTTCGGCGAGATCACGCGGCTGGCTGCAAAATAGGGGAAGTCAAAGCTGACCACATCGCCCGCCTGCAGCCCTGGGATGGGCATCAGCCGGGCGGTGAGCGGCTTGCCCAGCCGCGTGGAGAGCGCGGCGACATCCAGCAGGACCGCGGCCAGGTCCTCCACGCTGATGTCGCCGGGCAAAGGCACGGTATCCAGCCCGGCGCCGCATACCGCCGAGTACAGCAACAGGTCATTAATGGAGAGGTCGCCGGAGGCGGCCCGTTGCGCCAGAACCGCGTCCTCCAGCACGGGCAGCATCAGCCCGGAGAAGCCACAGCGGGGGAAGCGGGCCCGGTCAAGCGCATCGGCCAGGAGCGCCGCCGCGAACAGGGAACCCTGTGCGCCCACATGGGGGACGCCCAACCGCTCCATGGCGGCCCCCAGGCTGCGCGTGATCTCTGGGAAGGGCGCCAGGGAAAAGTCAATGCCACCAAAGACGATAGTGTGCGCGCTCCCCTCCACCAGCGTGTCGGCCACCGCGACAAGCCGTCCAGCGTGCGCCTCAATCGCCGTGACCAGGTTAGCCCAGCCGGCGGCCAGCGAGGGGGCCGCCTCAAATGCTGCCACCGCCAGGTCCGCCGCTTCTGTGGCAATGGCGAAGGTGGGCGCGCCCCCGCCGTGATAGGCGACCGGGAAGAACGGCGAGCCGGGCGGGCAATTGGCCAGCGCCGCCAGCCGCAGGTTGCCGAACCCGTCCGGCGAGATGCGTGACACCGCCTGGATGAGGTGGGCCGTCCGCTGCACCGCCGCCAGGTGGATGCCATCGGGCGAGGCGATGGTGACGGCGGCGAAGACATCCTGGGTGGCGGCCAGAACGTCGTAGATCACGTCCACGTATTCCAGCGGGGCATCGGGCAGGACCGGGCCGAGGCTGCAGTAATCTATCCCATAGGCCCGGCACAGTTGCTCTATCTCCTCGGCCAGGGGAACCGCGCGTTCCACCAGCCCAGGGCCGAGGAGCGCAGGGAAGGGCACTGTCGCCAGCCGCGTGGTCTGGACAGGGAACCCCGCTGCCTCATACGCCGCGCGCGCCCGCGCCAGAAATGCGCCTGCCTCCGCCAGGCGCTCTTCAATCAGCGGATACCCCGGATCAATAAAGGCCGTAATTGAACGGATATTCACACAGGAGGATTATAACCATCGGAAAGATGTCTGTCCAGTTGGGACGGATGGATTTCCGCTCTGGGGCAACCTGGGGCTGGCGACTGGACGCCTGCCCTGAAACGAGTCCATTACGGTTGTTCAAACTCGTGACGGTAGATTTCGTCGGTCTTGGCCGCCATAATGAAGTCGTTGCGGTGCAGGCCCCTGATCTTATGTGTCCACCAGGTCACGGTCACCTTACCCCACTCGGTCAGGATCGCCGGGTGATGCCCCTGCGCCTCGGCCAGTGCGCCCACGCGGTTGGTGAAGGCCAGCGCCTGGGCGAAATTGCGGAACTTGAAGGTGCGCTCCAGGCGCTGGATGCCCTCGCGTTCCACGATCTGCCACGCCGCTACCTGCGGCTGATATGCGGCGATCTCCTCCTCGGTGACTGTAGGTTCACCGGCGCGACAGGCCACACATTGCATACTCACCAGGGTCTCCATACCTGTATTCCCCCCTTTTTACACGCCACACCGTTTACGGTTCAGTACAAGCCACACCGTTTACAGTGTGGTAGTAGTGGTAGTAGTCATCACCTCTAAATATATACGAGAATCGCTCACGCTGCTATGGATGAGCGCTTAGCGATGTCACGGGCGATGTGCCTGGTGTTAACCACCTATGCGCCTGTTCACAGAGCGGCTGGAGTGTAACAGAACAGTGGGCGACCGGGGATAAGCCGAAGGGGCTCATCGGTCGCCCACTGTCATTAAACGCCGAGGTAAGCGGCCTGGACCTGGGGATTGGCGGCCAGTTCCTGGGCACTGCCCTCCAGGACGATGCGCCCGGTCTCCAGGACGTAGCCGCGCCGGGCTACCGAGAGCGCCATAGCCGCGTTTTGCTCCACCAGCAGGATGGTCGTCCCCTGCTGGTTCAGTTGGCGGATCACCTCATAAATGCTCTCCACCAGCACAGGCGCCAGGCCCATGGAAGGCTCGTCCATGAGCAGGATGCGCGGTTGCGTCATCAGCGCCCGGCCAATCGCCAGCATCTGCTGCTCGCCGCCGGAGAGCGTCCCACCAAGCTGGTGCCTGCGCTCCTTCAAGCGGGGGAAGATGGTGAAGACGAAGTCCATGCGCCGGGCGATTTCGGCCCGGTCCTTCAAGGTGAAGGCGCCCATCTCCAGATTCTCGGTCACCGTCAGGCGCCCAAAGATACGGCGCCCTTCCGGCACCTGCACCACGCCCCTGGCCACAATCTCATGAGGCGGATAGACACTCAACTCCTCCCCCTCCAGGCGCACGTGCCCCTGGCGCGGTCGCAGCACCCCGCTGATCGTCCTGAGCGTGGTCGTCTTGCCCGCGCCGTTGGCCCCGATCAGGGTGACGATCTCCCCCCGCTCCACGGTGAACGAAATGCCCTTCAGGGCATGGATATGGCCATAGTATGTGTGAACGTGATCAACTTCTAAAATCGCCATAGACAGGTTACCTTAATCATCAAAAATTCGCTGCGTGCCCGACGTGGCCTCATCCTTCCATGCCAGCGGGGGGGTCAGGCGGCTGATTGCGCTGGCCGGCCTGCCATAGAAGAGGCTATGCCGCGCCCAAGATAGGCCTCAATCACCCTGGGGTTGTTCTGGATCTCCGCCGGGGTGCCCTCCGCGATCTTCACCCCGTAGTCCAGCACGCTGATCATCTCCGAGATGCCCATGACCACGCGCATCTGGTGCTCAATCAGCAGGATGGTGATGCCGAGCTCATCGCGCAGGCGGCGAATAAAGGCCATCATCTCCTGGGTTTCGTGGGGGTTCATGCCCGCTGTAGGCTCGTCCAGCAGGAGCAGCTTGGGGCGGCTGGCGAGCGCGCGGGCGATCTCCAGCTTGCGTTGATCCCCATAAGGCAGGTTCTTGGCGAGCATATCCCCCTTGCCGGTCAACCCCACCAGCCGCAGCAGGCGCAGGGCCTCCTCCAGGGAAACCCGTTCCTCGTGCACAGTGGCCGGGTCGCGCAAGATGCTCCCCAACAGCCCGGCTTTCATGTGGGCGTGCATCCCTACCTGGATGTTCTCAATCGCAGTCATGTTCTTGAACAGGCGGATGTTCTGATAGGTGCGGGCGATCCCCAGCCGGCTGATGCGGTCAGGGGGCAGGCCCGTGATCTCCAGGCCATCCAGATAGATATGCCCCCCTTCGGGCTTGTAGAAGCCGGTGACGCAGTTGAAGAAGGTGGTCTTACCGGCGCCATTGGGGCCGATAATGCTCCAGATAGCGCCCTCAGGGATCTCCAGGTCAACGTCTCGGAGCGCTTCCAGGCCGCCGAAGCGCTTGGTCACTTTGTGGGCGGATAACACGGTCCTGGCCATGACATCCTCTCCTGACGGCTAACTCCTCCCATTTTGTCATTCTAAGCGCATTTTGTCATTCTGAGTGCATTTTGTCATTCTGAGCGCATTTTGTCATTCTGAGCGCATTTTGTCATTCTGAGCGCAGCGAAGAATCTCGCGGCTAACTCTCCCCGCCATCCCCCATGGTGGGCGAGAGCGCGGGGGTGGGCGTCGGGGGCACGGGAACGGCCTCGCCTGCCACAGGGACTTCCTCAGCTTCCTCATGCAGCTCAAGCTGGCGGCGGGCCTCCGGCCACAGGCCCTCAGGGCGCATGAGCATCATCACCACCAACACTGCGCCATAGACCAGCAGGCGGAACTCGGCGAACTCGCGCAACAGGCCGGGCAAGCCGACCAGCGCCAGCGCACCTACAATCACACCGGGGATGCTGCCCATGCCGCCGATGATGATCAGGGACAGAACGTTGATGGAGACCAGGAAGCCGAAGTCGCCGGGGATGGTGGAGCCGAGCTTGGCAGCGAAGATGGTGCCGCTCAGACCAGAGAAGAGCGCACCCATAGCGAAGGCCAGGAGCTTGGTTGTCACCGGGTTGACCCCCAGCGCCTGGGCCACGTCCTCATCCTCGCGGATGGCCATCCAGGCCCGGCCCAGGCGCGAATCCTTCAGCCGCCAGGCGATCAGGCCGACGATGAGGCAGCCGGCCAGAATCAGGTAGTAAAGCTGCTGCTGGGTGACCAGCTCCAGCGAGCCAATGCGGGGGCGGGCGATCAACTGAATCCCATGTGAGCCTCCCAGGTAGGGGCGCAGCCAGTCCGACAGGACCAGGATGCGGATGATCTCGCCGAAGCCCAGGGTGACAATGGCCAGATAGTCGCCACGCATCTTGAGCACGGGCAGGCCCAGCAGCACACCCGCCAGGACAGCAATCGCCAGAGCAAAGGGCAGGGCCTGCCAATACGTCATGTTGAAAAAGCCCAACTCAGGCGAGGTCAGCACGCCCATGCTGTAGGCGCCGATGGCGTAGAAGGCCACATAGCCCAGGTCCAGCAGGCCGGCGAAGCCCACGACGATGTTCAGGCCCAATCCCATTAAGATATACAACCCGACATTGTCCAGGACTTCGCTGAAGAAGATGCCCAACACCCAAGGCAGTGCCACCAGGATCACCCCGACCACAGCCAGCGTTCCCCAGCGGATCAGGCGTTGCTGCGCGGGTGAGCGGACGACGCGGGCCTGCGTGGATCGGGTAGAACGCCATAGAGACAGGCCGCTGGTGACAGCGAATAGCGCCCCAGCCCCCACCGGCGACAGCCCGCTCTGGGCGAACAGCCATTGCACGGCTGGCTTGACCGGCCCCCACAGGCTGATGACAGTCATGAGCAGGTCGCGCAACAGGCCGATCAGGATGACCCAGACCAGGGCCTGGATGATCGCCGGGCGCAGACGGGGCGGTAAGAGGAAAGCCGCGGCGCCCAGGCCCCCGGCCGCCAGCCCGGCCAGCACAGGTAGCCCGGCTCCCAGCGGATACTCGCGCCCAAACATGAGCACCTGATACAGGGCCGGTGAAGCGTTGACAAATATGGCCCGCAGATCGATCGCCTGTCCAACGACGATCAAGGCAGCCAGCACCACGCCACCGGCCAGGCCCGCCCCGCTTCCGGCAAGCAAGATTGGCCCCGGCATCTGGGTGTGACCATCCGCTACCCGACGGGCCGCGATGTAGCCCACCAGCACCAGCGGTGCCAGGAACAGGACCTGCCCCATGGTGATGGCTTCATAAATGATGTCACGCTGGTTGAAGGCCGCGACCATGCCCACCAGCGACAACAGCACCACGACCGCGCCCCCGATCAGGCCGGTCATCAGGGTTTGTTTCCAATAGCTGAGGGACTTCTCTGGCATCATAGCTCGCGCTCACCTCACGCCTTGGCTGTCGCCAGGCGCTCACCCAGGAGCCCCGTAGGGCGGAAGATCAGGATAAACACCAGAACGATAAAGGCGATCATGTCCTTAAGCTGGTTCGGGTTGGGAATCCCCAACCCATCCAGGAACAGGTTCGGGCCGATGGATTCCACTAGGCCCAGAACCATGGCCCCCAGCATGGCGCCGGGCACGTTGCCGATCCCTCCTAACACAGCGGCAGTGAAGGCTTTCAAGCCGGGGATAAAGCCCATGAAGAAATTGACCACCGGGAACAGCAGCGCATACAAGACGCCCGCCAGGCCGGCAGAAGCGCCCCCCAGGGCGAAGGTGAACACGATCACGCGGTCCACATTAATCCCCATGAGCGCGGCGACCTCTTTATCCTCCGACACCGCCCGCATGGCCTTGCCGATCTTGGTCCGCTGAACGATAGTATAGAGAGCCAGCATCAGGAGCACCGCACTGATAATGACTACCACATGGGTTTTGAAAATGCGCACCTCGCCCAGCGACCAGCCCCCTTCCAGCAGGGCGATAGTGGGATAGGCCTTAAAACCGGAACCGTACAGGCCACGGAAGGTGTACTGGAGAAAGAACGAGGCACCGATGGCCGTGATCAGGGGCACCAGGCGGGGGGCGGTGCGCAGTGGCCGGTAGGCGATACGCTCAAGTAAAAGGGCGACCGTGGTGGAGACCGCCATAGAGAGGGCGGCAATCATGAGCAGGCTCAGAACAGGTTGTTGATCCAGGAAGCCGGAGCGGTCCAGGGCGTTGGCCAGGAACACAGCGGTAAATGGCCCGCTCATGAACACCTCGCTATGCGCGAAGTTGATCATGCGCAGGATGCCGTAGACCAGCGTATAACCCAGGGCGATCAGGGCATACACACCGCCCAACGCCAGGCCCTTAATCGCCAGGTCCAGCCAGTTCAGCCAGGTGTATTTGCCCAGACTGAGGGTCGCGGCTGAGCCTACCACAACGACCGCGCCAATAGAAAGCCCAATGGTCCAGACCAGCACATCTGTGAGCGTAAGGCGCTGACGCCATGCCTGTAACCCTTGTAACATATCTTTCCTCCCTGTCGTGTGAACGGGCACGCTCTATTTCCACAGGCGGGGCGAGGTTGCCCCCGCCCCGCCTGTGCCGTTCGTCCCCTGGCTGGGGAAGGGACTAGGGCCAGATCTTCTCCGGCGGGTACGTACCCTTATGATACTGATACACCGCGATCTGCGGGTCGGCGCAGTCCCCCGTCTCGGTGCAGGTCAGGTTGCCCGTCAGCCCCTTGAAGTCCTTGGTAGCATACATGGCATCGCGCAGTGCCTGGCGCGGGATGTGCAGCGTGCCATCCGGGTCCTTCACCGCCACCTTCTCAATGGCCGCCTTGATCATCATGAAGGCGTCATAAGCATGGGCGTGGAAGATGCTGATCGGGTCCTTGCCAAACTTGGCCTTGTACTTCGCCACGAACTCGTCATAGGCCGGGCCGGTGACAGAGGGGCTGGAGACATAGAAGCCCTCCACATCGTCCCCGGCTGCCGTGACGACGTCCGGCGAGAACAGGCCATCCGCGCCCATCAGGATGGTGTTCTCCAACCCAGAGGTGGCCTTCGCCTGGCGAATGATGAAGCCACCGGCGGGCAGGAAGATGGGGAAGTAAATCAGCTCCGGTTTGCCCGCAGCGATGCGCGTAAGCACGCCGGACATGTCCGTCTGGTTGGGGTCAATCGCCTCCTGCACGGTGATCTCGCCGCCCAACTTCTTGAAGTTCTCGGCGAAGACCTGCTGCAGCTTGTCGGCATACAGGCTGCCGTCATGGATGGTGGCGGCCTTCTTGACCTTGAGGAACTCCCAGGCAAACTTGGCCGCCGCTGCGCCCTGAACCAAGTCATTGTGCGCCGTGCGCAGGTAACCGGGGTGGTTGTTCGGGTTGCCCTTCTCGGTCAGGTCAGGCGCCGTGTTGGAGGGCGAGACGATCACGAACCCCGCTTTGGAGAGCAAGGGCACGGCCACGCGGGCCGCGCTGGAGCACGAGGTGCCGATCACAGCCACGATCGTGGGGTCAGCAGCGAGCTTCGTCCCCGCTGCCTGGCCGCCCTCGGCGCTACAGCCGGAATCCTCACCATCAAAGTCGATAGGATGGTCCAGGATCTTGTCGCCCACATCGTCAATGGCGATATCCACGCCATTGCGCGAGTCAATGCCCAGAGACTCATTGGGGCCGGCGACGACCAGGGCATAAGCGATATGGATAGGCTCGTTCGGGCCGATGTCCAGGCAGCCGATCGGGTCCTTGCACTCAAACTTGGCCGGCGCCGGCGTAGGCTGCGCCGGCGCTGCGGTCGGTTGGGCTGGCGCTGCGGTCGGCTGAGCAGCCGGCTGTGGCCCACACGCAGCCGCGAGGAGCCCGACGATAACAAGCAGGCTCAGCAGTTTGATCGCTTTCATGGCGAATTCTCCTCCTTTTCAGATTTAGAGTTCGTCTGGCGATTCTGGGTGATACTCAACGTATTACCCCCTGCATCCGCGGGGCGCCTATCCCCAGAGCGGGCTGAAAAACCCTCAGGGCCACTCCCCCCTGCTTCTTTAGGCCCGACCACCCCCCTTCTTCTTGCCACCGGATTGCGGCAATTGTCATGACAGACCCGCGATCTACCTAGTCTCAGGCCCCTGAGGCCTGAGACTATATAGAATGTATTAGATTCTATTATGAGTATTCGTAAAAGTCAAGCTGGATTTCAATCGCAGGGCTGCCCCTTCTGGGGAGGTGCCAGCCAAAGCCCTGCGCGCAGCACAGGGGGCAGTCCCTTTGCACCCTGGGCCGATTATTAAGTATACTGAAGGATATGCAAATCCTGGCAGTTGACGTTGGTACAGGCACACAGGACATGCTGCTCTACGACAGCGATGTTGAGCTGGAGAACTGCCTGAAGCTGGTCATGCCCGCGCCCACGATGCTCATCGCCCGGCGGGTGAAAGCCGCCACACGCGCGCGCAGCCCGATCCTGCTCACCGGCGTGACCATGGGGGGCGGGCCGAGCCAATGGGCCGTTGAAGACCATGTGCGTGCGGGGCTGCGCGCCTACGCCACGCCGCCAGCGGCCCGCTCGTTCAACGATGACCTGGAGGTCGTAGAGCGTGAGATGGGCATCCGCGTCGTCAGCGAGGACGAGGCGCGGGAACTTCAGCGTTATCACGGCGAGGCCCTGGTCGCCCTGGAATTGAAGGATTTTGACTACGAGGCTATCCGCGCCGCCTTCGCTGCCTTCGGCCTGAACCTGGCCCCTGACGCGCTGGCCGTGGCCGTGTTTGATCACGGCAATGCCCCACCCGGCGTCAGCGACCGCCAGTTCCGCTTTGACTACCTGCTGGAGCGCATCCGCGCCCAAAACCGCCTCTCAGCCTTCGCCTACCTGGCCGCCGATGTGCCGCCGATTATGACGCGTATGCAGGCTGTGGCCCGCACGGCCCGCTTTGATGGCCCTATGGTCATTATGGACACAGCACCGGCGGCGGTCTTGGGGGCGCTGCTTGACCCGCGTGTTGCCAGCGGCGACCATGCCCTGGTCGCCAACGTGGGCAACTTCCATACCCTGGCCTTCCGCCTGGGGCCAGGGGGGATTGAGGGCCTCTTTGAACATCACACCGGCCTGATCACCCGCGACAGGCTGGATACACTCGTTGAACGCCTGGCCGGGGGCACGCTTCAACACGAGGAGGTCTTCAACGACCAGGGGCACGGCGCCCTGGTCTTCAACACGCAACCTGTGCCGGTGGACAACCTGGCTGTCGTCGGCCCGCGTCGCGGGCTGATGCGCGGTTCGCGCCACCGACCCTATTTCGCCGTCCCCTATGGGGATATGATGCTGGCCGGGTGCTTTGGCCTGCTGCGCGCCTGCGCCGACCTGCTGCCCCAGGCCGCGCCCATCATCCTGGAAAGCCTCGGCGGTGTCACAAAGCGCCCACCCTGGGAGCACCTGTAAACGTGGCAGGCCCCGCCCTGCCCCTGGCCGCCTGAACGCTGGGGCGCGAGGTGCGCGGGGGCTCAGCAAGCACTCAGCCTGACCCGTTTACCCTGTGATGCGGCCGCAGGTTGAGCGAGCACACACACTTGCGGCAGATGGGGTCTGTCCGCACATTGAGGGCGCGCCGGAAGGCGATGGCGTCGTCCGAATTGAGGATAGCGTCCAGCGGCTGCTCAAAGGCGTTGCCGAAGCCGCGATGGAAGAAGCACGGGCGCACCGTGCCATCAGCCTCAATCACCGCCGACACCCAGGGCGCGGTGCAGGCCACTTCGGGGAAGCGGCCCTGCGCCAGGAGCGCAGCGAAGTAAGCCGGCAGGCGGCGCAGCCTGGCGGGCGATTCGGCAATAAAGCCACTCTGAAAATCGGCGCTGTAGCGGGCGATCACGTCATCCAGGATCGTGCGGAAGCGGGCCACATCCTCAGCGTCCAGCGCAACCGAGGCCACCCGCTCCGGCCCCCAGCCATCGGGGCGGTTGAAGGCCGTCGTGGACACATCTACGGCCAGGAACGAAATCTGGTCCAGCCCCAGCGCGTGCGCCGTTTCAATGATGTTGGGCAGGTCGGCATAGTTGGCCTTTTGGAGCGTGCAGCGGGCGGTGACGCGGAAATCGGGGCGGATCGCCTTGAGCGCCGCCACGCCCTCAGCCAGCCGCTCGTAGGCGCGAGGGACGTTGCGAATCCGGTTGTGCACCGGCGGACTGCCATCCAGTGACACGATCACGTCGTCCACATGGGCGACAACCTGGGCGGCGTATCTCGCCAGAAGCAGGCCGGTGGAGAGGAGCGTGATGCGCACAGGGGCCTGGCGCAGCACCTGGCACAAACCGAACAGGTCCGAGTGCATCAACGGCTCACCGCCGGAGAGCACCACCCAGCGCGTCCCCAGCCGCCTGAGCACCGCCATCCAGCGAGCCACCGCTTCCGCCGAGATCTCGCGCTTGTTGGCGTTATCGCGCCAGATGTCGCACATCAGGCAGCGGCAGTTGCAGCGGCTGTGCGGCATGAGCGTCAGGATGGGCATGGTGTACAGCCGCCCCGTCGCCAGCGTCAGCGTGCGCTTGAGGGTCTCGGCAGGTGAGTTCATCGGTTTATCTCATCTTGAATCTCACCATAGAGACGCTGAGTGAGCGCAGGTTCGCAGAGGCAGAATCTGTCGTGCTGAGCGAAGCGAAGCATCTTACCCCCTCCCCCCTTGTGGGGGAGGGCTGGGGAGGGGGGAGACCCTTCGCTGCGCTCAGGGTGACAGGCGCGAGCGTTCTGTATCCCCTCTGAGCTCTCTGCGTCTCTGCGGTGAATACATCTCATCAAAAACCTGTAGTTTCGGGTCTCTGGTACGCCATCACCTTGTGCAGCGCCCGCAGTTCAATGGGGAAGTGGTAAAAGCGCGTGTGATAGCGCCAGGCGCTCACCGCCCGCAACAGCCAGCGGCGCGGCCCGGTCAGTCTGATGTCCGTCGTCGTGGGGTAGTAGGCGTTCAGCACGCGCTCAAAGTCATGAGCCCTCTGGCGCAGCCGCCGCTGCATCCAGGGCATGGTCGTGCTGCGCCGCAGCGCAAACTGATTCCATTCCGGGCTGATCCACTCCTCCAACGTCTTGGGAAATTCAAACCCCTCCGCCCGGGCCTCGTCGTACAGGTCGCCTGCGAGCGGCACGGGCGTGTACATGTACATGACGATCTCGCTGGCCGGGTTGACCTGCTTCACCTTGCGGATGAACTCAATTGTCGTGCGGATGTCGGCCTCCGGGTCAGGGGGGTTGCCCATGACGAAGGAAAACTCCGGCACGATGCCCCAGTGTTTCATCAGCCGGGCGATCTCCAGCGTCTTCTGCGTGGACATCGTGCCGCCCTTGTCCATGCGCTTGAGGGTCTCATCGGAGCCGGACTCCGCGCCCATGAAGACCATCTTCAGCCCGCTGTCACGCATCTTGCGCCAGGTGTCCTGAGAATACCTGAGCAGCGTGTCAATGCGCGACTCGCCCCACCAGGCAATGCCCAGGTCCATGATGCGCTCGGCGAACTCGGCGGTGCGGGCCTCGCTGACGAAGAAGTTGTTGTCGTGGAACTCCACCGAATCCAGGCGATAGGTCTGTGTCAGCCAGCGCACGATACGGGCGGTGCGCTCCGCCGATTGCGGCAGCCAGCGCCCGTTCACCATATTGACGACGGCGCAGAAGTTGCAGAAGAAGGGGCAGCCATAGCTGGAATGGTGCGACAGCGTGCGGTTGCCCAGATAGCACTTGCGCACGTAGGTGGCAACGTCTACGCGATGGTAGGGGAAATCGGGCAGGTGCTGCGGGTGGGGGATCGGCGCGAGTGGATTGCTCACGGGCTGGCCATCGGCGCCCCGATAGGCCAGCCCCTGGAGAGTGGTCACGTCCTCGCCGCGCTCCAGCCGTTCCAGGAGCTCGCGGAAGACGACTTCGCCATGCCCGCGCACGACGTAATCCACATAAGGGGCGCGCAGCACCACGTCCCAGTGCTGCGTGGGGAAATAGCCGCCCCAGACAATCGTCAGGTTGGGGAACATCGCCTTGAGCTGGCGGCTGTGGGGCACAGCCTGGGAGAGCTGCGGGCCCGGCATGACCGTGACCCCCAGTACCGGGCTCTCAGCCCGGTTCTTCGCGCCGCCGCGCACCAGTTCGGCGATGCGGGCGACCGGGTCCGGCTCCAGGTTGCCGTCCACGATGACATATTCGGTCCGGCCCTCCAGAAGCGCCCCCAGCGCCAGCAGCGACATGGGCAGCACTCGCTTACCGGGCGAGGTGCTACGTGGGTTGTACAGGACCAGCGTTGGATCAGTCATGCTTCAGACCTCTCCCCCTCTCCCTCCCCTGTCAGGGGAGGGAAAGGAGCACGGCGTGCCGTGTCCCTACTGGGGGTCAGGTTGTATACCACCAATACCTCGTTTATCAGATCGCGCTCGGCCAGCGTCTCCACCTGAAAGCCATACGCCTGGAACGCCGCCAGCGCACCGGCCACATCACCTTGCGACGACAGCACCACCAGGGCGCGACCGCCAGGTGCGAGCGCATCAGGCAGCCCGGCGGCAAAGCGCTCAATCACGTCGTTGCTGCGCCAGGCGCGGTCAAGTGCCCCCTGGGGCTCACCGCGAAAGTAGGGTGGATTGAACAGGACTACATCAAAGCGCTCGCCGGCCACCGGCGCGAACAGGTCACCCTGGCGCACCTCCACCTTGCCCTCCAGCCGGTGCAAGAGGGCATTGATGCGGGCGCAGCGCACCGCCTCCGGATTGATGTCCACGGCGACGACGTGGTCAGCCCAACGGGCCGCGAACACTGCGCCCACGCCCGACCCCGTGCCCATATCCAGCACCGTCGCGCCCGGCGGGATGACCTTTGGCCCCAGACACTGCACCAGGAACTCGCCGCTGCGGAACAGCTTGGGATTGAACACCTGTGGCAGCACCAGGATGGGCGTCCCGGCAACCTCCTCCAGCACCAGCCGGTCATAGCGGTGGCGCTGGAACAGCCGGAACCACACCTGGAGCAGCCATGAATGGGCGAGACGCAAGCCTGTCGCCATATCCATCCAGACCTCCGAGGTCTTGGAGACCTCGGAGGTCTATCTGTTCAATCCGTTCCCTGAATCCGCTGACAGCCTTTCCATCTCCAACACATAATGATCGCCCAGCAACCGGAAGGGGAATACGTTTGCCAGCCGCGCCTCCAGCCGGTCCAGCCGGTCCAGCAGCCCCGGCCGCCGGTTCACCACGCTGGCAGCATCGGTCGTGGGCAGGGCCACGCCCAGCCCCCACAGCCGTAGCAGGCGGAACTCCGGCGCCAGCATACGCGCCAGCCGCCCCGGCGCCGGATAGACCACGCGCATCTTCCGCCCGCCCACCCCGGCCTGAATGCCGCCCGGTCGCAGGCGGCGGAACGCCGTGCGTGGATGGCCGTGCAGCAGAAACCAGGCGATCTCCCAGGGACACCAGGGCCCCATCACGACGAGTACTGCCCGCCCACCGGGCCGCACCCACCGGCCCAACGCCCGCGCCAGCACCTCCGGCGCCACGCAATTCAACGCGCCGAAGTTGGAGAGCACCCCATCAAACACGCGCTCAAAATCCGCTTCCGCCAGGGCCTCAAGCGCCAACTGGCGCGTGACTACACGCCCGGCCACAGCCGCACGGGCCGCCTTGCGCTCAGCCACCGCCAGCATCGCCGCCGAAGCGTCGGTGGCCGTCACGGTGATACCGCGCCGGGCTAGCCAGACCGCGTCCTCGCCGGTACCGCAGCCCAACTCCAGGATGTGCTGGCCGGGCCTGAAATGCCGCTCCAGGCAGGCCCAGACGCGCGCCCGCAGCCGCCGCCCCAACGGTGTCTCGGTAAACTCAGCATCGTAGGTGGCCGCGAGTGCGTCAAACCCCCCACCCTGACCCTCCCCCACAAGGGAGGAGGGGGGCCGGGTCATATTCATAGGTCCACCTCGTTCCGATACAGCCACATCCCCAGCCGCCCCACTTGCGCGTTAATGAGGGCCTTCGCCAGGCGGGGGTAATCGCGCCCACCCTTCCCGTTACGCGCCAGGCGATGGACAGCGACCTCGTTGACCATCCAGCGCGTGGCGAAGCTGTAGAAGCGCCTGGAACGCCGCCCTTTGACCGACAGATCGCGTTCGGTGCGGCTCTCCCAGGGCAGCCGGTCAATCAGCCGGGCCTCCACCTCGCGGTAATACGGCGTGCCCTTGATGGGATAGGCCACCGTCGTCAGGAAGATGTCCGGGCCGCTGCGCTTGAGATGCTCAACCGTAGCGGCGATGTCCTCAATCTCCTCGCCCTCGTAGCCCAGCATGATGAACATGCCCACCTCAATGCCGTACTTCTGCGCCGTCTTGGTGGCGAACTGCACCTCCTCAACCGTGACCTCACGGCGCATGGCATCAAGCACGCGCTGTGACCCGCTCTCCGAGCCGATCCACAGGCGGAAGCAACCCAGCTCGGCCAGGCCGCGAATGACCTCTTCGTTCAGCCGGTCAGCGCGTGAGATGCACTCAAAGGGGATACGCAGGCCGCGCCGCTTCATCTCCTCCACATAGGCGAAGAACCAGCGATGGTGGATGGTGAAAACGTCATCGGCGTACCAGAGCATATCCGGATGGTAGGTCTCCACGATCATCTGCACCTCATCGGCCACATTGGTGACCGAGCGGCGGCGGTGCGTCTCGCCGAAGACGGAGTGGCTGCACCAGGTGCAGTGATACGGGCAGCCACGGGCGCAGATCAGCGAGACCGAGCCCATGCCGTGATGCCGCTTCCAGGTGTCCAGGTATTCCTGGATGTTGATCGCGGCACGGTCGGGGAAGGGCTGCGCATCCAGGTCCTTGATATAGGGTCGGGCCAGGTTGGTGACGACCTGCCCGTCGGCGTTGCGGAAGCTGATGCCCAGGATGCGCTCCAGGCCGGTCAGGCCGTAGCGTGCCAGGTGAGGCAGGAGTTCCTCAAGCGTGATCTCGCCCTCGCCAACGACGACAATATCCGCCCCCCGTGCGATGAAGTTCTCGGCGTAATAGGGCGGCTCCGGCCCGCCCACGATGACCGTCGCGCCGATGCGCTTGCACATCTGGATCATCTTGAGCACATTCATCTTGGTCATCAGGTTGCAATACAGCCCGACGACCGGAGGCCGCTCGGCCTCCAGAATGCGCTCAAACTCGGCCATGCTGCGGAAGGTGGAGTCAAATACGCCCACGTCAAAGCCCTTCGCCTTGAGGTGCGCAGCAATATACAGGATGCCGAGCGGCGGGTAGGGTTTCATCACCTTCAGCTCGTGCGGGTCTTCGTAGAGATAATAGCCGTGGGCGAGTAAGATGTCCATTGGTATCCTCACGACAACCGCGCCGCCGGTCTGAGCCGCTCAATCAGCGCACGCTCCACCGGGAAGCGGTAGCCCTGGCGCAAGACATGCCGATAATGTGCTCTCAGATGCCTACTTTGTCTCCTGCAGCCGTTCGGCCAGCCATAGATTGACCAGTGTTTCGGGCGTGACACCACGTGCATGAGCTTGCGCCTCTATCTGGGCATAGACGTCGGGATCAAGTGTAACACGCCGCCTGCGAATGGCTCTGACTTCAAACTCAACCTCGTGAGTCTGATCCCAATAATCTGCCAGGCTATGCGTATCCCAGAACTCGGCGACCTCCTCCAACGTTTGTGCTTTTGAGATACTGGTCATCTGTGTTTTATCGCTTTCGCTCATATAACCTTCGCTCCTTCCTATCCATGTCTCGTGCACTCAAGATGAGGGCTGTGTTATCCGGCTTATGAATGAAAAACACAATCAGATACCGACCTGCGTCGGTCTGTCCGCTGGCTGAGTAAACGTCTTCACCCGATCTATAGCCTGACTCAACAAAGCGGTATTGCGGGCGGTTGAAAAACACTTCTTCAACTTCATCTTGTGTAACACGATGCTTGACAGCCAGTTTTTCAAGGATGTCGGGTAACCAGATAAAATCATCAATATACATCCTCGGCATCCTCACGACAACCGCGCCGCCGGTCTGAGCCGCTCAATCAGCGCACGCTCCACCGGGAAGCGGTAGAAGTCGCGCTGGCAGCGCCAGCGGGCCGCCAGGCTGAAGGGCCAGCGCAGCGGGTTGTGGTTGTGCCCCCAGGCCAGCCGCTGGTAGAACTTGAAGTTCTCCACCAGCTGCCATTTCTCCTCGCTCACCCATTCGCTGCGCCCGGCAATATAGTCAAATTCGGCCCACTCCGCCAGCGTCTGCGGGAAGCGATAGCCCTGGCGCAGCAGGTCGTCGGCAATCGGGTTGCCCGGATAAGGCTTGTAAAAGAAGATGGCCACCTCAAACGCCGGGCTCATCGCCCGCAGCCGCTTGGCCACGTCCAGGCTCGCCGCCACGCTCTCATCCGACTCGCCGGGGAAGCCCACAATAATATTGTAGATCACACCGATCTTATGCCGCAAACACTTCTCCGCCGTCTCCCACACCTGCGCCAGCGTAATATCCTTCTTGATCCGGTTGAGCATCTCCTGCGAGCCGCTCTCCACGCCCACCATGACCCGGCGCAGGCCGCTGCGCACGCACTTCGCCAGGATGCTATCGTCCAGCCGATGCCCCTGGTCGGCGCGCAACGTGCCCGTCCAGACAATATCCAGCTCACGGCGGATGAACTCGTCGGCGATGGCTTCCACCCGCGCCCGGCTGGTGAAGAACGTCTCGTCCTGGAAGGCGACCTCGCGCACCCTGTAGCGCCGCACCAGCGCCTCAATTTCCCGGCCTATGCGCTCCGGCGCCAGCCCGACCCAACCGCGATGGTAGACGTAGGGATCGGCGCAAAAGGTGCAGCGGAAGCGACAGCCCTGCGATGAGATATAGTCAAGCTGCCGCTTGCCTCGCTTCAGGGCGAAGTAGCGCTCAACCGGGATGAGCGTGTAATCGTGCGGCGGCAGGTCGTTCACATCGCGCAGGGGACGGGGCGGGTTCATCACGATCTCGCTGCCGACGCGGAAGGCGCAACCGGCAACGCCCTGCATGGATCGCTCGCCCCGGCTCAGCCGGGCGACGATCTCGCCGAAGGTCTCCTCCCCCTGGGCGATCACAGTGATGTCCACGCTCGGCTCGGCCAGCGTCTCGGCGGGGAACAGCGAGGGATGCCAGCCGCCCCACACAACCGGCAAGTCAGACCGGGCCGCCTTGACCGCGCGGGAGATGCGCAGCGCGTCGTGGATGGGCCTGCCGGTGAGGACGCTCACGCCCAGGCACAGCGCCCCGTCCAGGTGCCCTAGCACCGCCTTGACCGGATCCGCCTCCAGCCGCCCGTCCACGATCACGACCTCGTACTGCTCGCGGTCCAGAGCGGAGCCTACTGCGAGCAGGGCCAGCGGCATGGTATAAAAGACAGCCTGGGGGTTATATAGCACGATCTTGGGACGCATCTCAGGACACAGTAGGGACCGGGATCGTCGGGCTGGACGGCAGGCGTTCCAGGGCGCTCAGCCGCCGCCGGCCCTGGTAGAGCCGCCACAGGCGATACGGGATGAGCGCGACCTGGCGCAAATGGGCCGGGCGCAGCCGTGTCGGTTGCCGCAGCGCCGCCAGCGCTTTGCGCATCCGGAACTCCTGGTGAACGACGTTGTGCAATACGCGATAGAACTCTGGCACATAGGTTCCCTGGAACAACATCGCCAGGTCATTGGAGTCCACCCAATTCTGCTTCTCGCCCAGTTGCGCCTTGACGTTTTCAAAGAACTTGGTGCCGGGCAAGGGGTAAGACACCGAGATGCCGATGTCATCGGGCTGGCAGTCCCGCACCATTTGCAGCGTCATCTCAATATCCTCGCGGGTCTCGCCGGGGTAGCCAAATTGGAGGAAGAAGCCCACCTGGATGCCGGCCTGGTGCAGTCGCCGGGTGGCCTCATAAATCTCCTCAACCTTCGTCCCCTTCTCCATCGCATCCAGGATCTTCTGCGAGCCGCTCTCCGCGCCCACCCACACACTCTGGCAGCCTGCCTTCTTCAGGGCCGCCACCGTGCTCTCCTTGATCAAATCCACCCGCATCAGGCACTTAAAGGGGATGACCGCGTCGTGCTCGTGCACCAGATCGGCGAAGCGCTCTATCCAGCCCGGCTTCAGGCCCAGGATGTCATCGGCGAACCAGATGTGCTGGGCGCCAAACCTGGTCTTCAGCCATTTCATCTCGGCGACGACGTTCTCCGGGCTGCGCACGTTGTAGCGCTGGCCGTAGATGGGCTTGGCGCACCAATTGCAGTGATACGGGCAGCCACGCGTCGTCACCAGGTTCATGGAATAATAGCCGTGTCGCTCCAGCCAGATCCGGCGGTAGCGCGGGATGTCCACCAGGTCCCAGGCCGGGAAGGGCAGGACATCCAGGTTCTTGATGAAGGGGCGGGCGGGCGTGCGGATGACTTCGCCGTTCGGGCCGGGATAGGCCAGGCCCAGGATGTCCTCCAGCGGGCGGGACGAGCGCCCGCTGAGCGTGTCCAGCAGCTCTACCAGCGTGATCTCAGCCTCGCCGATCATCACGAAGTCGGCACCGTGCGCAAAGTAGCGCTCAATATGGTCGGTCGCGTCCGAGCCGCACACGATGACCGTGCAGCCGCGCGCCCTGGCCATCGGCATCATCTTGAAGGCCGCCTGGCGCATCCGCAGCAGGCACATCTTGCTCAGGTAATTGAAGTTATCCTCATACAGGACAGCGAAGCGTGGCCTGTGCCTGTCCAGGGCCTGGGCCCACTCGTCCTCGCTCTGGGCGAGCATGGCGTCAAACAGGGCCACGTCGTAGCCGTGTTCGCGGGCGGCGCTGGCGGCGTAGAGCGTGCCCAGCGGGGGATAGGGCTGCATCGCCTGCCACAGCTTGGGGTCAAAGCGCAAGTAGTAGGACTGACCGAAGAGCACCTCGCTCATAGGTTCACTCCGTAAGCCGACGGAGGGCCGACGACTGACGACGGAAGCGCTCCGCCCTCGGGCCTCTGTCCTCCGTCCGGTAGAGACAGACCATAACGAGCCAGCCGTTCGGCATAAACGGCCAGGATGCGTCCGCCGTGCCCCAGGTCGTGCATCTTAAAGCGATCTGGCGCCAGGACAACCTCCGGCCCGACATGTTCGCGGCGAGCCGCCATACGCTGCCAGCGTTGCCATTCAGCCTCATGAAGCTTGTGCCCTAACCAGCCCCTCAGGCCGAATTCCAGCGAACGGCGCAGCGGGCGGATCGGGCCTGTCAGCGGATGATGGCCATTAGGGGGCGGCAACAGCGTCACATTGGGCAGATAACTGAAGGCCCAGGTGTTGGCCGCGATCAGGCGCCGATAGACGTCCAGACCATACAGAGGCACCATCTGGAATAGCTCGCGGGCGGCGTATAGATTGCGCTGGTCCAACTCCAGCGCGTTGGAGGCCAGAATGTAATTGGGGCAGAGGCGGTCACCCAGTGCGCGCGCCATCCGTCGCATGATGCCGGTCAGGGCGCGGACCAGCCACACCTGGCCCGGGGCGCACACGAGCATAAAGTCCATATCGGCATCGGCCTCTACATTGTCCACCGAGAGCGCGCCGGTGATGGCCACCATCTCCACAAAGGGCAATGAAGCCATCAGGCGGGCATACCGGCACGCCCGTGGCCACATGCGCCGGGCAATCTCACCGCGACGGACGCGAACCGCTGCCAGGTCGGCCCGCTGGGGCAGGCTGTAGAAGGGGCCGGTCTGGACAATAGTGCCCTGGCGCACCGCCGCGCCCAGGGCCTCCTGGACCTGCTCCAGTCGCATGGAAATATTGAGATAGCGGTGGATCTCTTCAGCAGAGAGGGGATAATCAAAGATGTCGGCATAGAGCAGGACCTTCAGGATGGCCTCACCAGGGTGCTCACGGACCGAATCCCCGTCAGCGTGATCAGAGTTAGATTCCACCATAGACAAAGGCTCAGCGCGGTCTGGATGTTGGGACGGCGACCTGGGCCAGAGGAACACCCTTAGCGGGCGGGCCCGACAACAGCCAAATTTCTGCCCCATGTGTCTATTTTATCCTAGCATAGGTTCGCAAAGCATACAAGGAACTTTAGTCGGATTTTCAGGCCAATTCCTGAGAAACGCCCGCTCCCCTGCCATTCTGAGCGAGTATAGCGAGTGAAGCAGTTCCTTGTCTGGCCTATATAGCGATTCTCCGGCGCTTCGCGCCTCAGAATAACATCATCGGAAAGTTTTTAAGGCAGTTTCTAAGCGGAGTGGGAGAACGTTAGAAACAATTCCGCCGGAGGATGGTGCTCCGGCGGAATTCATGAATCGCAACCCGGATACAATATCCAGGTGGTTTCAATCCCCGCCCGGTTTTTCAACCGGGGACTTTTGGCCCAGGCGGGCTACTTGGCTGCCACCGCCATCGGTTCGGGCTGCGCATGCCGGGGTGCAGCCAGTTGGCGCAGCTCCTTAAGAAGCTGTGCGCTATCAGGCAAGGCTCCCTCTGCCTCCAGGCGAGCGATCTCCAGGAGGGCATGATACAGGTCGTCGCATTCCGCGCATTGTGCCAGATGCGCCTGGATCTGCGGCGCCCAGGGCGCTGCCTCCACCCCAGCGACCTGCAAATCCACATAACCTGATAGCAATTCAAACACTTGGCCGCAATCAATCTCCCGATCCTGGGTCATATAGACCTGATGGATCCACTTGGTAAACATCTCGGCCTCCATTCGCTCTCCCTTCTTATGGCACGCATATGGGACGCGCTGAGCGCTCAATTTCTTACCTGGCTCAATCAAGCTGGCCGAAGAGCGCCAGGATGTCGCCCTCGCTGAGGTGGTGCTCAATCAAGCGTTCTTTGATCCGTTTGCGCGCGTCATGCATCAGTTTATACAGACTGTTGCGGTTTGTCCCCAGCCGCGCCGCCACTTCCTCAACCGGCGCACCGTGAAAATGCACCGCCACAATCGCCGTCCGTTGTCGTTCGGTCAGGTCCTCATCAATGATCCGTTGGACCAACTCCAAAAGCTGGCGACGTTCCAGAGCGCGCTCCGGGTCGTCCACCTGCACGTCCTCCACGACCTTCAGCAGGGGAAACTCCTCCTCGCCCCGCAGCGTATCCAGCGACAGGGTGGTCCAGCGGCGCAGGCGCAACTCACTGGCCGCGATATTGATCACAAATTTATACGCCCAGGTGGTGAACTTGCCTTCGCCCCGAAACGTGTCCAATCTGGCCAGGACCTGCATCAGCGCCTCTTGTGTGCTATCCTCGGCCAACGCTTCAATCTCCTCGGGGTCCAGGTGGACAATGTCGCTGCGATGCCGTTGGAGATACACCAGCACAGCCCGGAACAGGTACTGGCGCAGTTCAGCCAACGCCTCCTGTTGCAGAGCGCCCTCACTCCGCAGAGCCATAAGCCAGGCTTCGTTACTGCGCATGTGCTTCCGTCGCCCGTCTGCCCTCCACCCCACAGCCAGCAGACACGCTGACCTAATAATAGCACAGGATAGGTTTCGCGCCAAATGGAAAAAGCCGGTTGCGCTACCAGAATCAAGCAGTTATAATCGCACATGCCTGACCATCGGATGCGGATCATCCCTGGGCCAGGCGTATGGCACGCCCATGAGCGTTATTGAGGAGATCAAGGCCCGTATTGACATCGTGGACCTGGTGGGGGAGACCGTGAAGCTGCGCAAGTCGGGGCGCAACTTCATCGGCTTCTGCCCCTTCCATCCCAACACGCGCACGCCCTCGTTCGTCGTCTTCCCCGAAACGCAGGGCTGGCACTGCTTTGGCGCGTGCAGCACAGGCGGCGACATCTTCACCTTCGTCATGAAGCGCGAGGGCTGGGAGTTCCGCGAGGCGCTGGAGTATCTGGCCCGCCGCGCCGGGGTTGAACTCCAGCCGTCCGGCCCGGAGCAGGCGGCGCAGGCCGAAAGCTACAACCGCCTGCGCGAGGCGTTGGCGGCAGCCGCCACCTATTACCATCATCTGCTGCGCAGCGCCGCCGAAGCCACACACGCCCGCGATTACCTGGCCCGGCGTGGCCTGAACGCCGAGACGGTTGAGCAGTTCCAGCTCGGTTACGCGCTGGAAGCGCGCGACGCGCTGCGCAACTATTTAACGGAGAAGGGGTTTACAGTAGAAGAACTGATTGAGGCGGGTCTGCTCTCGCGACACGAGGATGGGAGCGTCCTGGATCGCTTCCGTGGTCGCCTGATCATCCCCATTCGGGATGTGCAGGGGCGGGTCATCGGCTTCGGCGCACGGGCACTGGGTGACGCCCAACCCAAATACCTGAACTCACCCCAAACGCCCCTGTTTGACAAGAGTGCGACACTGTTTGCGCTGGACCTGGCCCGGCGTGCCATCCGCGAGGCCAATGAAGCGGTGATCGTGGAGGGCTATATGGACGCCATGCAGGCCCATCAGGCAGGCTTCAGCAACGTCGTCGCCCAGATGGGCACGGCCCTGACCGAGGCCCAATTGCGCCTGCTCAAGCGCTACACCCGCCGCTTCGTCCTGGCGCTTGACCCCGACCTCGCCGGCAGCAGTGCGACCTTGCGCGCCCTGAACGTCGCCCGCGAGACGCTTGACCGCACCTGGCAGCCCGTCTTTGACCCGCGTGGCCTGGTGCGCTTTGAGGGTCGCCTGCAAGCCGACATCCGCGCCCTGTGCCTGCCCGAAGGCCAGGACCCGGATGACCTGATCCGCGCGGACCCGGCAGCCTGGGCAGCGCTGGTCAAGGCCGCCAAACCGATTGTGGATTATGTGATGGAGAGGGTGACAGCGGGGCGTGACCTGAACGACCCCAAGGTCAAGCGCGAGGTGGCAGAGCAGCTCATGCCGCTCATCAGCGATGTCGCCAACCCGGTCGAGCGCGATGCGTACACGCTACGTCTGGCGCGCCTGTTGCGCGTGGATGAGCGCAGCCTGCGCCAGAGCATCGCCCCGGCGCCCGCGCCGCGCCGCGCCAGACCCGCAGCGGCGCCCGTGGAATCACCGCCGCCCGTTCGCTCGCGGCCTGCCGAGCGCATGGAAGCCTACTGTCTGGCGGCGCTCTTGCAGACGCCGGCCCTGTTGGCCGCGCTGGATCAGGCGTTCCAACGCGCCCAGTTAGCGCTGCTTGCCCCTGACGATTTCGGCACACCGGCCTATCGGGAGATTTTCCGTGCGCTGAGGGCAGGCGCCACCACCCCGGCGGCCCTGCAAGAGCGCCTGGACGCGATCTTGCACCCTCACCTGGAAAAGCTCCAGGCTGAGCCAGCCCCCCAGGTTGGCGATGAGCCCAAGCGAGTACAGGCCGTGATTGAGACCGCGCTCCGGCTGCGCGAACTCCATCTGAAGACACGGCTGGAGGAATTGCGCTTCCTGCAAGAGGATGCCGCCAGCCAGAACGACGACGAGGCACTACGCGAGTATCACGCGGCAACGCAAGCGGTGGCCGCCCTGTTGCGTCTGGCCCAGGTCGCGTCCAGACACATCCGCGCCAGTGATGGACAAGTCACCCTATCCCCCGGTTAAGGCCAGGGGAGGGGCAGATTGGATGAGGATGGAACCATGAGTGGCGAAGTGCGCAAAGCGAAACGGAAAGGGCCTACCAGCCGCAAATCACACCTGCCTAAACCGACCAGCCTGGAACCCGGCGGTGATGTGCCGGAGCTGTTTGATGACACGCTAGACCTGGGCGATGAGCCCGGCGAGGATGAGCTTATCGCGCTGAGCGAGGAGGAGGCGGAGGATTTCAGCGAGGCGCTGGAACCTGGCGAGGATGAACTGGAAGAGATTGAAGCTGAGATTGAAAGCGAGGATTATGACGACCTGTTTTCCGGGCCGGAGTTATCCGATGACCCGGTGCGCCAATACTTGAAGGAAATCGGCCAGGTTCGCCTGCTGGACCCCAACGAGGAAATCTGGCTCTCCACACAGATGGCCGCCGCCAATCATCTGAAGGCGCTCCAGGAGAAGTTGACCCAGGAGTTGAAGCGTAAGCCTGCGGGCGCCGAGATCATGGCGCGGCTGTACTCGGAACTGCTGAACGCCTGGGCAGCGATCCAGAGCACCTGCCAGCGGCTCAAGCTGGTTCCGCCCGATTTCCTGCGCATGTTGCGTGAGGCCGAATCGCTCCAATGGCCCTGGGCTGAAAAAGCCACCTCGTACCTGCGCGATTACTTTGAGCAGGGGGGCGAATGGCGCGGCCAGGACGATGAGTGGGGCGCCCTGGCCGTGCATGTCTTTGACGTGTACATGGTGCTCTACCTGCTGCCAGACCCCACACTGGAGTGGCTCTACGAGCACTATGCTGCCGACAGCCAGTTGCCCTCCCTGGAGGAGTGCCTGGCGCACCTGCCCAACGAGGACGTGATTGAGAAGGGGTTCACCGGCGTATTCCAGCGCGCTGAAGAGGCCAAAAAAGCCCTGATCCGCGCCAACCTGCGCCTGGTCGTCAGCGTCGCCAAGCGCTACATGGGCCGGGGCATCCCCTTCGTGGACCTGATCCAGGAGGGCAACATCGGCCTGCTGCGCGCGGTGGAGAAGTTTGACCACACCAGAGGCTATAAGTTCTCCACCTATGCTACCTGGTGGATCCGCCAGGCGATCAGCCGGGCCATCGCGGATCAGGCCCGCACCATCCGCATCCCCGTGCACATGTTTGAGACCATCAACCGCCTGATGCGCATCCAACGGCGGCTGGTGCAGGAACTGGGGCGCGAACCCACCTCCGAAGAGATCGCCCTGGAGATGGATCTGCTCCTGCCAGAGGAGGTGCAGCAAATCCTGAGCGCCCGCTCGCGTGGGGAGTGGGTGGACCCCTCGCTCATGCGCAAGTGGAACCGCGCCGCCGCTAAGGTGCGCCGCATCATCCGCATCGCCCAGGAGCCCATGTCCCTGGAGATGCCGGTGGGGCAGGAGGAATCCTCCAGCCTGGGGGACTTCATTGAAGATGAGACCATCCCCGGGCCGGTGGATGCGGCCTCCAAGCAACTGCTTAAGGAGCAGATCCGCAGTGTGCTGGGCTACCTGAGTGAGCGCGAGCGTGATGTGCTGGAGATGCGCTTCGGCTTGAAAGACGGCCAGGACCACACCCTGGAAGAGGTAGGGCAGTATTTCGGGGTCACACGCGAGCGCATCCGCCAGATTGAGGCCAAGGCCCTGCGCAAACTGCGCCATCCCACGCGCAGCCGCCAGTTGCGCGACTACCTGGCATAATGGTTCAGGGGTGAGCATAATGGGGGCACCTGCGCGCCCTCAGAGATCAGGGAGATGGGCCTGAAAAGGAGAGCGGATGAGCAACGATATCCCCCACCCGGACGAGCTGCCGGAGGCACAACCCTACGAGCCCCCTTCGTTTGGTGAGGCCGGCCCGCCGCCCGGCGAACCGCCCCCCTCGGAGACGCCGGGAGCGCCTGCAGCGGAGCCCCCGCCCCCATTGCCGCCACCACCTGGGGCGGCTGTCCCGCCGAACCATCGCCTGGCCACGCCCAGCCTGATCCTGGGCATCCTCTCTGTGTTAGGCATGGTGAGTTGCCTCTGCCCCGTGTTCTGGCTGCCCTTCCTCCAGCTCTGCCCGTCCCTGTGGGCATTGGCACTGGGGGGCGGCGCACTGTACACGGGCAACGAAGCGCGACGGGAGATTGAGGCCAGCGGCGGGAACATCGGAGGCCGCGACCAGGCCGATGCCGGGTTCATCATGGGGATCATCGGGGTGACCTTCGGCCTTCTGGCGGTGTGCCTGGGCGTTCTCTATATAGCGGTTTTGATCGCCTTGCCCGAAGGCCTCTTCCGGGCGCGCTAGGGCGATTTCAGCTCAGGAGCAGCCCGTCATGCTGAACTTAGCGAAGGCCACGCCTCCCCCCTCGTAGGGGGCCGGGGTGGGGAGCGCGCCGGCACGGCGCTCGCGTTGACACAGGGATACATTTATGCTAGACTTTCCTTTGTGATAAAGTTTACATTTGGCCTTACATCTGGCCCCCGGGTCGTCGCCATACTGGGGGCCAAAGCCAGCCTGCAGGGGCCCACCCGGCAATTGAGCTATTCGCCGCACAAAGGAGCACGATGCTGATTGACTATGTGCCCATTGGGATTTTACTGATCCTGTCCGTTGGACTGGGGGTATTGATTGCCCTGATCTCCACCCTGCTGGGCCCACGTCGCCCGGCCCTGCGCAAGCTGGAACCCTATGAGTCCGGTATGGTGCCCATTGGACAGGCCCAGCGGCGTTTGCCCATTCGCTTCTACCTGATCGCCATCCTCTTCATCCTGTTTGATATTGAGATCGTCTTCTTCCTGCCCTGGGCCGTCGTCTTTCAACCCGTCCTCAACCTGGGCTACGGTGGCTTCCTCGCGCTGGAAATGCTCATGTTCGTCATTATTCTGGTGATCGGGTACATTTATATCTGGAAGAAGGGGGCCTTGGAATGGCAATAGGACAAAAACTTGGGGAGATGGGCGTGGTTACCACCACGCTGGAGCAGGCAGTGAACTGGGCGCGCAGCCGGGCGATCTGGCCCATGCTGTTTGGGCTGGCCTGCTGCGCCATTGAAATGATGGCGGCTCAGGCCTCGCACTATGACCTGTCGCGCTTCGGCGCCGAATTGATGCGCGCCAGCCCGCGTCAATCGGACCTGATGATCGTCGCCGGGCGGGTATCGCGCAAAATGGCCCCGGTGCTCCGCCGCCTCTACGACCAGATGCCGGAGCCGAAATGGGTCATCGCTATGGGCGATTGCGCCTCCTGCACCGGCGTGTATAACAACTATGCCCTGGTCCAGGGCGTGGACGAGGTGGTGCCGGTGGACGTGTATGTGGCCGGTTGCCCGCCGCGCCCGGAGGCCCTGATTGAGGGCATCATCAAGCTCCAGCAGAAAATCCAGGGCGAGAGGCTGCGCGATTATGCCCAGCCCGAAGAAGACAAGATCAGGGTAGCCTAGGCATGGCCGATCTGCACGCGCTCGCTGTTGAGAGAATCCGCTCCGCCTACCCCGACGCGATTGAGGCCCTCGTAGATTTTCGCGGCGAACGCACACTCGTCGTCAGGCCAGAACGCATCGTGGATGTCTGCCGCTTGTTGCGGGACGATCCGGCCCTGCTGTTCAACTTCCTGGCCGACATCTCCGCCGTAGATTACTGGCCGGAGGAGCTGCGCTTCGCCGTCAATTACCACGTGCTCTCGCTGCCGTACAACCAGCGCATCCGGCTCAAGGTGTTCGTCAATCGGGAGGAGCCGGTGGTGCCTTCCGTTGTCAGCGTTTACCCTTCGGCCAACTGGTATGAGCGCGAGTGCTATGACATGTTCGGCATTCGCTTTGAGGGCCACCCCGACCTGCGGCGCATCCTCATGCCCGCCGATTGGGAGGGCCATCCCTTGCGGCGCGACTACCCCCTGGGCTACGAGCCGGTCCAGTTCACCCACAACTGGCGTGAGGTTGAGGCGCGCAAGCCCAAACCGGTGCGGTAGCTATGGAAGCCGTCGGGTTTATCTGATGGCGCAGGTGCGGAAGGAAGATATGGCTAGTAGAGAGAACCTGCCAGAGACACTGCCGACCACAGAAGAAGGGGCGGTACCGCCCCAGACCGAGCTCCGCGAGATAGACATCCAGGAGCTGCGGGCGATGCAAGCCCTGGGCGGGCCCGTGCCCGAAGAGCACATGGTGCTCAACCTGGGGCCACAGCACCCCAGCACGCACGGCGTCCTGCGCCTGCTCCTGGAGCTGCAAGGTGAGACGATCGTCAACTGCATCCCGGACATTGGCTTCCTGCACACCGGCATTGAAAAGAACATTGAGGCCAAAACTTACATCAAAGGGCTGACCCTGACTGACCGCATTGACTATCTCAACCCGCCGATGAACAACCTGGCGTACTCCCTGGCGGTTGAGAAGCTGTTTGGCGTCACCGACCGCATCCCGCTGCGGGCGCAATACCTGCGCGTGATCATGTGTGAACTGTACCGTATCGCCAGCCACCTGGTCTGGTTGGGGACGCACGCGCTGGACCTGGCGGCGATGAGCGTGTTCCTGTACTGCTTCCGTGAACGCGAGTATATCCTGGACATTATGGAGATGGTCTCCGGCGCGCGCATGATGACGAGCTACATCCGCCCCGGCGGTGTCTGGCGCGATGTCCCTGAGGGGTTTGAGGAGGCGGTGCGCGCTTTCCTGGATTACTTCCCGCCCAAGATTGACGAGTACGAGGCCATCCTGACGAACAACCCGCTGTGGCTGGAGCGCACGAAGGGCATTGGCGTCATCTCCGCGGAAGAGGCTATCCGCTGGAGCCTGACCGGGCCCAGCCTGCGCGGCTCTGGCGTCAACTACGACGTGCGCAAGGCACAGCCCTATTCCAGCTATGACCACTTTGAGTTCAATATCCCGCTGGGGACGAACGGCGACGTGTACGACCGCTACCTGTGCCGTGTTCAGGAGATGCGCGAGTCGCTGAAGATCATCCGCCAGGCGCTAGACAACCTGCCCAAAGGCCCGGTGGTGATTGATGACCGCAAGATCGTGCCGCCGCCGCGCTCGGAACTGAGCAAAAGCATGGAGGCACTCATCCACCACTTCAAGCTGTGGACGGAGGGCTTCCGGCCACCGGCGGGGGAGGTGTACGTCGCCATTGAGTCGGCGCGAGGCGAATACGGCTGCTACATCCGTAGCGACGGCTCCAACAAGCCTGCCCGCTGCCACTTCCGCACACCCTCGTTCGCCAACCTGCAGGCCCTGCCGGTGATGGCCAAAGGTCACCTGGTGGCCGACCTGGTGGCCATCATTGGCTCCATTGATATTGTGCTGGGAGATGTGGACCGATGACCTCAGAACAGGCCCCCAACGGACGGCGGCTGCTGGCAAAGTATAAGCCCGAAATAGAGGCTATCCTCTCCCGCTATCCCGATAAGCGCTCGGCCATGCTGCCCATGTTGTATCTGGCCCAGCGGGAATATGGCTGGCTCAGCCAGGATGTGCTGCACGAAGTGGCTGACATCCTGGAGTTGCAGCCGACCGAGGTCATCTCGGTCGCCGGGTTCTATACGCTCTTCTATAAAGAGCCTGTGGGCAAGTACGTGATTGAAATCTGTGATGACCTGCCCTGCGCACTGCGCGGAGCGGAGCAATTCGTAGCACACGCCTGCCGGAAGCTGGGCATCCGGGTGGGCGAGACCACGCCGGACGGCCTGTTCACGCTGCACACAGTCATGTGTCTGGCGGCCTGCGACCGCGCGCCCATGATGCAGGTCAACCTGGAATATCACGAGAACATGACGGAAGAGAAGTTTGACGCACTGATTGACGAGTTGCGCGCTCGCGACGGAGGACAGAAGACGGACAATGGACAATAGACAATGGTTTACCCCCCACCTCAACCCTCCCCTGCAAAAGGTGGAGGGAGCGATTCCCCTCCCCCTTGACGGGGGAGGGCCGGGGAGGGGATGATGATCCTGTCAATTCGGAAAGTTGAAACCCGGCCATGATGAAACCACATATCCTCCTGCGTGATCTAGACATCCCGAACATCGCCGACCTGCATGTTTACGTTCAGCACGGCGGCTATGAGGCCCTGCGCAAGGCCGTGACCAGCATGACGCCCCAGGAGGTGATTGAGGTGGTCAAGGCCTCCGGCCTGCGCGGGCGCGGCGGGGCGGGCTTCCCCACCGGCGTGAAGTGGAGCTTCATCCCCAAGGATGTCTTCCCGCGCTACGTCTGCGTCAACGGCGACGAGAGCGAGCCGGGCACGTTTAAAGACCGGCAACTCATGGAGAAGAACCCGCACCAGGTCATTGAAGGGGCGGCCATCGCCGCTTATGCCGTCCAGGCCAACGTCGTCTATCACTACCTGCGCGGCGAGTTCATGGACTTTGGCCGCAAGGTGTTTGAGAAGGCCATCGCCGAGGCGTATCAGGCAGGCTTCCTGGGGAAGAACCTGTTCGGCACGAATTACTCCGTAGATATGTACGTGCACTATGGCGCGGGCGCCTACATCTGCGGCGAGGAGAGCGCGCTGTTGGAATCGCTGGAAGGCAAGCTGGGCCAGCCGCGCATCCGCCCGCCCTTCCCGGCGACCGTCGGCCTGTACGGCAAGCCTACGGTGATCAACAACACCGAGACGATCGCCAATGTCCCGCCGATCATCCTGAACGGGGCGGAGTGGTACCGGACGATGGGCACCGACAAGAGCCCCGGCCCCAAGATTTTCTGCCTGAGCGGACAGGTCAGGCGCCCCGGCAACTATGAGGCTGAACTGGGCAAGATCACCTTCCGCGATCTGATCTTCGGCGAGGAGTACGGTCAGGGCCTGCTGCGCGAGGGCGCCCAGATCAAGGGCATCCTGCCCGCCGGGGCGTCGGCGCCCATCCTGCCCGCCTCGGCCCTGGACACCCCCCTGGATTATGAGTCGGTGGCGGCGGCAGGCTCTATGCTCGGCTCGGCCTCTATCATCGTCATGGACGATTCGGTGGACATGGCCTGGGCCGCCTACAAGATGATCCGCTTCTTCCAGCACGAGTCCTGCGGCAAGTGCACGCCCTGCCGCGAGGGAACGTACTGGCTGCGCCAACTGTATCTGCGCCTGCTGCGCAAGGAGCTGCGGGACGCGGACGTGGACTTGATGTATGAGGTCGCCAGCCAGATGGTGGGCAAGTGCCTGTGCCCGCTGGGCGAGTTCGCCACCAGCCCGGTCCTGTCCAGCATCAAGCATTTCCGCTGGGACTACGACGCTTACGTGCCCGACGCGAAGCCGCGCCCCAGGCCGCAGCCACAGCCTGTAGCCGCCCCGGCTGGCCCGGCGCAACCGGCTGCGCCGACGCCCGCTCCGGCGGCAGCGCCCACCGCTGCACCTGCTGGCGCGGTCAGGCGGCTCACGCCGGAGGAGATCGCCCGCCGCAAGGCCGAGCAGGAGGAGCGCCGCCGCGCCCGTGAAGCCGCGAAGGCAGCCGCGAAGCAAGAGGGGGAGTAGCCTTATGCCCAAGATCACCGTTGACGGCATAGAGATTGAGGCGCCCGCAGGCAGCGTGGTTGTAGATGCAGCCAAGCGCGCAGGGATTGACATCCCGGTCTTCTGCTACCATCCCAAACTGAAGCCCGTGGGCATGTGCCGCATGTGCCTGGTGGAGATCGGCACGCCCAAGCGTGGGCCGGATGGCCAGGTGCAGCTTGATGAACAGGGTCGCCCTGTGATCGCCTGGATGCCCAAGCTGCAAACGGCCTGCACCACGGTCGTCAGCGAAGGCATGGCCGTGCGCACGAACACCGAGCAGGTCAAACGCGCTCAGAAAGACATCCTGGAGTTTTTGCTCACCAGCCATCCGCTGGACTGCCCCATCTGCGACAAGGGGGGTGAATGCCCGCTGCAAAACCTGACCATGCGCTATGGGCCGGGCAAGAGCCGCTTCATCGTGGACGATAAGTACCACCTGGCCAAGCGCGTACCCCTGGGCGAGCTGATCGTCCTGGACCGCGAGCGCTGCATCCAGTGCGCGCGCTGCACGCGCTTCTGCGACGAGGTCGTGGATGACCACGTGCTGGGCTTCTACGACCGTGGCCGGGGTATGGAAATCGTCACCTTCTCCGAACCGGGCTTTGACAGCAAATTCTCCGGCAATACCACCGACATCTGCCCGGTGGGCGCACTGACCACGCGGGACTTCCGCTTCCGCTCCCGCCCCTGGGAACTCACCAACGTCGCCACCATCTGCCCACACTGTCCGGTGGGCTGCAATATGGTCCTCTCCACCCGCTCCGACCAGATCAGGCGCGTCATGCCGCGCCAGAACGAGTGGGTCAACGAGATCTGGATCTGCGATAAGGGACGCTTCGCTTATCACTTTGTGGATCACCCCGACCGCCTGCGCACACCGCTTATTCGCGTTGGCGCGGGGGCGCACCCGGCGGAGCGCGCCGATGGCCGCGGCGATTTCCGCCCGGCGACCTGGGAGGAGGCGCTTGACCTGGTGGCGCGCAGGCTGAAAGAGGCCGGGCCACGCGCCGCCGGGCTGGCGGGCAATCACCTGGCTAACGAGGACCTGTACCTCTTCCAGAAGCTCTTCCGCCAGGCGTTGGGCAGCCTGAACCTGGACCACTGGCCGGGGCGCATGGCGGGCGGCGAACTCGTCGCCCAGGTCGGCCTGGCCTCCGGCTCCAACTTCTCCGACATGGGCAAGGGGACGGCTATTCTGGTCGTCGCCAGCGACCTGGAGGAAGAGGCCCCCATCTGGTGGCTGCGCGTCAAGCAGGCCGCCGACCGTGGCGCCACGCTCCTGGTTGCCGCCGGACGGCCCACCAAGACGGACCGGTACGCCGGGCACAGGCTGCGCTACCGCTATGGCAGCGAGACCTACGTGCTCTTGGGGCTGATGGGTACGCTGCTGCGCCGCAGGGCCCAGGCGACTGACTTCATCCAGATGCGCGTGGACGGCTTTGATGAGCTGCGCCGCCGCCTGGAAGAGTACCCCCTGGAACGCTGCGCCGAATTGTCGGGTGTGCCTGCGGCCAGCCTGACGCTGGCGGCTGAAGCCCTGGCGAGCGCACAGAACCTGGTCATCCTCGTCGGCAATGAGGGGCTGAACCAGACGGCGAGCGCCGCCGTCGCCCAGGCCGCCGCCAACCTGCTGCTCCTCACCGGCCACGCCGGACGGCCCAACAACGGCCTGATCATGGTCTGGCCGCACAATAACACCCAGGGCGCCTGGGATATGGGGCTGCGCCCCAATCTGGGCCCCGGCTACCAGCCGCTGGGCGGCGCTGGCCTGGGCTATGAGGCCATGTTGAACGCGATCCTGAGCGGTGAGTTGCAGGCCCTGTTCATCCTGGGCGCCGACCCGGCGGGCGCGGACCCGGCGGCTGCCCAGGTTTTGAGGCGCGTCCCCTTCCTAGTCGTGCAAGAGCTATTCCCCACGGAGACGGCCAGACTGGCCGATGTCATCCTGCCAGCGCAAAGCTTCGCCGAGCGCGAGGGGACGTTCACCAGCGGTGAGCGCCGCGTGCAACGCTTCTACCCGGCGGTGCCCCCACCCGGCCAGAGCAAACCCGACTGGTGGATCATCGCTGAACTGGGCCGCCGCATCAGCGGCGCCGCCGACGCCTGGCGCTTCGCCGCCCCCTCCCAGATCATGCGCCAGATCACGCGCGATGTGCCCCTCTATGCGGGTATGACCTACGCCGCCCTGGCGCATGTGGAGCCGCAGCATCCCGACGTCGGCGGCGTGGACCTGTATTATGGCGGGACGGCGCATCAGAACACCGCTGGCCTGGGGGTGCAATGGCCCACAATTGCAGAGAGGCCCGAGGCGCGGCTGGCCTTCGGCTGGATAGACCCACCCATGGTGCCAACTTTCCACGAGGACCGGCCATTTACGCTTGTGCCCGTGACCCGGCTGTTTGACGCTGGCATCATGACCGCATCGGCGGAGTTGCTCAGGCGCGCCCGCATCGCCGAACCCCACGTTGAGCTGAACCCCCGCGATGCCGCCGCGCTCAACGTGGCAGATGGCGACCTGGTCACTGTGCGCCTGTGGGCCCAGGAACTCCACCTGAAGGCCTGGGTGAATAGCCAGGCCGCCCCCGGCATTGTGCTCCTGCCTCAGGGTCTGGAGGGTGTGCCCGACGTGCCGGGGATTGTCAGCGTGGACATTGTGGCGGTTGAACGCGCCCGCGTAAGCGCATGAGGAGGGACCACCTCACCAGAGGCTATGGACAACATTGTCGCTACCCTGCTTAAGATTATCTTCATCCTCGGCCTGCTGGTCACCGGCTTCGCCTATATGACGCTGACCGAACGCAAAGTCGTGGCCCGCATCCAGACGCGCTATGGCCCCAACCGCGCCGGGCCGTTTGGCCTCCTTCAGCCTGTGGCCGATGGGATCAAGCTGATGTTCAAGGAAGACATCGTGCCCCTGGCCGCCGATAAGGTCGTGTATTTCCTGGCCCCGGTGATCACGGTCGTCCCTGCGCTGATCATCCTGGCGGTCGTGCCCTTCGGCGGCACCATCCCACCCGGCGGGATCATCACCGACCCCAGAGGCATCCCCCTGGTCATCGCGCCAGGCGCGTATGAGAACGGGCGCTGGCAGGGCCTCAATGTCGGCGTCCTGTACATCCTGGCAGTGGCCTCCATCAGCGTCTATGGCATCGTCCTGGCGGGCTGGGCCTCCAACAACAAGTATTCCATGCTGGGGGGTCTGCGCTCCTCGGCGCAGATGATCAGCTACGAGCTGGCGCTGGGCCTGTCGTTTGTCCCGCCGATGATGCTGGCCGGCTCTATGAGCCTGGTGGACATTGTGGAGGCGCAGCGCAACGTGTGGTTCGTCTTTCTCCAGCCGGTGGCCGCCCTGATCTTCCTGATCGCCTCGCTGGCCGAGGTCAACCGCGCGCCCTTTGACCTGCCCGAAGCCGAGCAAGAGTTGACGGCTGGCTACCACACCGAATACAGCGGCATGAAGTTCGCCCTGTTCTTCATGGCCGAGTACATCAAGATGATCGCGGTCAGCGCCATCGCCACCACGCTGTACTTCGGCGGCTGGCTGGGGCCGGGCGTGGACCGGTTCTGGTTCCTGGGGCCGATCTACTTCTTCGGCAAGACGGCTGTCTTCCTGATCATCATGATCTGGGTGCGGGCCACCCTGCCGCGCATTCGCTACGACAAGCTCATGGGCTTTGGCTGGAAGACGCTGCTGCCGGTCTCGCTGGCCAATGTGATGATCACCGCCATCGCTATGGTCCTGGCGCAGGACCCCGGCGTGCGGCAGTTTTTGGAGGGATTAAGAAGATACTTTCTGGGATAAGGACAGGTTGAACGCCAAACGAGGAGAGCATGTTTACGGAGATTCTTAGAGGGCTGGGGACAACTTTCAAGTATATTTTTCAGAAACCGGTGACGATCCAGTATCCGGAGGTCAAGCGCCCGGTGCGCCAGCGCTTTCGCGGGCGGCACGAACTGCGGCGTTACGAGAATGGGTTGGAACGCTGCATCGGCTGCTCGCTGTGCTCGGCAGCCTGCCCGGCGGACGCGATCTACGTTGAACCGGCGGAGAACACCGACGAAGAACGCTACTCGCCGGGGGAACGCTACGCCAGGGTGTACGAGATCAATATGCTGCGCTGCATCTTCTGCGGCTTCTGCGAGGAGGCCTGCCCTACCGAAGCCATTGTCCTGGGGCCGAATTATGAGCTGTCCTTCTACGACCGGCAGAGCGCGATCTTCACCAAGGACATGCTGCTGGTGCCCCCACCGCCGGGCGCGCCCGGCACGCCGCAGAAGACGAAGGAGGGCGAGTTTGACTGGTCCTTACCGGCGATGGCGGATTGGCCCAAACCATGACGGATAAAAGCTATCAGCATTCAGCTCTCAGCCTCAGTAGATCACAGGTTTGTCATGCTGAGCGCAGCGAAGCATCAGCGCAGCGAAGCATCAGCGCAGCGAAGCATCTCCAATGTATGTTCAAGGGACCCTTCGCTTCCCCTTCCCCTTCGCTACGCTCAGGGTCAGGGCTTCGGCTCAGAGCCTGCCCTGAGCCTGGCGAAGGGGTGACACTTTTGTGATCTACTGAGCCTACAGTTGCAGACAAAAAGCTGACCGCTGATTTCCGTCATTAAAACGAGGAAGTTACATATGAGCATTAGCCCGACGGTCATTTTATTCTTCGTTGTGGCGGCAGTGGCTGTGGCCGCGGCCATCGGCATGTTGCGCAGCCCCAACGCGGTCCACGCGGCGCTGTTCCTGGTCATCAATTTCACGGCGGTGGCGATCCTCTACCTGTTGTTGAACGCGCCCTTCATCGCGATGGCTCAGATCACGGTATATGCTGGCGCCATCATGGTGCTCTTCCTGTTCGTGATCATGATGCTGGGTGCTGAGCGCCTGCCGCTTACCGAGCGCCTGCCCTGGCAACGGCCCCTTGCCCTGGTCCTGTCGCTGATCCTCGTGGCCGTGTTTCTGTTTGTGGCCCTGGCGCCGGGCGCCGCCCCCGGCAACCCCGGCCAGGCCGCAATGCCGCCGCTAGTCTCCCGTGACTTTGGCGGGCCGTTGCAGATCGGCAGCGTGCTCTTCAGCCGCTACCTCTTCCCGTTTGAGCTGACCTCGGCCTTGCTGCTTGTCGCCATGATCGGAGCCGTGGTCTTGACCAGAGAAGAGCGACATGAGAGGGCAAACGGCAGGGAGCGGGCCGCTGTGCGCCGCCCTGTGTCCGTCGCCGCTGAGGAGCAATCGTCCATCGCCACCAGGGAGCAGCCATGAACCCGACAGACATTCCTACGAGCTACTATATCGCGCTCTCCGGCCTGCTGTTCACGCTGGGCGTGCTGGGCGTGGTGCTCCGCCGCAACGCCATTATTATCTTCATGGCTGTTGAACTCATGCTGAACGCGGCCAACCTGGCCTTCATCGCCTTTGCCCGCGAACAGGGGGCGGTGGATGGGCAACTCTTCGTCTTTTTCGTGATCACTGTAGCGGCGGCAGAGGTGGCGGTGGGCCTGGCGCTGATCGTGGCCATCTTCCGCACCAAGCGCAGCATTGACGTGGACGAAATCCATATGATGAGAGGCTAAGCCGATGGAATTCCAGGGCTTCGCGTATGCACCGTTAATCATCGCCTTCCCCCTCCTGGGGTTACTCATCAACATTCTGTTCGGCGATGAGCTGGGCGAAGGGGGCATTGGCTTCGTCGCCTGTACAGCAGCAGCGGCCTCCTTCGTCGTGGCCCTGATGACCTTCCTGGCGGTGCAAATCCACCCAGAGGGCTTTGAGGTCCCGTTATTCACCTGGATCCGCGCGGGCGACTTTGAGGTTCCGGCGGCGCTGCTGGTGGACTCGCTCTCGTCGGTGATGACGCTGGTCGTCACCGGCGTGGGCACGATCATCCATATCTATGCCGTAGGCTACATGCGCGGTGACCCGCGCATCAAGCGCTTCTTCGTCTACATGAACCTGTTCCTGGTCTCCATGCTCGTGCTGGTGCTGGGCAATAACTTTGTTGTCCTGTTTGTGGGCTGGGAACTGGTGGGCCTGTGTTCCTATCTACTCATCGGCTTCTGGTATGAGAAGCTGGCCAACGCGCGGGCGGCGATGAAAGCCTTTGTGGTCAACCGCATTGGCGACGCCGGGTTCATCCTGGGCATCTTCCTCATCTGGACGACCTTCGGCAGCGTCCTGTACGCCGATGTCTTCCCCAAAGCCGGGGCGGTCAACGCGGCCATGCCAGGTGTCATCACCGCGATCACGCTGCTTCTGCTCATCGGCGCGACCGGCAAGAGCGCGCAAATCCCTCTGTTCGTGTGGTTGCCCGACGCCATGGCTGGCCCGACGCCCGTCTCTGCGCTCATCCATGCCGCCACGATGGTCACCGCGGGCGTGTACATGATCGCCCGCAGCCACGCGCTATACAGCCTGGCGCCCACGTCGCAGCTTGTCGTCGGCCTTATCGGTGCGGCCACCGCGCTCCTGGCCGCCACCATCGGCGTGGGCCAGTTTGACATCAAGCGCGTCCTGGCCTACTCCACCATCAGCCAGCTCGGCTTCATGATCGCGGCAGTGGGCATCGGCGCCTACGTCGCGGGCATGTTCCATCTGGTCACCCACGCCTTCTTTAAGGCGCTCCTGTTCCTCAGCGCGGGCTCGGTTATTCATGGGGTGGAACATGGCGAGCAGCACCTCGCCCACCATCCCTCTTCCCTTGCAGGGGAGGGGGCAGGGGAGAGGCTAGACCCTCAGGACATGCGCAATATGGGCGGCCTGGCGGGGCGCATGCGCACCACATTCATCGTGTACCTGATCGGCGCGCTGGCGCTGGCGGGTATCTTCCCACTGGCCGGCTTCTGGAGCAAAGACGAGATCCTGGCCGAGGCGCTACAGCGCCAGCCGCTGGTGTTTGCCCTGTTGCTCACCGCCGCCTTCTTCACCGCCTTTTACGTGGGGCGGCAACTCATGCTGGTCTTCTTCGGCAGGCCGCGCACAGCAGCAGCCGCCCACGCTGAGGAGAGCGGGCCGATCATGCTCATCCCGCTGATCCTCCTGGCTGTGCTCGCCTTTTTCGGCGGCGCCCTTAACCTGCCGGGAGTGCACGCACTGGGGAGCTTCCTGGAGCACACGCTTGGCCACGAGGAAGCCACTGAGTTCAATCCGCTCCTGGCGGGCATCGCGCTGGGCCTGGCCGTGTTGGGGCTGGCCCTGGCCTATGGCGTCTATCGCTACAAGCCCGTCACCCCCCGCGACCGTGACCCGCTCACGGCCTGGATTAATGGCGCGTTCACCTGGCTCAACCGCAAATGGTATGTGGACGAGATCTACGGCGCGCTCTTCGTCCGCCCCTATATCCGGCTCTCCGGCTGGCTCGCCAACGTCTTTGACGAGCGCTTCATCCACGACTTCATCCACGACGTGCTCTTGACCGGCACGTTTGTGCGCGGGACGCGCGCGCTGGCTCAAGGGGTGGACCTGGGCATCATTGACGGCATCGCCAACGGCATCGCGCGGCTGACCCAGGCCATTGGTGCGCGCTTGCGCTGGGTGCAATCCGGCTACCTGCGCAATTACGCCCTGTCGCTGTTGCTGGGCGTTGTCTTGATCGTGGGCTATCTCTTGCTGAGAACGCGCATAGGCACACCCTGATGGGAGGTTTCATGCTGCCAATTCTAAGCATCGTCACATTCCTGCCACTTGTCGGCGTCCTGCTCATCCTGCTCACCCCTCGCCAGGAAGAGCAACGTATCAAGACCATTGCAGTCGCTGTCTCGGTCGTGACCTTCATCGTGTCGCTGGGCATCCTGCGGTTCTTCAACTGGGGGGAGAGCGGCTTCCAGTTGGTGGAACGTGTCCCCTGGATCCCGGCCTGGGGCATCAGCTATATCATGGGCGTGGACGGCATCAGCCTGCTCCTGGTGCTCCTCACGACGCTGCTCACAGCGATCGCTATCCTATCGGCCTGGAACGCGATTGAGACGCGGGTCAAGGAATTCTACGCCTTCATGCTCCTCCTGGAGACGAGCATGGTGGGCGTGTTCCTGGCGCTGGACCTGTTTCTGTTCTTTATCTTCTGGGAGTTCTCGCTCGTGCCCATGTACTTCCTGATCGGCATCTGGGGCGGGCCGCGCCGGGTGTATGCGGCGATCAAGTTCTTCCTGTACACCATGGCCGGGAGCATCCTGATGCTCCTGGCGATCCTGTACCTGGGCATCACCACCGGCACATTCGCCTACCCCGACTTGCTCAGCCAGGTGGGGCGCTGGACCGGGTCGGTGCAGATGCTGCTCTTCCTGGGGTTCGCGGCGGCCTTCGCCGTCAAAGTGCCTCTCTGGCCGCTCCACTCCTGGTTGCCCGACGCGCATGTGGAAGCGCCCACAGCGGGCAGCGTCATCCTGGCGGGCATCCTGCTGAAGCTGGGCACCTATGGCTTCCTGCGCTTCAACCTGCCCCTGTTCCCTGAGGCAGCCAAACAGGCCGCGCCCATCATCGCTGTCCTGGCGATCATTGGCATCATCTACGGTGCGATGGTCTCGTTTGCTCAGCAAGACGTGAAGAAACTGGTGGCCTTCTCCAGCGTCAGCCACCTGGGGTTCGTCATGCTTGGCCTGTTTGCCATGACACCGCAGGGCGTGCAGGGCGCCATCCTGCAAATGGTCAACCACGGCCTGAGCACGGGGGCGTTGTTCCTGATCGTGGGGATGATCTACGAACGGCGGCACACGCGCGACCTGGACGCCTTTGGCGGGCTGTGGAACGTCATGCCCGTCTATGCCGCGCTCAGCCTGATCGTCACGTTGTCCTCTATGGGCCTGCCGGGGTTGAACGGCTTCGTCGGCGAGTTCACCATCCTGCTTGGCTCGGCGGCCTCAAAAGTGCTCACACCCAATCCCTGGGTATACACCGCCTTCGCCGTGACCGGCGTCATCCTGGCGGCGATCTACCTGCTGTGGATGTTCCAGCGCGTGTTCCTGGGGCCGCTGGACAAGCCGGAGAACCAGACCCTGCGCGACCTTTCGCTGCGCGAGGTCGTGGTGCTGGCGCCGATCATCATCCTCATCTTCTGGATCGGCCTGTACGCCACACCCTTCTTCACCGTCATGGACTCATCGGTGGCCGCCGTGCTGCGCACAGTGGGGACGCTCGCGTTAAGGTGAAGGAGTCCTGATGCCCACATTCACACCACCTACACTGAACCTCGGCGCGACCCTGCCGGTGCTGATCGTCGCTGGCTGGGCGATGGTCTTGCTCATCATTGACCTGTTTATCCCTCGCGGACGCATACACTGGACCGGCATTCTGGCGGCATTGGGTGTCCTGGTTGCGCTCGCCGTCGCTATCGCTCAGTGGAATCAGGTCCGCCCAGGCCAGGGGATCAGCGCCTTTGGCGAGATGCTGGTTGTGGACCCCTTCGCCGCGCTGCTCAACATCATCATCCTGGTGGTGGCCCTCATCAGCATCCTGTTCTCGCTGGATTACCTCTACAAAGCCGACATCGCGCGCGGCGAGTATTACCCGCTGCTGCTGTTCTCCATCAGCGGCATGATGCTCATGGCCATGGCCGCCGACCTGATCGTCGTCTTCCTGGCACTGGAGCTGCTCTCCATCCCGCTCTACATCCTCTCCGGCTTCGGGCGCCCCCGGCCCGATTCCGAGGAGTCGGCCATGAAGTACTTCCTGCTGGGGGCCTTCTCCTCGGCCTTCCTGATCTACGGCATTGCGCTGGTCTATGGCGCGACGGGCAGCACCATGCTCAGCCGCGTGATGGCGGCGGTTCACGCAGGCGCCCTGGGGAACGCCTATCTGCTGATCGGCGCCGGGCTGATCCTGGTCGGCCTGAGCTTCAAGGTCGCGGCGGTGCCCTTCCATATGTGGACCCCGGACGTGTATGAGGGCGCGCCCACATCGGTGACGGGCTTCATGTCAGTGGGCGCCAAGGCGGGCGGTTTCGCCGCCATGTTGCGCGTCTTCCTGGCTGCGTTTCCCGCGCTGGCCGCCGACTGGGTGCCGGCGGTGGCCCTCATCTCCGCGCTGACGATGATCCTGGGCAACTTCGTGGCGCTGGCACAGAGCAATATCAAGCGCATGTTGGCCTACTCCAGCATCGCCCATGCGGGCTACATCATGATGGCTGTGGCGGCGGGCGGCTTCCCCCAGGCAGCGGGGGCGACGAGCGCGGCCCTGTTCTACCTGCTGGCCTACACCTTCACCAACCTGGGCGCCTTCGCCGTCGTCGTCGCCGTGGAGCGCGAGTACGGGCGGGGGGTCGGCCTGAACGACTACGCCGGGCTGGCGGCGCAGCGGCCCTGGCTGGCCCTGGCCATGGCCTTCTTCATGCTCTCGCTGACCGGCATTCCACCGACGGCGGGCTTCACCGCCAAACTGTTCGTCTTCCGCGCCACACTGGAAGCAGGGCTGCTCTGGCTGGCGATCATCGGCGTGCTCACCAGCGTGATCTCCGCCTACTTCTACCTGCGCGTCGTCGTGATCATGTTCATGCGCGAGGGCGGCGCCACCGCCGAATTGCGACCCGCGCTCTCCCTGGCCATCGGGCTGACCGCGCTGGGCACACTGATCCTGGGCATCGCGCCCGAATGGCTCTTCCGGGCCGCTCAGGCGCTCCAACCGCTCCTGCCCGGATCGTGAAACGTGAAACGTGACCCGTGAAAGGCTACTCCCCTCAACGTTTGACGTTTCGCGTTTGACGTTTGCTGTCACCCTCATCACCCTATTGGGCTTCCTCCTTCGCATCACCGCACCTCCTGACGCTTGACCCCAATGCGCCCCCAGGCGAATACATCCTGGAAATAGGCTTGTATGACCCGGCCAGCGGGCAACGGCTGCGCATCCGCCAGCCAGATGGCGGCCAGGGCGAAGACCGCCTCATCCTGGCGACGCTGATCGTCCCTTGATGCGCCCTCCCCCTGGATGGGGGAGGGACAGGGAGGGGGTGATATGCCCCCCACTTGTGCTCGTCTGCCAGGGGTGCTAAGATCAGCCCAGAGAGGTTACATGGCCCAATTCAAAGAGATAGTCCGCTGGCAAACGACCTCAGGCGAGAAGGTCACGGTCGGCGATGTCACCATAACACCGCAGGCCCAAGCGCTGATCGTCCGCCTGCCCTTCGGGGGCCTGGTGTGGAACCGGCCTGTGGCGGTCCTGGTTGAGCAAGGGGGGCAAACCAGGCGTATTCCCATCATTGACATCACCCGCCTTATTCAGCTTGGGCTGCTCGGCCTCAGTTTAGCCTTCGCTATCTTTCTTGTGCTATCCACGCGACGCAAGACGAAGAGAGGAGTGAAATGAACGAAATCAGCGAGAAGTTCAACAACATCGCTATAACGACGGTCAAGGGCCAGGAGCAGAGCATGGCGCTGATGGAAAAACTCATCGCCACCGCCCAGCCGGGCGCCGTCTATAGCGCGCCGGTCGTTTCTGGAGACTACACCATCATCACCGCCTCGGAAGTCTCGGTGGGTATAGGGTTCGGCTATGGCCTGGGCGGTGGGGTAGGCCCTAAGCCCGGCGAAGGCGAAGCCACGAGCGAAGCTGAGCCGCAGGAAACCCAGGACCAACCCGCTGGCTTTGGCGGCGGTGGTGGCGGTGGTGGCGCCTCTATGGCGCGTCCAGTTGCGGTGATCAGCGTCGGGCCAGAGGGGGTACAGATTCAACCCATTGTAGATGCCTCCAAAATCGCCCTGGCCTTCTTCACCACGATAGGCGGGATGTTGATCATGCTGTCCAGGATGCGCAGGGCCAGCCGGGGTTAAGGCTGCTCTGGCCCGCAAAGTGCGTGATGATCTGGCACGAACATTGAGTTATCCCCAGCCATGCGCACGGTGACATCCTTTCAGTGGCGTGATCCGGCCCTCCTGGGCCTGATCTGCGCTGTGATCGCCCTGCTCGCCGCTGGCTTGCTGAGCTTCGGCGGAGTCATCCTGGCTGCCGCCGCCTTCGCTGGCCTGGTGGTGACCATCTGGTTCCTGCGCGATTTCACTTTCGGCTTCTGGGTGATCATCGGCATCATCACCCTGCTCCCCTTCGCCGTCTTCCCGGTCAAGATCGTCTTCAGCCCCACCTTTCTGGATGCCGCCTTGGTCGGGTTGATTGGCGTGTGGTTTCTGCGAACGGCGAGCGGTAATGACGGGGGACAGGAGACGGAAGATGGAAGATGGATTGGCCCCCGTCCCCCGTCCTCCGCCCTCCCCCTATCCGTAGCCGCCTTCGCCGGGCTGGCGCTCTTCGCCTTTATCGCCGGGTTGAGCCATGCGCCGCTCACGGCTAACGTCCTGCGCCATTTCGCCGAACTGCTTGTGAGCATGGCGCTTTTCTTTGTCATCGTGGAAAGCGTGCGCGATCACGCCACGCTGGAACGGGTGGTTCGGGCGCTCATCCTGGGGGGCGCGCTGGCGGCGGCCCTGGGGATTTTTCTGTACGCCCTGCCCGATGAGACGGCGAACCGGCTGCTCAACCTGCTGCGCCCGCTGGGCTATCCTAGCGGCGATGTGCTGCGTTACATTGAAGACAACCCCGACCTGCCGGAGCGGGCCATCGGCACATCCGTTGACCCCAACGTGTTCGGCGGTATGCTGGTCATAGCGGCGGCGCTGGCTCTGCCCCAGATCACCGCCCGCAAGCGCCTGCTCCCCGGCCTGGGGTCGTTCCTGGCCATTGGCCTGATGGGCGTGTGCCTGATCCTGACCTTCTCACGCGGTGCCTTCGTGGGCCTGGCCAGCGCGGCGGTGGGGCTGGCCCTGGTGCGCTACCGCCGCCTGTTGCCCCTTTTGCTCATCGCTGGCCTGCTGCTGCTCTTCCTGCCCGCCACCCAAGACTATGTGACCCACTTCATAGAAGGGCTGCAAGCCCAAGACCTGGCGACACAAATGCGCCTGGGCGAGTACCGCGACGCGCTCACGCTTATCGGGCGCTACCCCATTTTCGGCGTCGGCTTTGCCAGTGCTCCCGACCTGGACCTGTACCTGGGTGTATCCAACGTCTATTTGCTTATCGCCGAGGAGATGGGCCTGGTGGGCCTGGGGGCGTTTCTGGTGCTGGTGGGAATGCTGTTCGCGCTGGCCTGGCGCGTGCGTCGCCCGGCCTTAGCCGATGCCCGGCTGGAACCCCTGTGGCTGGGGCTGCACGCGGCCCTGGTGGGCGCCCTCGTGGGCGGGCTGTTTGACCACTATTTCTTCAACCTGGACTTCCATCACGCCATCACGCTGTTCTGGATGGTATTTGGCCTGGCAGCAGCGGCTTCACGGCTGGCACTCGCCAAACGTCAAACCTGAAGCGTCACTGGCGTTTGAGGGATTATGGTATAATTCAATTACTGCCTTTGAGGAGGGAGCACGATGCAGATCTCAACCAAGCCGTTGAAGCGTGTGGAGGTCATCACCGTCAGCGGGCGCGTGGACAGCAGTACCGCGCCGGAATTTGAGCAGGTGCTGAAAAACACGCTGGACTCCGGGCGCTACCAGATCGTTCTGGACCTGGAGAAGGTAGACTATATGAGCAGCGCCGGGCTGCGGGCGCTGGTCGCTGCCCTCAAGACCGCCCGCCGACACAGCGGTGACGTGCGTATAGCCAACCCCTCCAGCCGCGTCTCGGAGGTGCTCCAACTCGCTGGCCTCACCTCGCTGTTTGAGGTCTACCCCAGTCAGGTAGAGGCGGTCGGTTCGTTTTGAGGGAGCGATGAACAAGCCCGGCGGACGCAAAAGCACCAAAGATTCTGGCGCGAATTATCCGAAAAACTCCAGGAGAACCGGAGTACACCGATTGAAGATGATTATCCCCGGTCGCTATGCCAGCCTGACCGAAGCCTGCCAGACCTGCGCTGAAATGGTTCGCAGCGCCGGATTGGACGAGGACACGGTGTTCCACATTGAGATGGCTGTGGACGAGGCCTGCACCAACATTATCCAGCACGCTTACGGTGGTGAGGGAAAAGGCGATATTGAGATGTCCTGCTGTATTGAAGGCGATCGGGTGATCGTCACGCTCCACGATCATGGCAGGCAGTTCAACCCCGATGCTGTGCCGCCGCCCAGAATAGGTGAAAGCGTTGAGGAGGTCGCTGTGGGCGGCCTGGGCCTGTACCTCATGCGCAAGCTGATGGACGAAGTGCGCTTTGAGTTTGACCCCCGCGAAGGCAACACCCTCACCATGATCAAGCGCACCCGCCGCCGGAAGCAGCGCGCCGCAGAGCAGGGGAAAAGCCTGCAGCGGATCAGGGAACCCGATGTCTATTGCGCATGACGTGCTCACCGGCGACGGGGGGGCCATTGACGTGATTCAGGCGGAAGGGCGCCTGGACGCCGAGGCCGCACCCGCACTGGAAAGCGCATTGCACGCAGCCCTCAGCGCCGGTCACACGCGCGTCGTGCTGGACCTATCTAAAGTGACGTATATCTCCAGCAGTGCGCTCAGGGTGTTGGTGGGGGCCTGGCGACGCGCGCGGGCCCAGGGCGGCGACATCGCCCTGGCGAGCCTGTCCCCCCGCGTCCGTGAGATTTTTGAGATGGTCGGTTTTGACCGCGTGTTCACCATTTGCGAAACAGCGCCGCAGGCGGTCTCCGCCCTCAGCGCAAGCCGGCCTTCGCGCCCCTCCTCATGACCCCGCCCGCAGACCATCCGGATCATGGCGGCCCACTCCCCTCCCCAATTTATGGGGAGGAAGGGGGGGAGATGGCCCACCTCACGCCCCACCTCCAGGAGCTGGAGGCGCTGTCCACGGTCGGGCGCATGATCGCCCTGGCCCGGGGCGATGTGGACGCGCTCTGCGAACTGATTGACCGCGAGGTCAGGCAGATCGTGGAGACAGACACCTTCCAGCTTGGGCTGTTTGAGGGGGCGTATTACCGCATCCTGATCTGGCGCGTGCGTGGCGAACGGTGGGCGCCAGCCGTCTTCCCTCTGGGCCACAATGAGGGGCTGGTGAATTGGGTGCGGCGTACCCGCCAGCCTTTGTTGGTGCGCGATTTTGAAAGCGAGGCCGCCACCCTCCCGGCGCGCCCCTCATACCACAGCGAAGCCCCGCCGCGCTCCGGGTTGTTTGTCCCCCTGCTGGCCGCAGACGAGGCCATCGGCCTGATCGCTGTGCAAAGCGACCGGCCCAATGCCTATAGCCAGGACGACCTGCGCCGCCTGAGCATCCTGGCCAATCAAATCGCTGTGGCCATCCAGAATGCCCGGCTCTACCGGCAGGCCCAGGCCCGCGCCGCCGGGCTGGAACTCGTTGCCCGGGTTGGGCAGCAGATTGCCGCCCTGCTCCATCGCGATGAACTGTTCGCCCAGGTGGTCCACCTGGTCCAGTCCACCTTCGGCTATTATGGCGTCTCCCTGTTCATCCTGGAGCCGGATGGCAACCTGGTGTTGCAGGCCCACACCAGTCCGGCTGTCCCTTGTGGAGGCCCCTGCCTTCAACTGGGGCAGGGGATCATCGGCACAGCCGCGCTGATAGGCGAGCCGGTGCGGGCCGATGATGTCACCAGCGATCCCCGCTTTATCTACGACGCGGCCCTGCCCAACACACGCTCCGAGGTGGCCGTCCCCCTCAAGATTGAGGACCGGGTGCTGGGCGTGTTGGACGTGCAGAGTGAGCGCGTGGCCGGTTTCAGCGATGAAGACGTGGCCATCCTGCGCACCCTGGCGGACCAGATCGCCATCGCCATTCACGAGTACAATGTCTATCAGGCCGAGCGGCGGCGGGCGCGGCAACTGGCCACTATCGCTGAGGTCACCCGCGCCATCACCTCCATCCTGGACCTGGATGCCCTGCTGGACCAGGTGGTGCGACTGATCAGCACGACCTTCGGCTATCCCCACGTAGGCATTTACCTGGTTGAGCCTGGGCCAGGGGAGAGCGGCGCACAGGTAGTCTGGCGGGCCAGCACGGGCCTACAAATGCCTGGCCTGAGCGACCCCCTGGAGGCGCCTGGCATCATTACCTGGGTGGCGCGAACAGGCGAAGCGGCCCTGGTCGCCGATGTCACTCAAGATGAACGCTACGTGGTGGGCCCAGGCCAGGAGGACACGCGCTCCGAACTGGCCGTGCCCCTGCGCATGGCCGGGCAGACGCTGGGCGTCCTGGATGTGCAAAGCAACCGCGTGGGGGCCTTCGGCGAGGAGGACCGCTTCGTGCTGCAGACGCTGGGCGATGCTATCGCTGTGGCCGTGCGCAACGCCCGCCTGGTCAGCGCCACACGCCAGGAGTCGGCGGCGCGGGCGCGGCTGGAGCGCGAATTGGAGGTGGGGCGTGAAATTCAGCTCAGCTTCCTGCCCGATGTCTTCCCCCAGGTGCCCGGCTGGGAGCTGGCGGCCTACTGGCAGGCTGCCCACCAGGTGGGTGGCGACTTCTATGACTACATCCCCCTGGGCCGCGATCAAAGCGGCCAGCCCCCTCTCCTGGGCGGCCCCTGCGCCCTGGTGATCGCTGACGTGGCCGATAAGGGTGTGCCTGCTGCCCTGTTCATGGCCCTGTTGCGCACCCTGATTCGCGCCGTGGCTATCCCAGGGCGGCGTGGCCCGGCGCGGGTGCTGGAACGTGTGAACGACCTCATCCTGGCCGACGCCCGCTCCGATGTCTTCGCTACCGTTGTCTATGTCCAGTGGGACCCCGACCAGGCCACGATCACCTATGCCAACGCCGGGCACAACCCGCCGATGGTGATTCGGGCTGGCGGCGAGGTCCAACTGTTGGGCGTGCATGGCCTGGCGCTGGGCGTCCTGCCGCATATTCACCTTGAAGAACGCACCATCCGCCTGGAGCCGGGCGATGTGCTTGTCCTGTACACGGACGGTTTGACCGAGGCCCTGAATGAGGCCCAGGAGGAATTCGGGCTGCAGCGGCTGCAACAGGCACTCCTGGCTGCCCGATCCCAACCGGCGGCGGGCCTCATTCAGGCGGTGACCCAGGCCCTGCTCCATTTCTGCGGCGAGGCCCCGCCGTTTGACGATCAGGCGTTGTTGATCCTCAAGCGCGAGTAGCCCGCCCCCAGCCCACCGTAGCGGGGGGATTGAGCCAACCCACCGCAGCGTAAACGCTGCAACCAACCGGGCTGAAGCCCGGTACTGGTTGAGCACGCCCCACCCTTTACGCCCCACCGTTTACGGTGGGGTACCCCCGCAGCGGGACTGGGCGCAATGAATTGCGCCCCTAGAGGGGAGGGCCCTTCAGGGGGCAACGCGATCCACCAGGGCGCGGTCCAGAGCGCCCACACTCCGCCCCACCTCACGGCCCTGGGCGTCAAAGACAATGAATGTGGGCGTGACCCGGAAGCCGAGGCGGCGGCCCATCTCCCGTCCCACCGGCTCCATGATGTTTAGCCGGATCACCTGCAGACGCTCACCCTTCTCCTGCTCCAGCCTATCCACGATAGGCTTATACGCCAGGCAGGCCGCTCAAAGGTCGGAGTAGAATTCCACCAGGGTGGGCTTACCGCTGCGCAACGCCGCCTCCACCTTCTGCGGTGTATCCAGTGTGCTCGCCCCTGTGCGCAGCTCCAGCCCGACGGCCACAAATGCCAGCGCCAGCCCGACCCACAGCAGCCAGGCCGGGCGCGGCGCGCGGGCCGCCACCAGCACAATAGCCACCCCGGCCAGTGCAAACACACTTAACAGCGCAAAGGAGTTCACATTAAAAAAGGACATCCTCTTCCTCATTTTAGCTATCGGCTATCCGCTTTAATCCTGCAGCATGGGGCGGGCAGCGCCCCTCAGGGCAGGCTCCCCGGCCCTGGCGGGAAACGGTCACGGAAATCCAGGGCGCAGTTGTCCGTATCCCACCAGGAGGGGTAGCGTTCCAGGGAATGCCCTGTGGCGATCAGCCCGTGCGGCACGACCCCCGCATAGCTGCCATCGCCATACACAAGCACATCTACCGCCTGATCAGCCTGGTTCAGCAGCAGCACCTCATCCCCATGATTGGCCAGGGCAAACTGGCCGTTGCTCCAGGCAATATAGGGGATCATATCCGGCACGCTTGGGCTGGTGTTGCTGAACTCAAAATCAGGGAGCAGGCCATAGACCTGGGCAAAAGCCACCGCGCTCTGGGCCACCACCAGCACACCGTGCGGGCCCAGGAGGGTTCCTGCCGGGAACTGGAACATCCCCTCAAACGCGCCGCGCACCTGCGCATCCCCCAGCTTGTAGTCAGACAGGTCTATGGGCGCCTGCGTGGGGTTGTGCAGCTCCACCCACTCGGCCCCCTCGCCCCCCGGCGGGTCATACACCACCTCGCTCACCAGCATATGCTCAACTGGCCTGCGGCTATCGTTGAAGACGAGCGGCAGATACAGCGGCGGCGTGGCTGCGCCCCAATCGTAGTCAAAGATGGTCTTCAGGTAGGCATAGGCCAGATCGGATTGGGCCTGGAGGGCCAGTTCGCGGTTGCCCTTGGCAGAGAGCTCGCTTCCGTTCAGGCTGCCAATATGCACCACCCCCCGCCCACCGATATGGGCCAGCACCATCTTATTGTGAATCCCCAGGCCGGTGGGATTTCCCAGCCGCACATCCAAGTCCAGGCCCTCCGCTTGGGCGATCTCGTTCAAATAAGCGCGAGTGGCAGCATTGCCACGCGGGTCCGCCGGGTCATCGTACAGGTCATCCAGCAGGATGCGCACGCGGGCCCCACGCCGGGCCGCATCCAGCAGGGCCTGTAGCCAGGGGTTGGGGTCGTCTGCGGGGTTGGACGAGGCAGGGCCCCAATATTTGGGCTGGGTAAGCTGCTCCACCAGGAGGGTGTCGCCTGGCCCGGCCCGGCTGATCAGGGCCAGCAGGCCCGTGCTGGCCTGCAGGCTGTTCTCCGGCGACTGGATCAGCTCCAACTGGAACGTGCCCGACATGGTCAAGGGCTGCATCTGCTGCACCGGGTAGAATGTGCCGCCGGACGTGTACACCGGCGTGAAGCCGGGGGGCGGCAGACCATAGGTCGCCGTGTAATAAGGCTCCCAGCCGATCAGGTCGTGATGGTGTTCCGGGTCCAGGTCGGCGGCGAAGACAGCCTGGGCGCGGGCGACCAGGGCCGGGGCATCGGTCATGATCAGCGCCCCACGCCGGCCATAGGTGCCATCCTCCTTGGGGTCACCTGGCAGGCTCTCCCAGGTGAAATTCTCCGACCCTAGGATCAGCCGTCCATCCACCAGGATGAACTTGGCGTGCTGGTAGGTGTAGCGGTCGTATGCGCCGGCGGTGGGGTCGTTAAACATGAACCAGCATTCGCCCCCGGCGCTCTCAATCTGCTGGCAGGCCCAACGCTCTTGATCATCCAGGCCCCCCGCTGGCTCGCCCTCCAAAAGCACGCGCACGGCCACCCCCTGTTGGGCCTTGCTCCGCAAGGCATCCACCAACCCGGCGTTCGTCAGGGTGTAGCTGGCCATGTCCAACCGCGTGCTGGCGGCGTTGATCTGGGCCAGCACGGCCTCATAAGCGTTGTCGGGGGCCACAGCGATAGTGAGCACGCCGGTGGCGGTCACCTGGACGGTGGAGAAGAAGGCTTCCAGGTCCCAGCCGGGGTACTGGACGCGCTTGCCGCCGATGGGGTCATAGGGGTCCTGGGCCCAGTCCGCCGCCGTGTTGGTGTCGGGGACAGGCTGGCCGGTGGCCTCGTCCAGCTTGCGGTAGAGGACCTGGCCCTCCTCGGCGAAGGTGCTGGCGGATAGCCAGGGCCACACAGCGGGCCCCAGCCAGCCGGCGGTCTGCGTGTTTCCCGCCTTGTACACCAACGTATCCACAGGCGTGCCACCGGGGTCACGGACCTGAACCTCATCGCCGCTGTCGGCGAAAGCAGGGGCACCGCCCAGCATATTGGGCACAGTCGGGTCGCTATCTGGCCCGTACTCAAACGCCGGGGAGAAGCCGAAATCGTAACGGAAAGTGGTGGCCGCCCGGGCCAGCCAGATGGCCTGGCCCGGCCCCAGCGTCGCCGCCGGAAACACCGCCGTGCCCTCCCCATCCGTGATCTGCACGCCCGCCAGGTCCGCTGTCACCCCGCCAATGTTCATCAGCCGCACAGCCTCACCCAACTCACCCACGCCATAGGCCTTGTACACCAGGCCGGTGATGAGCAGGCGTGGGGCAGGGGTGGGGCTGGGCGTGGGCGTGGCCGGGAGGGGAGCGGCGCCCGGCGAAGGCGGAAAGCGGTCCACAAAATCGGCGGGGCTATCCGTATCATGGCCCGGCGGCTCCCGTTCCAGGGAGTGGCCCGGCGCCACAGCCTGGCAGGGATAGCCGCTGCAGTTGAAGATGGCGGTATCGTTGCCGTAAGACAGTGCATCTATCACCGCGCCGCTCCCATCGCGCAGGATCAGCCGGTCGCCGCTGTTGGACAGGCCATTGCCGATGGGCGAGTTCAAAAAGACAATGCTGCCGCTGAAGTTTGGGTAATTTTGATAGAAGGCTGTGCTGGCAGCCACGACCGCATAGCCATGCGGGGGCATATTGACGATGCTGGGGATGACATCCTCGCCACCATTATCGCTGATTCTCCAGCCGCTCAGCGTAATGTAAGTGCTGGTGGTGTTGTAGAGTTCAATCCACTCCCAATCCGCATCGTCCCCTGCCTGGATCGGATCGTACTCCACCTCGTTGATGACGATCACCCCCGGCACAGTGGCAGGCGCGCTGTGTCCCTGGCCGGTGAGGAGCGCCAGGGCCAGCAGGGCGAGCAACGCCATGGGGATAACGAAGCGCGCCATCGGGCCAGGGTGATTATAGATGAGTGCGTATATTGCGCAAAAAGTGCTCCTCTCCCCCATCCGGCACCGGGCTCACCCAGTACCGGGCTTCAGCCCGGTTGGATTGGGGTGAGGAGGGGGTGAGATGGCCCCCTACCCCGTCTGTTCCACCTGGGGCGTCTGGGGCAGGGGTTCATACTCTGGGGGCGGGGCGCCCAACTCAATGCCCAGGTCGCAGGCCGTGCGCACCAACTCCCCCTGCGGGTCCACCTGCTTCATCCCCATAGCAGCCACCTCCAGGATGGAGACATCCACGATCTCCGTCCCGTGCAGGGCCACCATGCGCCCCCATTTGCGTTGCGCCACCAGCCGCATCGCCGCAGCCCCCAGGCGCGTCGCCAGGATGCGGTCATACGGGCTGGGCGAGCCGCCGCGCTGCAAATGGCCCAGGACAATGGAGCGCACCTCTACGGCGCAGCGTTCCGCGATGGCATCGGCCACCCAACGACCGATCCCGCCCAGGCGCGAGGCCGTGCCGGAGACGCCATAGGCGCGGTACATGGGCCTGCCGCCGATAGGGAAAGCGCCTTCGGCCACGACAATGATGCTGAAATTCGCCCCCCGTGCGTTGCGCTCCTCCACCTTGGCGCACACCCGCTCAATGCTGAAGGGGACCTCCGGAATGAGGATGACGTCCGCGCCACCGGCCAGGCCCGCGTTCAGCGCGATCCACCCGGCATGGCGGCCCATGACCTCGCACACCATCACGCGGTGATGGGCCTCGGCGGTCGTATGCAACTTGTCAATGGCTTCAGTCGCCGTGTGTAAGGCGGTATCAAAGCCGAAGGTTATATCTGTGCCGGGCAGGTCGTTATCAATTGTCTTGGGCACGCCCACGACCTGCGCCCCCATGCGGATCAGGTCAGCGGCGATATGCATGGTCCCCTCGCCCCCCACCAGGATCATGCCCTCAATCCCCAGTTCATCCAGCCGGTCCAGCATCATCTGGGCCTGGTCAACGATGACCTCCTGACCATCTACGATGATCTTGCGGGCGAAGGGGTTGCCGCGGCTGCTCGTGCCCAGGATCGTACCACCCCGCGGCAGGATCCCACGCACAGACGCCGGGGTCAATTCCACCAGCGGCTGGCCATTCAGCAGCCCATCAAAGCCATCGCGGATGCCGTACACGCGCCAGCCGTGCACATAGGTGGCCGACTTGACCACAGCGCGGATCACCGCGTTCAGGCCGGGGGCGTCCCCGCCGCCGGTGGAAATCGCCACGTTTCGCGTCAACTGTTTTGCCATCCCTTTACAACCATCAGCATTCAGCGATCAGCGGTTAGCTTTAGGTGCGCGGACCTTGAATTCAAAAGCGGAGGGCGAAAAATCAGCCCAGCTCAGGCTGGAGCAAGCCATATCCCCCCTGTTTACGCCGATAGACGACATTGATCTGAGCCACATCCGGGTTGTAGAACAGGAAGAAATCGTGGCCCAACAGCTCCAGTTGTTCAATCGCTTCCTCCTCCGTCATCGGCTGGACAATGAAGCGCTTGCGCCGCACGATTTGGGCGGCGCGGGTCTCTTCCTCCTCTTCCAGGTCTTCTGCCAGCGCCTCGGCCTCCAGGTCAGGGGCGATAGCTGTCTGATTGGCTGTTGCCGCCACACCGCGCCGCCGGGCCACGCGCCTGCTCTTATACTGTTCAATCTGCCGGGTGATTTTGTCCATGACAGCATCAATGGAGGCGAACATATCCCCGCTGCGCTCCTCCGCCCGCAGGATCGTGCCACGCTCGGTGCGCACGGTCAACTGGGCGATCTGGCGGCTATCGGCGCTGCGGGTGCTCTCCATTGCCAGGTCCATACGCGCCTCCACCGTCGCGGGGAGATGGCGCTCCAGGCGGCGGAACTTCTTCTCAATGTAATCGCGCATGTGTGGAGTCACATCCAGGTTGCGGCCAAAAATGGTGACCTCCATAAGCCTCGTGGTAGGTGAGGCACGCCAGGCTGTGCCCCTACCGCTTCCCTCCTTTCATGAGTCGTGGTATCTATTATAACACCGGCTGCCAATTTGCGGCTACCCCCATGCTTCCTATAATTCTGGTTATGCCTCCTATCCTATCCATTGTAGGCAAGTCCAACAGCGGCAAGACCACGCTTCTGGAGAAGCTCATCCCTGAGCTCCGGCGGCGTGGCTATCGCGTGGGCGTCGTCAAACACCACGCCCACGCCGATTTTGAGTTTGACGTGCCGGGCAAGGACACCTGGCGCATGGCTCAGGCGGGGGCAGAGGCCGTCGCCATCGCCTCGCCGGGCAAGATCGGGCTGGTGCGCCGTGTGGAGCGCGAACCCTCGTTAGACGAGGTGGTGGCGCTGTTTGCTGACGGCGTGGATATTGTCCTGACCGAGGGCTACAGGTGGGCGGGCAAACCCAAGATTGAAGTGTCGCGGGCCGCACGCAGCACCACGCTCATCTGCGAGCCCTCTGAGCTATTCGCCGTCGTGGCCGATTATCCCCTTGACCTGCCGCTGCCCCAGCTTGACCTGGACGATGTCACCGGCCTGGCCGATTTGATTGAGCGCCGCTTCCTGCAGAAATCCTGAGCGCTGCTCCCCTCTGGATCGGACCGTGCCGTTCCCGCTTCTTGTGAGGCGACAACCGCTCAGGGCGTGGGCGTGGCCAGGGGCGAGACCAGCGTGGGCAGCGGCGGTGGGGTGGGCGTGCAGGCAGGCGAGGATACATACCGGCGCGACGGCACATCAAAGTAGAAGACCCCGCCAGTCGTCGTGGACCGCAGGCGAATTTGGGCGCCTAGCGCACCAACAACGCGGACCGCCCCAACCGCACAAGGGGTCAGATACTCGCCCTCACCAACCAGCGTAGGGACAGTGCGGTTATTGATGGTGGAAAGCCGCCAAACTTGCAGGGCGATCACACCTTGTTGAGTGGTCGTGCCATCTGCGTTGGCTTTCGCACCGGCCCAGAGGATCGTGCGCTTCGTCCTCCCCTCAGTGTCTTGATACCAGGCATTCTGCATGTGGTATTGATAACTGGAGTACGGTGGCTGCATCTGTACGATGTACCCGGCCCCAGCAGGTGTACTTTGAGGCAAGAGAGAATAAGTCGTTGCCTCCGGCGTAGCTAACTCCATTCCGATGGGAGATGGTTTGGGCTCTTGCGACAGACCGGCGGTTGGACGGGCTTCCTCAGTTTGTTGTAGTGCCTGCTTCGTTGCGAACCAATTCGGACCCGGCGTGGCGACTGGTGAATCAAAGGTGGGAGGTGCCCCTGCGTACCTGAGCACTATAGCAAGCGCAGCGAGGAGCAAGATGATCACAGCGCCTCCAATCAGCGCTGGCACGATTATCTGTCGCGTTGGGCGTTGGTTCATAGCGGCCTCGCTTTCTAGCTCTCTGAACGGCGCGCATTTTCCCAAGTGATGTCAGTTGCCCAGGGCAAGTTTACCTGCCGGGTCCGTTCATCCTCATAAAGCTTCTTGTATAGCCACGCCCAACCTTGCTCCGGTCGGTTTTCCAGGTCCGGGTTACATGAGTGCCCTGGGTCATGACAAGCCTGCCATTGGGTCATAGAGCCTTTAAAGTTCATCGGATAACCGTGATTAACAATGGAGTACACGCTCATATGATACCACTGGTCCGCGTGGACACCATGGATCTCGTAGATAAGGGGCAGGGGCCAGGCTGGTAAGGCTCCATACGAGACATACCAGATGTCCTCACAACTCCAAGTGGAACCAGCTAAACCCTCACATGAATAGTTGTGGTTGGTATAAGGACAGCCATCACATGAGCCAAAGTTGTAGTAGAATGACCCCAACGATGGATTGTAGGCGGAGATGTAGCCATTTACCCAGTCCCGTGCTTCCAGAGGATCGCTGTAACCGTAAGCTGAGTTAGCCCAGGTTTCAAAGTCATTCGCGCCTCGTGCGGTCTCCCGGCTGGCATAGCTGGGCGGGTCATCGATCCAATCATTAACATCATCAATCAGATTCGCCCATGCTGCACCGTGTTGAGATGTAACATAAGGGCCATAATTGCTCGTTCCAATCGCAAGCGTGAGGTGTATATTGGGTTGATCATATGAGCAATTCCAGAAACCGCTCAGAAAGCCTCTGACCCCGGCAAATATCTGCGCGGTGGAGCGAAACGGGTAACCAGCAGCGAAAATATACGTGCCATAGAGACCATTCTCTTCCCCGGGTTGTCCAAAATCCAGGACAACAACGATGTCCTCGCCGTCCGGGGTTGCATTCGCTTCATTACAGCCCAAGTCCCAGAGCACATAGTAGTCTGTCGTTGCCATATAGCGAGAGGTGCTCCAGTAGTGGCAGCAGAGGTCATAGATGGCAGGCAGGTACGCCCGCGGTGTCGCAGGCGGAGGCAGCGGGCTGTCAAAGGCCAGCGAGCCAACACGTGTGGTCGCGTGGACACCGCCAATGAAGAGAAGGAGGCCGAAAGCGACGATGAGAGTGGCGAGGATAATCCGTGCGGTCATATGCACCCCTGTAATAACGGTCGCCCAAGCTCCAAAGTTCCCTAAATTGCCTGGGGGCCGTCCCGCTGGCATCTATCAGTATAGCATACAATCACATTGTCAATAGTAATGTGGTAATTGTGAAAAAAACTGATAAACCGCTCAGGGCGTGGCCAGGGGCGAGACCAGCGTGGGCCCCCCGGCCCATGCGCGCAGCATATCCTCATAATCAGGCGCCCCCTATCTTGGCATTTCACCAAAATGGGTGTATACTTCCCCCGCTACCGGGTCGCGGAGCGGTCCCCCGCCCCTGGCAAGCTTATGGACGAGACAGACAGTTACGACAATTTGCCGGATAAACCCGGCCACTGGGTTCGCCTATGCAGAAGCGACGGATCGGGCCGGCGTTTGTGCCGGGCCCGGCCTTTGACGTGGGCGACGCGGTTGTGGTCATCGCCATCATCGTCGCCCTCTACGTCGGTGTCCGCCTGGCTTTCCAAGCGCCGGCCGTCATTCAAGGCCCAGAGATCAACCTCTCGCCGCGGGCGCTGCCCTGGTACACCCTGCTCTCGCTGGGGCGCATGGCGGCTGCCTATCTCCTGTCGCTTCTCTTCTCCCTGACCTACGCCTACGCTGCCGCCCGCTACCGCTTCGGTAGCCGTATCCTCCTCCCTATCATTGACATTCTCCAATCTGTCCCCATCCTCTCCTTCCTGCCGGTGGTCGTCCTGTCGCTGACCGCTATCCTGCCGGAGCGTCTCGGCGTTGAACTCGCCTCCATCCTGCTCATCTTCACCAGCCAGGCCTGGAACATGACCTTCAGCTTCTACCAATCCCTGACCACAGTGCCCGGCGACCTGCGCGAGGCCTCGCGCATCTTCCGCTTCAACGCCTGGCTGCGCTTCAAGACCATGGAGCTGCCCTTTGGCGCCATCCCCCTCATCTGGAACAGCATGATGAGCTGGGCGGGCGGCTGGTTCTTCCTCATGGCCGCCGAGATCTTCACCTTAGGCCCGCGCGACTTCCGCCTGCCGGGCCTGGGCTCCTACCTGCAAACTGCAGCCAACCAGGGGAACATCACCGCCGTGCTCTGGGGCCTGGGGGCCCTCATCGCTGTGATCGTGCTCATGGACCAGTTCGTGTGGCGGCCCCTGCTCGCCTGGGCCGATAAGTTCAAAGTGGAGACGGTGGAATCGGATGAGCCACCGCAGTCCTGGTTCTATGACCTCTTGGGCCGTTCCTGGCTGCTGGAGCAGTGGCAAAAGCATGTCCTCAGCCCCCTCATGGAACGGCTGGACCTGGGCCTCGTGCGCCGCAGCGTCGCCCGCCCTGGGGGGCTGTCCCACCACGAGACAAGGGAAGAACGCTTACGAGCCTGGCTGGCCATGGGGATAGTCGTGGCTATCCTGCTCTACGGCCTGATCCGCGCTCTCGGCCTGTTGCAGAGCCTGTCGGGGACGACCTGGCTGATGATTCTCTATGGAACGGTGGCTACCTTTGTCCGTGTGCTCATCGCCCAGGTCATCTCCCTGGCCTGGACCCTGCCGCTGGGGGTAGCGATCGGCCTGAACAAGCGCCTGGCTGCCATCCTCCAGCCTGTTGTCCAGGTCGTCGCCTCCATCCCGGCAACCGCGCTCTTCCCGGTCATCCTGCTCTTTCTGATCAATCTGCCTGGGGGGCTGAACATCGCCGCTATCCTGCTGATGCTCATGGGCTCCCAGTGGTATCTGCTGTTCAATATCATCGCGGGTGCCTCTGCCATCCCCCGCGACCTGCTCTATACCACAGAGACATTGGGCATCCGTGGCTGGGAGCGCTGGCGCACGCTCATCCTGCCGGCCCTGTTCCCTTACCTGATCACCGGCATGATCACCGCCTCCGGCGGGAGCTGGAACGCCTCCATTGTCGCCGAGCATGTGGAATTCGCCGGGCAGACGCATTTCACCACCGGGTTGGGGGCCATCATCGCCAGCGCAACCGCTCAGGCGAATTATCCCTTGTTGCTGGGCGCCACCGTGACGATGATCCTGGTCGTCCTGGCGATTAACCGCCTGTTCTGGCGCAGGCTGTACGCGGTGGCAGAGGAACGCTATAGATTGGACTGAGGTCAAATCTTTTCCGGTATACATCATCCGTCAGGAAGGCAGGTGGCATGATGGGAACAAGCACCAACGATCGTCGGGAACCTTTGATGGAAGTTCGCAATGTCTCCAAGTGGTTTGGTAAGGGCGAGCGCCGTATCCTGGCCCTGGAGCGGGTGAACCTGAAGATCCAGCCGGGGGAGTTCGTCACCCTGCTCGGCCCCTCCGGCTGCGGCAAGAGCACCCTCTTGCGCATCATCACCGGCCTGGCCCAGCCTTCTGAAGGCGACGTGCTCTATCGCGGCCAGCCACTGCGCGGCGTGAACCCCCACGCCACCATCGTCTTTCAGAGCTTCGCCCTCTATCCTTGGCTGACCGTCCAGGGCAACGTTGAAGCTGCACTCAAGGCCAGAGGCGTGCCAGCGGAGGAACGCCGTCAACGCGCCCTGGCGCTGATTGATAAAGTCGGTTTGGATGGCTTTGAGAACGCCTACCCCCGCGAGTTGTCCGGCGGGATGCGCCAGAAGGTCGGTTTCGCCCGCGCTATGGCTGTGGAGCCGGAGTTGCTCTGCCTGGATGAACCCTTCTCGGCGTTGGATGTGCTCTCCGCCGAAAGCCTGCGCGGCGAGTTGATGGAGCTGTGGACCTCCAAGGCCATCCCCACTCAGGCCATCCTCATGGTGACGCACAATATTGAAGAGGCCGTGTTTATGTCGGACCGCATCGTCGTCATGGATAAGGACCCGGGCCGCGTTGTCGCCGAACTGGACGTCACCCTGCCGCATCCTCGTCGGCGCAAGGACGTGCGCTTCATTCAGATGGTGGACCAGGTGTACGCGGCGATCGCGGGCAAGACGCAGCCGGAAGAAGTGGAGCTGGGCTCGGCCCCAGGCGAGCCGGGGAAGACGGAGATGCTGCCCCACGCGCCCATCGGCGCGCTGGCCGGGCTGCTGGAGGTGATCGCTGCCAGCGGCGGTCGCGCCGACCTGTATGTCCTGGGCGATGAGCTGGTCATGGACCTGGATGAGTTGTTCCCGGTGGTTGAGGCTGCTGAGCGGTTGGGCTTCGCCCAGGTGGACCGGGGTGACATCGTGATTACCCCGCTGGGCGAGAGCTTCGCCGAAGCGGGCATCCTGGCGCGAAAAGAGATCTTCCGCCAGCGCATCCGGCGCGTGCCGCTGATCCGCTGGATTTACACCACCCTGACACAGGCCGAGGACCACCGCCTGCCGGAGGAAGTGTTCCTGCGCGGCCTGGAGCAGGACTTCACTGAGGAAGAGGCCAAACGCCAGCTTGAGACCGCCATCAGTTGGGGGCGCTATGCCGAGCTGTTCGCCTTTGACGATAACACCGACGAACTCTTCCTGGAAGAACCGACGCCGGTTCCCACTGTGTGAACCCAGCCAGCCTGTGTTATAATTCCCCTGGCGAGTGACCGGCGCCTATCTATGAGGCTTGGGTCTGTTCTGAAAACAGGTTGAAAACAAATCCAGCGATTGGGAGAGAACAATCACCTTATGTCGGTTAGAGAATATCCCTCTGCCGTGCGGGCCGATGGCCGACGGCCAGAGTTGCCCGTTCAGCGTCCGGAACGCCTGCCGATGGATGAGGTGGCCAAAGGCTTGCAAACCCCTTTAGATCGGGGGCTGTCCTCGGCGGAGGCCCAGCGGCGGCTTCAGGAATATGGCCCCAATGAATTGCGCGAGCGCCCGCGCCCGACGATCTGGCACCTGTTGCTGGAGCAGTTCTCCAGCTTTGTGGTGATCATCCTGATCTTCGCGGCGGGCCTTTCCTTCGCGATCGGGCTTCAAGAGTACCGCGCGCACGGCGACACCACCGAATTCGTAGAGGCCCTCGCCATCCTGGCCATCGTCTTCCTGAACGCCGTCCTGGGCGTCATCCAGGAGCGCCGGGCGGAGGAGGCCTTTGCCGCGCTGCGCAAGCTGGCCGCGCCGGAGGCCCGCGTCCTGCGCGACGGCCACCGCGTGACCATCCCGGCGCGTGAACTCGTCCCCGGCGACCTGGTGATCCTGGAGGCGGGTAATTTCGTCCCCGCCGATGTGCGCCTGGTGGAGAGCGTCAACCTTAAGATAGACGAGTCGGCCCTGACCGGCGAATCTATGCCGGTGAATAAGGACGCCGAGACGGTGCTGGAGGATGAGGTGCCTATCGGCGATCGCTCCAACAGCGCCTTTATGGGCACGACCGTGACCTATGGCCGGGGCATGGGCCTGGTCGTCGCCACCGGCATGCATACGCAGATCGGCCAGATCGCCGAGATGATCCAGTCGGTGGAGGAGGAAGAGACACCCTTGCAGCGCCGCCTGGACCAGCTTGGCAAGACGTTGGGTATTGCCGCGCTGATCATCTGTGGCCTGGTCTTCCTTATCGGCATCCTGCGCGGCCAGCCCCCGCTGGAGATGTTCCTGATCGCTGTAGCGCTGGCTGTGGCTGCCGTGCCGGAAGGTTTGCCGGCGATTGTCACCATCTCGCTTGCCCTGGGGATGCGCGAGATGATCCGCCGCCATGCCCTGATCCGCCGCCTGGCTGCGGTGGAGACCCTGGGCAGCGCCACGGTGATCTGCTCGGACAAGACCGGCACGCTCACCCAGAACGCCATGACGGTGGTGCGCCTGTATGTCTCCGGCTTACGCCTGGACATCACCGGCGAGAGCACCCAGCCCATCGGTGAATTCCGGGTGGATGGGCGGCCTGCTAACCCGAAAGAGCATAATGAGATTCTGGCGCTGCTGATAGCTTCGCTTCTGTGCAACGACGCCCGGCTGGAGGTCAGCGGCGAAACCGGCGCGGATGAGGGGGCGGAGGAGCGGACGCCTGACCGCCAGACGTACCGGCTGGTGGGCGACCCGACGGAAGGCGCGCTGATCGTGGCCGCAGCCAAGGCCGGCCTGTGGCGCGAGCAGGTGGAGGCGCGGCTGCCCCGCGTCGCCGAAGTGCCCTTTGACTCTGCCCGCAAGCGCATGTCCACGATCCACCGCGTCCTCCAGGCGAAGAGCCTGCCCTCCGACGATCAGATCGCCGAGGTAGAGCGCCTGCTGGCGTTGGTGGATACGCCCTACATTGCCCTGGTCAAAGGCGCCCCCGAACTGATGCTGCCACTGTGCACGCACATCTTTGAGGATGGGCAGGAGGTGCCGCTCACCGATGCACGGCGGGAGCACATCCTGAACGTCAACCGCAGCCTGGGGCGCGAGGCGTTGCGCGTGCTCGCCGTGGCCTACCGGCGGCTGAATGACCTGCCCAGGCCGGTCACGGCAGAGACAGTGGAGTTCGGGCTGGTGCTCATCGGGCTGGTGGCCATGCGCGACCCGGCCCGGCCAGAGGTGGCCCCGGCGATTGAGAAGGCCCGCCGCGCTGGTATCCGCACCGCCATGGTCACCGGCGATTACCCCGATACGGCGCGGGCCATCGCCGCCGAGATCGGCCTGTTGCGCCAGAACGGGCAGGTGCTCAGCGGTGCAGATATTGAGGCGCTGAGCGATGAGGACCTGGCGCGGGCCCTGGAACGAACTGATGTCTTCGCCCGCGTTTCACCCGCGCACAAGGTGCGCATCGTGGAGGCGTTTCAGCGCCTGGGCCACGTCGTGGCCATGACCGGCGATGGCGTTAACGATGCCCCCGCCCTGAAGAAAGCCGACATCGGCGTGGCGATGGGCATCACCGGCACAGATGTCTCCAAAGAGACCGCCGACATGGTCCTGACCGACGACAACTATGTGAGCATCGTGGCTGCGGTGGAACAGGGGCGCATCATCTACTCCAATATCCGCAAGTTTGTGTACTTTCTGCTCTCCTGCAACCTGGCCGAGATCGCCATCATCTTCATCGCCACGCTCCTGGGGCTGCCCACGCCGTTGACGCCGATCCAGCTCCTCTGGCTCAACCTGGTAACCGACGGTGCCCCGGCGCTGGCGTTGGGACGGGAGAAAGGCGACCCGGACATTATGGAACGGCCACCGCGCCCGCCGCGAGAGCCGGTGATCAACCGCCCCATGCAAATCGCGCTGGCGGTGATCACCGTCGTTCTCACCGCCACCGTGTTGAGCGCGTACACGCTGGGCATGAACTGGGGCGGCGTCCCCCTGGCCGAGACCATGGCCTTCATGACGCTGGCCCTGTCCGAGCTCCCGATTGCTTACACGGCCCGCTCGGAGCGCTATCCGCTGGTGAGGCTGGGGGTTTTCTCCAACCCGTCCATGCAGGTCGCCGTGGCCACGTCCTTCGTCCTGCTTATGGCCGTGCTCTACATTCCCGCCCTGCAGCCCATCTTCAACACCACGCCGCTGGGCCTGCGCGAGTGGTCGGTCATGCTGCCGCTTATCTTCACCCCGGCGCTGGCCGCTGAGCTGACCAAGATAGTCATGCAGCAGCGGGAGAGGGCTCAAGTTGTCTCGTAATGCATAGGCCGGCTCATTTACCACAGAGATATTTGGACTCGTGCCCTTTCAGGCCCTTCGTGCTTCAAACCTCTGCGCTAAAATAGTGCCATGCGTATCCTTCTCTATACAGGCAAAGGGGGTGTAGGCAAGACGAGCGTCGCGGCGGCAACGGCGCTGCGCTGCGCCCAATTCGGCCATCGCACTCTTGTCATAAGCACGGACGCCGCCCACAGCCTGGGCGATGCCCTCCATCGCGAATTGGGGTCCGAACCACAACCGGTGGGGCCCAACCTGTGGGCACAGGAGATTGATGTCTACTACTCCATGCAAAAGCACTGGGGCGCCTTCCAGCGGGCGCTGGCTTCACTGCTGACTTGGCGCGGCGTGGATGAACTCGTGGCCGAGGACATCACCATTATCCCTGGCCTGGAGGAGGGCGCGAACCTCCTCTGGATCAACCAGTATGTGGAACAAGCCGAGTACGAGGTGATTGTGATTGATGCCGCGCCCACCGCCGAAACGCTGCGTTTACTCAGCCTGCCCGATACCAGCCGCTGGTGGTTTGAGCATCTGCTCCCCCTGGGGCGCAGCGCAGCACGGGTGCTGCGCCCCATCGCCCGCCCCCTGGGCGCCGAGGTGCCCGATGAGGAGGCCATCCAGGCGGTGGAGAAGCTCTTCAATGACCTGAAGCAGGTGCAACGCTACCTGAGCGACCCGCAGATCACCTCGGTGCGCCTGGTCGTCAACGCCGAACGCATGGTTATTAAAGAGACCCAGCGGTTATACACTTACCTCAACCTCTACGGCTATGCCACCGACGCTGTCATCGTCAACCGGCTGATCCCCACGGAGGTCCAGGACCCCTATTTTCATGGCTGGAAGAGCGCCCAGGCGCAGAACCTGGAGTTGATTGAAGAGGCATTCGCCCCACTGCCCATCCTCAAGGCGCAGCTTTTGCGCCGCGAGGTCGGCGGGATGGACCTGTTGCAGCGGCTGGCCGAGCAACTCTATGGCGAACGCGACCCGGTGGCGCGCTTTTTTGAGGGGCAGACCCACCGGATTGAGACGACGCCGGAGGGCTTTGCCCTGGTCGTGCCCCTGCCCTTCGTCACCAAAGGCGAGATTGAGCTGGTGCAAAAGCTGGATGAACTCAGCCTGCGCGTGGGCACATACCGGCGCAACTTCATCCTGCCACGTGCCCTGTGGGGCCTGGATGCCACCCGCGCCCATTTTGAGGACGGGACACTGCGCATCCTCTTCGGCAAGCCGCCGGGGGCAGCCCATGAAAGATGAGGGAAGACGGAGGACGGAGGACAAAGAGCCTGCCCTGACCCTGAGCCGAAGCCCTGACCCTAAGCGTAGCGAAGGGGAAGGGGCGGCGAAGGGGAAGGGACAGAGGACGAAGGACCCTCCATCTTCCGTCCTTCGTCCTCCGTCCTTACAGCACCGCTATCGCCGTATCGTCTTCTTCTTCGCCCGGACCATTGCCACGCTGATCTGGTGGGATCTGATCGTGCGGCGGATAGGTGGGGGCGCGCTCGCCAGGCGCACTGCGTTGGAGCGCTACCGCCACATTGCTCGTGAGTTCCGCCAGTTGGCCGTGGAGATGGGGGGCGTGCTCATCAAGCTCGGCCAGTTCGCCAGCGCGCGTGTGGACATCCTGCCCACAGAGGTCACGGATGAGCTGGCCGGCCTCCAGGACGAGGTGCCTGCGGAGGACTTCACCGCCATCCAAAGCCTGATTGAAGCCGAGTTCAGGCGGCCCCTCTCGGCCCTCTTCGCCCGGTTTGAACCTTGCGCCGTGGCTGCGGCTTCGCTGGGGCAGGTGCACCGTGCGATCCTGGCCGATGGCAGACAGGCTGCGGTCAAAGTGCAACGACCGGGGATTGAGGAGTTGGTGCAGGTTGACCTGATGGCGGTGCACACCGCCATCCGCTGGCTCAAGCGCTACCCCCCCATCCGCCGCCGCGCCAACCTGGATGCGCTCTTCGCCGAGTTCAGCCGCACCCTATGGGAGGAGTTGGACTACATCGCCGAGGGTCACAATGCGGAGCGCTTCGCCGAGAATTTCGCCGACAGCCCCGGCGTGCTTGTCCCCAAGGTCTACTGGTCACACACCACCCGGCGCGTGCTTACCCTGGAAGATGTGGAGAGCATCAAGATCAGCGATCACGCGGCCATTGAGGCCGCAGGCATCCGCCTGAGCGCTGTCGCCCAGCGGGTGTTCCGCACTTACCTCCAACAAGTCTTTGAGGACGGCTTTTTCCACGCCGACCCCCATCCCGGCAACCTGTTCGTCCATCCGCTAGGCGAGGCCGACGAAAGGCCGCGCCCGTTTCAACTCACTTTTGTAGATTTTGGTATGGTAGGGCATATCACGCCGGAGATGCGGGCACAACTGCGCGAGGTGGCCATCGGCATCGGGATGCGTGACCCCCATCGCGTGGTGCAGGCGGCTGACCGGCTGGGGTTCTTTCTGCCGGGCGCTGACCTGGCCCTGATTGAGCAGGCTGTGCGCAAGGTGTTTGAGCGCTATTGGGGCCTGAGCATGGGCGAGTTGCGCCAGCTTGAGATAGGGGAGTTCCGCGAGTTTATTGTGGAGTTCCGCCAACTCCTCCTCAGTATGCCTTTCCAGATCCCCCGCGATTTTATCTTCCTGGGCCGGGCGCTGGGTATCCTCTCCGGGCTGGCGACCGGCCTGGACCCGGATTTCAACGTTTTCGCTGAAGTGCAACCGTATGTTCAAGAGCTTCTGAGCGAGGAGGGGGGGCCGGCAACAGTTTCGGGCTGGCTGGAGCAGATCGGCGACATCGCCCAGAACCTGATGGTGATGCCGCGCCAGGCCAATCAGTTCTTTAACCGTGCGCTTTCAGGCGATCTGGAGGTGCGCGTGGGGGTGGGGCGCGACCTGGGGCGCAAGATAGACCAATTAGAAGCGATGATCAACCGCCTGTTCTGGGGTGTGATCTTCGCCAGCCTGCTGGTCTCCGGGATCCTGCTGTATGTCACCGGCCAGACCGTCATCGGCGTCGGCCTGGTGGCGATCAGCGTATTGATCTGGCTGCGCGCTCTATTGCTGCGCTAGGCTTCGTCTTGAGGGCCTCCCCCCGCGGCGTCTCTAAGTGACATCAATCTTTCTACGGGCACGCCGCTGCGGCCCCGGCCTGGACTCGCCCGCCTCAATCAGGCGGTCAATGGTGGTATCCACCAGGCTGCGCACAGCCAGGAGCATTTCGCGCCGGGCGGCGCGGCGGTGCTCCCAAAAGGCTTCGGGCAGGAGTGAGCGCCAGGCGGCACGCATTTCACGGCGCGCATTGCGGCTATGTTCAATAAAGTCCTCTGGGAACCATGCCCGCATACGCGCCTTCATCCTGCGCCCCTCTTCACGGGCCTCAGCTTCAGGCGCACCCATCTCGGCCTGCTCCTCTTGCCCTTGTGGGCGGGCCTTCTCCGCCATCTCTTCGGTCATGTTCTCTGCCATGTCAGCCCTCTCCATTGCCAGACCTGCCCTATATAAGCAATTATAGAACGATGCCAATCAGGGGTCAAGTCCGCCGGGGGATAGAATCCCTCCGGCTACGCGTATCCAACCCGCTACGCGGGTTTTCCCCTCCCCCTGGATGGGGGAGGGGGTGACACACCAGCTAACACCGAGGCGTCTACCGGCCAGGATGTGTGTCAGGTCTGGGGCGACCTGGGGCTGGCGACTGTGGAGGCACCATATATGGCGCCCCTCCCCCAGGCGCGGCTTCAGGCGCAGGGCTGCCCCAGCCAGTGTGGTGCGGGGGTCGCCACGTCGGAGCCTGACGGCCACCCCCGCAGGCTCAACTCATCTCGCGCCGGCCCTCCAGCGCCCGCAACAGCGTCACCTCGTCGGCGTACTCCAGGTCGCCGCCCACCGGCAGGCCGCGCGCCAGGCGCGTCACCCGCGCCCCCAGTGGAGCCAGGTGGCGTTGCAGGTACATCGCCGTGGCCTCACCCTCCAGGCTGGGGTTGGTCGCCAGGATGACCTCGCGCACCGGCTGCCCGCGCACCCGGTCCAGCAGCTCCTTGATGCGCAGGTTCTCCGGCCCAATGCCCTCCACCGGCGAGATGGCCCCATGCAGGACGTGATACCGCCCCCGATATTCGCGGGTGCGTTCAATCGCCAGCACATCCAGCGGCTCTTCCACGACGCAGATCGTGCCCGCATCGCGCTCTTCGTCGCTGCAAATAGGGCAGGGGTCGGCCTCCGTGATATTGAAGCAGATGGAGCAGAAGCGCGTGCGTGTCTTGAGTTCGCGCAGTGCCTGGGCCAGCGATTCCACCTGCTCATCGGGCGCGCGCAGCAGATAGTAGGTCAGCCGCGACGCGGTCTTCGGCCCGATGCCGGGCAGGCGCGAAAGCGCTTCAATCAGATGGGTCACCGATTCAGGTGCGGCCCGGTTCATGCCAGCTCACATCCCCAGTCCCGGCAGCCCCAGCCCGCCGGTCAGCCCCTGCAGGCGTTCCGCAGCCATGGCTTGCGAGCGCTCAATTGCCTCGTTGACAGCGGCCACAATCAAATCCTGCAGCATCTCCACGTCATCGGGGTCCACAATTTCCGGCTTAAGGGTGATGGAACGGATGCGCTGGTGGCCGGTGATGACCACCTCCACCATGCCGCCGCCCGCAGTGACGGTGAGGGTCTCCTCGGCCAGGGCCTCCTGGGTCTTGATCATCTCCTCTTGTAGCTTTTGAAGCTGTTGGGCGAAGCCGCCCAAACCGCCGCCCCCCATGCCGGGGAGGCCAAAACCGCGCTTGGCGCCTTTACCTTTGCTCACCGGGACTCCTCTCCTTATCTAGAACCTGAAATGTCACCCTGAGCGCAGCGAAGGGTCTCACCCCCTCCCTCACCCTCCCCTGTCAGGGGGAAGGGAATGTACCCCCTCCCCCCTTGTGGGGGAGGGCCGGGGTGGGGGGTAATTCTGCTTCTCTGCGGCTACCCATCCGTGTCCGTCTCCGAGACCATCTTGATCACGCCGCCACGCCGTAGCGCCTCCTGAACCAGCGGGTCATCCTCAATGCGGGAGGGGGAGGCGGCGATGATCTGGCAGCGCACGCCCAGCGGCCTGCCCAGGACCTCGTTCAGCGCAGCCTCAAAGGCGGTGCGGCTCTGCGGCTGATCGGCCTTTTCCTTAATCAGTGTCCATAGGGGTTCAAAGCCGACGACCAGGGCATTGCCCTCCAGCGCGATGGGTGTACCTTCGCGGAACAGGGCCTCAACACCTGGATGGCGCTTCTTGGCAGCCGCCAGGACCTGCCGCCACCGCGCCCGGATGTCCGCCAGGGTCAAGGCGCCACCGCCAGGGGGAGGCGCTGCTGCCGCCGGGGCGCCTGCCTGGACAGGCGGCGTGCTCACAACAGGCTCAGGTGGCGGGGGCGCTGGCGCAGGGGGAACGGACACAGGCGCTTCCTCAGGCTGCTCCGCCATTGCGCCCAGGGCCGGCAGCGCCGCCTGGTCCATAGACAGGCTCTGGACGAAGGCGAGCTCCAGCGGCAACTGTGGCTGCCATCCCCCCTTCAGTTCCTGCAAGGCCTCATTGAACTGCCTGATCGCGGCCACCAAGCGCGGCACCTGGGCACGCCGGGCCTGTTCCTCCATGATCTGGCGGGCCTCAGCCGGGGCATCAATCAAATGCGAGTCGCCCCCCAGCTTGATCAGCAGCAGCCCGCGCAGATACTCCACCACCTGGCGGGCCACCTGGCGGGCATCTGCCCCACGGTCAACTGCCGTGTTGATGAGGTTGAGGCCCAGCGCGGCGTCATTGCGCAGCCAGGCCTCGGTCAGTTGCTCCACCGCCTGGCTGGTGGCCGTGCCCAACACCGCCTGTGCCTGTGCCAGCGTGACGGTGTCGCCAGGCGCACTGATAAGCTGATCCAGCAGGCTGATGGCATCGCGCAGGCTGCCAGTGGCCTGCCGGGCGATGAGCGTCAGGGCCTCCGGCTCAACCTGCAACCCCTCGCGCTGGACCAGCGCCGTCAGGTGGCTGAGGATGTCGCTGAGCGGCAGGCGACGGAAGTCAAAGCGCTGGCAGCGCGAGAGCACGGTGGCCGGGATTTTGTGTGCCTCGGTCGTCGCCAGGACGAAGATGGCGTGCGGTGGCGGCTCCTCCAGCGTCTTCAACAGCGCGTTGAAGGCCGCTGTTGAAAGCATATGGACCTCGTCAATGATGTAGACCTTATAGCGGGCCTCAGTCGGCGCGAAGTTGATCTTATCGCGCAGGTCGCGCACGTCGTCCACGCCGGTGTTGGAGGCGGCGTCAATCTCAATCAGGTCAAGCAGCCGCCCTTCTTGAATGGCGCGGCACATGGGGCAGGTATTATCTGGCCGGGCGGCGGGGTCCTCGGCCAGGCAATTGACGGCTTTCGCCAGGATGCGCGCGACGCTGGTCTTGCCCGTGCCGCGCGGGCCGGCGAACAGGTAGGCATGGCTGATATGCCCGCTGGCGATAGCGTTGCGCAGCGTCTGGGTCACATGTTCCTGGCCGACGACCTCATCAAAGGTCGCGGGCCGCCATTTCCGGTAGAGAGCCTGGGCAGTCATCGCAGTTGGCAGCGGTCCATCCTTAGACGTTCGTGCTAAGTGTAGCATCAAAGGGGAGAGGGCGCAACCTGTTCGGCTGCCGCCGGGCGCATTTCCATCCTGGCAGTTCGCCCACCGCCTTTCGCTCCAAGCCCTTAAAGGAACCGGGGCGGGTCACTCATGACCCGCCCCGGCCAGGATTCCTCAACCGGATCAGCGCGTTGTTGCGCTGGGCCTGCGCGTGCTGAACCGAAACAGGCTATACAGCGGGCACCAGCCGATCAGCCCGGTCAACAGCGGGATGAACCCCAGGACCTTGAGCACATCCCCCAGAGTGCCCGTGACCACGCTCCCCCAGCCCAGGTAAAGCAGGACAATACCGAGCACGATGCGCACAACCCGCTCCCAGTTCGCGATGTTCACTGTGATGATACTCATTGTTTACATCCTCCTGACCAATATGGTTCTATTGGTTTAGATGAGGGTTTGCGCAGAAGGTGACACGCCGGGAGGATAAAAAAGCGCGGGGAGCACCACGTCCCCGCGCATCTATCCTCCCTGAACAGGCGCCCGGCTACTGGCCAGCGCGCCCCCGCAGCCAGATCGCGCCGCCCACCAGGAGGGCCGTGAGCGCGACCAGCCCCCCCAGGGCAATAGCAGCGGTCTCCGGCTGCATGCCGGGCATGACCACCTTGCCATCGCCGTATGCCTGGAAAAGCCGGCCCCATTTGGTCTGTAGCGCCGCCCGCACGCGCGGTCGCCCCACGAAAGGATACCAGTACACGTTGTGATAGAAGTTACTGGCGAAATAGCTCCAGGGCACCAGCGGCGTGCGCAACAGCAGGTTCTCAAAGGGCTTGAGCGGGCCGTGATAGATCAGCTTCTGGCCGCGGCTGGCGAAGGTATCCTCCTGCTTGAAGTTCCAGGCCGGTTCCTGCTCAATATCATAGCCCACGATCTGAATCTGGCGCGGGTCGCCAACCCCCAGGCCCATCTCGTGGGCCTTGCGGATGAAGCGGATGGACATGGGGTCAAAACCTTGCAGCCTGGCCGAGATGGCGTCAATGGCCACCTGGTCGGCGGAGGCCAGGATGATGTCCTTCTCATGCCAGCGCATGGCCCGCGGCCCCGGCCCATCCCCCGCAAATGTCCCATCCATCACGGCGAAGATGCCGGGGTGAATGTCCTGCTGAATCATCAGCAGGTCCACCAGCGTATCGTGGATCACCGAGTGCGTCCAATGGCGCTTGCGGTGCAGCAGGCCGCCGAAGGCATTCTTCATCGCACCGGTAATGGTGGTGAACACATGCGTTTTCACCGTCGGCAGGTGGACAATGTTCTTGCCGATGAAGGCCTCTGGAATCTCCACCCCCTCCGGGTAAATCTTGTCCAGCACCAGGAAGGGCTGCTTCGGCTCGTAGCGGACCCAGCGCACTTCGGGCTTATACAGGTAGATACAGGGGACGTTGTACTGATCGGTGATAAACTTGTGCTTGTTGTTGACCTCGCCGTCGGCGGTGTCCACCACGACCGTGTCGTTATGGGCGCCGATGAGCTTATAACCAGCGGCCTGGAGCGTGCGGATGACCCCTTCCAGTTGCCAGGGCGCGGTGGAGCACGCCGGATACCAGGTCTGCCAGGAGATGTTGATCTTGAGCAGGGTCTCGTATTGTTTGGGCAGGGCGGCTTCAAATTCGGCCAGCTCCATCAGCCGTCGGTAATCCTCCAATACGGTCTCCGGCTGCGTCTTGAGCACGGCCACCTTGCCTTTGCCGGGGAAGTCGCTTGGCATCGCTTATACCTCCTCAGGGTTACTCCCATTGTACTCCAGTTCCCCGGCAATGTCCAGGGGACTTCTATCCTCTGCAGGGGAACCGGTTTTAGCCCGTTTGTCACCCCCTCCCCAGCCCTCCCCCATCCAGGGGGAGGGAGTAGCTTCTCCCCCTCCCCTCTTGTGGGGCGGGTTGGGGTGGGGGAAAACGCACCTGAGGTCCATTGGTAGGACCAATAGGCTACTGGCCCAGGTTGACCATAAGACCAATGTCCCTTGTCCAGCGGCGAGATTCCCGTATAATGCGGGATATAGCAAATGCCAGCAGGAGAAGACGAGTGGCCACGAGAGAAGCCGCAACCATCCGCTTAAAGATGCTGGGCGTGCTGATCCGCGATGCCCGCCTGGCCGCCGGAAAATCCCCAGCCGACTGTGCTGAGGCCCTGGATATTCCCGAAGCGCAGTTTATCGCCTATGAGCGCGGCACACAGCCGATCAGCCTGCCCGAGCTGGAAGTCCTGGCGGTGGTGCTCCGCGTGCCCCTGGCTCACTTTTGGGGGGAACAACTGCTCACGGAGCGCCAGGTAGACCGGGCCGCATGGCGAGACGCCCTGACCGTGCGCCACCGCATGATCGGCGTGCAACTGCGCCAGGCCCGCATGGAGCGCGGCCTGACGGTTGAAGACTGTGCGAATGCCATAGCCACCACCCCGGCGCGCATTAAGGCATTTGAGTCAGGCCGCGAGCCGGTGCCTCTGCCGGAATTGGAAGCCCTGGCAGAATTCCTGGGCCTGTCTCTGGAGAGCCTGGTGGCCCAGACCGGGCCTATCGGTGAGCAGCTTAAGCTCCTCCAGGATTACGAGGCGTTTGCCAGACTGCCACAGGAGGTGCGCGACCTGGTGCTGGAGGGGGGCGTACAAGGCTACATGCACCTGGCCCGCCGCCTGAGCGAACTGCCCCCAGAGGTGCTGCGAACGTTGGGAGAGGCGTTTCTGGACGCAGCAGGGTGAGACAGCAGAGGCTGATGGAGGAGAATAGACCATGTCAGAGTCGGCGGATGCGCTGAAGGAAAACGGGTTTCAGGCATATTCGGAAGGACAATACGCGGAGGCGCGCGCGGCGTTTGAGGCCGCGCGTCAGGCCTATGAGGCCGCCGGCGATCAGACCAACGCCGCTGAGATGCTCAACAATATCGGCGTCGTGTACCGTCTGGAAGGGCGTTGGGACGAAGCCCAGGCTGCGTTTGACCAGGCCCGGGCGATCTTCCAGCAGTTGGGCGACCGCAACCGCGAGGCCCAGGTGCTCGGCAACCTGGGTGGGCTGTACGCCAGCCGGGGACAGCGCGACCTGGCGATAGCGACTTTGCGGACGGCAGCGGATATGTTCGCGGAGAGCGGGGACGGTGAACGCCGCGCCGAGACGCTCAAGGCGCTCAGCGTCTTACAAATGAAGAGAGGCCATATCTCCGAGGCATTGGCCACCTACCGGGCCGGGCTGGAGGCCAACACCCGCCCCACGCTGGCGCAACGCGCGCTGCGCACCTTCGCCAGGCTCCCCTTGCGCCTGGGCGCAGGACGATAAAAGTCTTCCCTCTTCCTTACCCCAATCCAAATACCAAGAGACAATACATAAGGCTAATCCGCCCAGGCCTTCGTATCCTGGATGATACCATGTTTGATATCTTGCTTTATGACCAGGATACTATTGATTCCATTGGCTAATTTATTTAATAAATTGTTGTAGATCCATGTAGAAGCCAATACCATGTCGTCTTTACCTTTCCACTTGATCCATGCGCTCATCCAACGACAATCGCTCTCAGCGGGCTCCTCCGACCTCGCGTCAGATCAATTAATGCCTTACCGCCATCGGGTTCGCTTGCGTTCCATCTGGAGGATCGTGCTGACCCTCCTCTCTATTCCTCTTAGTCTTCTCTTTCTTACTAGCGGTATCTTTGCTCTCAAAATGCTGGTGGACTGGCTCAGTATGCCTGAGTTTAAGTATCGCGACTTCACCACAATTTATTTACTGGTCTCGGCCATCCGGTATAGGATTGACGTTACATTACCGTTGACGACGATCGGTGAATACCTGGACATTGACCCTACCCTGGTTGGTTTTTATCACCCCACACCCCATCCGCCCACAATGGGCTTGCTACTCCTGCCCTTCGGCTATATAGATTACACCCTGGGTAGTTTGATATGGCTGGCCCTTGGGTTTTCATCACTGGTCGTCGCAGTTGGGCTGCTCGCCCAACTGGTCGGGTTTCGCCTCCATCCACTGCTGGTTATTTTCATGGCGCTGGTACTTATTAATTGGGAGCCTGTGTTCTCGGAACTCAGATGGGGGCAACTTGGCATATCCCTACTCCTTCTCCATATCGGCATGTTGTTCCTCTTGCAGCGCGGCTACCCGAGAGCGGCGGGTGTATTGTTTGGTCTGGCCTTGCTCCTCAAGCCACTGACTGTCCCTGTGGCTGCTTTTCTCCTGCTACGGCGCCAGTGGCGAACACTTGGAGCGACCGTAGGGACAGTCGCGGGTGGCTATGCAGCAGCACTCCTGACGGTTGGCCCTGCTGCATTGATCAAATATTTCACCCAATCCCTGCCAACCGTTAGCAAGTTCTACAGCACCTTCTGGCCTAACACCTCCCTGGCTACACTCGGTTCGCGCCTCTTTGAAAGTATGTGGCAGCCAGCGGTTCTCCCTCGTCCAGAGGATAAGATCATGGCTTCTGACCCACTGATAGCGTCACCTCTGGCGGCTCAAGCCATTATGATCTTATTACCGTTACTCATCATTGGCGCAGGACTACGGGCTGTGCATAAGCTCCCGCTTGACCCGGCTATTGCTATTTTGCTCTGTATAAGCATCGTGGCCAGCCCGATAAGCTGGCCCCATTACGAAGTTCTCGCGCTCCCGCTGATTGCCCAAACGTTAGCCTGGCTGAAAGCCCATCGCTGGCCGCGCAGACCGACCATAGCAACGGTCTGTATCCTCTTACCTTTGCTCGCCTGGACTATCCTCTGGCTTTATCTTGGCATGGCACTCACCCAGCCGAGGTTGGAAGAGAAGCTGCCTCACTATCCAGCCGTTGCGACACTGCCCATGCTGATACCAGGCCTGCTGCTTCTTCTGCTCGCGGTGCTGCGTATGTGGATAGCTTATCATCCACATCATCCTGCCCCGGAGGCGGCAACCTGATCGCCGTTCTGGCCAGATAGGGTTGCGCTAATCGGTATTGCTGCCAATCGGCAGATTCATTCCCCTTAATTTGGGTAAAGTACAAAGAGCACAGAGGGCAGCTAGCCTTCTGTGCTCTTTGCATCCTCTACGAAAAGGTCACTACGCCTTTTCTTCTTCCTTCTCCCGCCTGGCGTTGGCGATGATCGCCTCGGCCAGGTGCGAGGGCACCTGCTCGTAGTGGGAGAACTCCATGCGATACACGCCGTAGCCCTGGGTGAGGGAGCGCAGGTCGGTGGCGTAACGCAGCATCTCGGCCAGCGGCACCTGGGCGGTGACAAGGCTCTTGCCGCCGCGTTGCTCCATCCCCTGAACGCGGGCGCGCCGCCCGTTCAGGTCGGAGAGCACATCGCCCATGTATTGCTCCGGCACCGTCACCGTCACGTTCATAATCGGTTCCAACAGCACCGGCCCGGCCTGCAGGAAGGTCTGCTTGAACACCTCGCGCCCGGCGATCTCAAAGGCGATGGGCTTGGAGTCCACCTCGTGCATCTTGCCGTCGTAGACCACCGCCCGCACGTCCATAATGGGGTAACCGGCGAGCACGCCCTGCTCCATCACACTCTTTATCCCTTTATCAATGGAGGGCATGAAGTTGCTGGAGATGGCGCCGCCGAAGACTTCATTGACGAACTCATAGCCCGCGCCGCGCTCCAGCGGCTCCAGGCGCATGTGCACCTCGGCGAACTGGCCCGCTCCGCCGGTCTGCTTCTTATGCCGGTAGGATGAAGACGCCACTTTGGTGATCGTCTCGCGATAAGGCACTTTGGGCACCGAGGTGATCAGCCCCACGCCGAATTTGCTCTCCGCCTTGCGGATGGCGACGTCAATATGCTGGTCGCCCATGCCCTCCAGGATGGTCTGGTTCGTGCTGGGCTCATGGCGCCAGCGCAGCGTGGGGTCCTCTTCGGAGAGGCGCGTGAGCGTCGGCCCCATCTTGGTGGAGTCGGCCTTGGTGCGCGGTTCCACTGCGACGGAGAACAAAGGCGCGGGGTAGGTCGGTGGCGGCAGCACCAGGGGATGCGTCCGGTGGCACAGCGTATCGCCGGTGTTGGTCTCGGTCATTTTGGCGGCTACGCCAATGTCCCCGGCATGCAGGCGCGGCACGGGCAGTTGCTCCTTGCCGCGCATGACGTTGATCTGGCCCAGGCGCTCTTCAGCGTTGCGCCGTGAATTCCAGACGCGGGAGTCCGACTCCAGCACCCCGGCGTACACGCGGAAATAGCTCAGCTTGCCCACGAATGGGTCGGCCATCGTCTTGAACACGAGCGCCGCCAGAGGCGCGTCATCGCGCGGCTCCACCTGCTCCTCCTGGTCCGTCGCCGGGTTCGTTGCCGTGACCGGCCCCACGTCTCCAGGCGAGGGCAACAGGTCCAGGATCGCGTCCATGAGTGGGATGAGGCCCACATTGGGGAGGCCGGAGGCCACCAGCACAGGGATGACGCGACCCTCCTGGATGGCTGCCTTCAGCCCACGCTTGATCTCCTCCGGGCTGAGCTCCTCCCCCTCCAGATACTTCATGATCAGCTCGTCATCGCCTTCCGCCGCAGCCTCAACCAGTTGGACGCGGGCGCTTTCCACCTCATCGGCCAGGTCCGCCGGCACCGCGCTGACCTCGGCCCCGGCACCCCGCCGCGCCTTACGCTCAATCAGGTCCACCACGCCGCTGAAGCTGCTCTGCTCGCCGATGGGCAGGACCAGGGGCACGAACAGGCCGGAGAAGGTGCTGCGGACGCTCTCCAGGGCGCGCTGGAAATTGGCGTTATCGCGGTCCATCTTGGAGATGACCACAAAGCGCGGCAGGTGATACTCATTCACATACTCCCACACCAACTCCGTACCGACCTCCACCCCGGCAACCGAGTCCACCAGGAGGATGGCGGCATCGGCGACGCGCACGGCACTACGCACCTCGCCGACAAAGTCGGGGAAGCCAGGGGTATCTATTACATTGATCTTATGGCCCCTATATTCACAGGGGATCAGCGAGAGATTCAATGAGATGCGACGGCGGATTTCCTCCTCGTCGTAGTCGGAAACGGTATTGCCCTCGTCCACGCGGCCCAGGCGGTTGGTGGCGCCGGTGTTATATAGCATGGCCTCAGCCAACATCGTCTTACCCGAGCTCCCATGGCCCAGGAGCACGACGTTGCGAATGAGGTTGGTCGCGTATTCCTTCATAGATACAGATCCTTCTTCGGGTATAGATGTGCAGATGTTAATTCTAGATGAGAACGGGGGAACTGTCAATGAAGGGCGGGCGGGCAGGGGTGCATTCCATATTTGGGGCGAGTTTGTCACCCTGAGCGCAGCGAGGGTCTCTGAGGTGCGAACTAGAGATTCTTCGCTTCCCCTTCCCCATCCAAAGGGGGAAACCGCCCCCCTAATGCACCCACACCCAGGTGCCGGGGTTATCCTCCGTCGGCTTGACCGCGTTCTGGTCGTCGGGGACGGCCGGCGTGGTCCAGTCAAACAGCCAGCGGGCATCGCGGGGCGCCAGGTTGACACAGCCGTGGCTATGGACATAGCCGAAGCGGTCATGCCAGTAGGCCCCATGCAGCGCGACCGCCCTGTTAAAGTACATGATCCAGGGGACGTCTTCCAGAAAGTAGTAGTCGGCGCGGCCCTGGCCGCCGCTCATCTTGGCGGCCCGCAGCTTCCACCAAATCCGCGTCAACCCCCGCGGTGTGCTCCACTGCGGCAGCCCGCTGGAGACCAGCGTGGCGTACACCATGCGGTCGCCTTCGTAGGCCGCCAACGTCTGTTCATATAGATTAATCTCAATCCACTTCTCGTTCGGGCCAACGCCCGCCGGTCGCGGGCTGACGGTGACCTGGCCGACCATCACATGCCGGATCCATTGGTCCGGCCCGATCTGGTCCCACAAGACGCCACCGACTGTCTTGGTGTCCGAGATGGTCACCAGGGTATATCGTGGCAGGGTGGGGGCATCCGGCTTGGGCGCCGCGCCGGGCGCAGGCGAGGGCTGCACCGGCCTCAGGATCCAAGCCAATGGCTGTGTCGGCTGCTCGGCCAGGACAATGCCCTGAAAGGTGGAAGGCTGATAGATAGAGAGAGACCGGGTTCGGACGTACTCGCCGGGGTTGATCTGCGCCCAGGTCTCGCCGTTGTGCTCAACAACGACGGGCTCCCGGCCCAGGCTCACCCAGACGTACCCGCCGCCTACGCCACGGACAGGGCCGCGCCCGGAGGCGGCATCTTCTGGGCTGCGATAGACCGGCGCGTAGCCAATAACGCGGGCGTAGGTGTACGGGGTTACAGCAGCGTCCTCCGTCCCCCCAGGTTCGGATGCTCTCACGGTCTCGTCCAGGCCCGCCTCGGCCCGCCCCACCGTACTCAATGGGAAGACCAGCCCAAGAATGGCCAGTATGCACACACATCGCCAGATGAACCACTGCCCTTTCATCCACTCATCTCCTTCGCTTTACCAACACGCCAATGCGATCCACAATGGCTATATATTAGCATAAAACAATTTCTAAAGAATCCAATAGGATGAGAATCCCAAAGGATGGGGGGAGGATGGCCTGGCTAAAATCCCTCTCTAGCGCCCGTTAAGGCCGTATCTTGCAACCTGTTCTGGGGGACGTATGGAGACCAACGCGCCAGGGATCGGGCAAGAGAGAATGGCGAATAGTTATCTCAGGGCAGCATGTCCTCCGGCCTTCGGGTCGCAAGCACAGGCCTCAGACGTTCTAATTGTTCCTGGTCACGACTGACCAGAGTGCAGCCAAAGCGAAAAGCCACCGCGCCATACACTGCATCTGCGTCGCGTAGTTTGCAGGTGGTGGCCAGGTCTGCGGCAACCCTGGCTGTTGTCTCGTCCAGGGGAATCAAGATCAGGTGAGGGAGGCGAGCCAGTGTTTCCACAAAAGCCAGGGCGATCTCCCGGTCTTCCCCTGCCCGTGCCAGGACTGCTGCGGCTTCCGGCAACACCAGCGTAGGTATGATCATCGGCTCCTGCGTCCTGCGCATCTTTTCCAGAAAGGCACGGCTGGCCTGACTGCCCTCTTCCCCCCGACGAAAGGCACTCATAAACACGCTGGTATCAACGGTCACCGGGCTCACCGTCGCACCTCGGCCAAAAGCTCCTGCGTGGTTCGTTCGGTTGACCACCGCAGCGATTCACCTAGGTGGAATAGCTCTTCCCAGGCGTTTTCCGCCGGGGGCGGCATGACAGGTTCAATGGGGATGAGCAACGCCACTGGACGCCCGCGTATGGAGATGACATAGCGCCGCCCACGCTGCACATTGCGCACCAGCTCCCCCGCTCTGGCTTTCAACACGCGAATTCCCACTGTTTGTTCCATCGCCACCGTCAGATAAGTAGTCTCAGAAGAGACTACTATACAGCCCATCTTGAGCCTTGTCAATACCTGATTTTACGCCTGCCAAACGCCTCATCGCCCTTGTCGCGGCGATCAGCTTATGTTATAATCAGCTCTGGCCCAGTGCCTGACACCTTGCATACATCGTTCATGGAGAGGTCGCATAGCCTGGTCGAGTGCGCCCGCCTCGAAAGCGGGTAGGCAGAAATGCCTCGTGGGTTCAAATCCCACCCTCTCCGCTCGCTAGCAGTCAGCCGTCAGCGTTCAGCGGTCAGCGCCTGCCGCCGGTGGATAGCTTCCGGCTGACCGCTGAACGCTGATGGCTCACCTGCGCAATCGGCTGATCGTCTCGTTCCTCTTCGGCTTCCTGGTCCTGGTCGCCCTGGCGCTGATCGCCGATGTCTCCAGGCTGAGCCAGGTCCTGGCCGACTTCACCTGGGCTTATCTTCCTGCCATCCTGGCCCTGACCGCTTACAACTATATCCTGCGTTTTTTCAAGTGGCACTACTATTTGGGGCAAATCGGCGTCAGAAACATCCGCCTGCGCGATAGCGCCATCGTCTTCGTCGCCGGCTTCACCATGGCCATGACGCCAGGCAAAGTGGGCGAACTGTTCAAGGCTTATGCCCTCAAGCAGATGCACGGCGTGGCCATCAGCAGCGCCGCGCCCGTCGTCATGGCCGAGCGGCTGACGGATGGATTCGCCACCGTGATCTTGGCGCTGATCGGTGTGACGCTGTACCGCCCGGCCTGGCCGTTTGTCATCGCGCTGGTGGCCCTCATGCTGGGGGGTGTGATCGTCGTCCAGGTTCGCCCGCTCAGCCTGCGGTTGCTGGATTGGGCCGGGCGATTGCCGCTTGTGCGCCGGTTCATCCAGCCGCTGCGCAACTTCTATGAGAGCAGCTACCAGCTTCTTAAGTGGCGCAATCTGGCGCTGGGCGTCGCCATTGGCGTGCTCTCCTGGAGCGGCGAATCTATTGCCTTCTATCTCGTCTTAAGCGGCCTGGGGTTGGGCCCGGCCTTCCCGCCCGATCTCACGCTATTGCAGAAGGGGGTCTTCATCCTGGCGATTGCCACGCTGACCGGCGCGGTGACGGCGCTCCCCGGTGGGCTGGGCGCCGCCGACCTGAGCATCACCGGCCTGATGCTGGCGCTGGTCCTGCCCAGCCAGGACATTGCGGTGGCGGCGACACTGATCATCCGCTTCTGCACGCTCTGGTTCGGCGTGGGTCTGGGCATCCTGACCCTGCTGATCTACCGCCGCCGCCTTTTCCAGTCGGCCATCGCCGAGAGCCAGTGATCCTTCTGAGAAACCCGCGTAGCGGGTTTGACACGAGGCGGGCCTCGCGGCTCAACGTGACGGTGTTGGCAGTGTTTCTAAGCGGTCGCTGTATGCGGCCAGGCGGCCATCCACAAACAGGCGCAGACCCTGTCCGGCCCGCCAGGTCACGTCCACGCGCTGCCCGGCGATGCGGGCGTTTTCCACCGTAAAGTGCTCCAGGCCGAAGGGCAGGGGGTCCACAATAAGCTGTGCGCTGTCCACTGTGGGCTGGAGGCCAGCGACAAATTGGAGGATGAGATCGGCGATCCACGAGTGCATGTAGTCATCCGTGCCGCGAAAGAAGGGCGGCTGGCCGGTCAGCGGGTTATAGTATTCATACGAGGTGGGGCGGGTTGGGTCGCCGTCTAAGAAGGTTTCTCTAATGCAGCGGCGGATCAGTTCGGCGGCCTGTGGGCGGAGCTCGGGGGCCAGGCGTTGGGCGGCCTGGGCGAATGCCTGACACACGTGGCTGTTGGTCATCAGCCAACTGCGCCCGTTCCAGGGGCAATTCATGCGCCTGCCCTTCCACTCGCCGAAGGCGCTAGACATGGGCGCGTTGAGTGCCGCCGAGGGCACGGGGTAAGGCGTCCAGAAGGCCTCCGGGTTGAGCAGGTGGCGCGTCAGGGCGGGCAGGTGCTCCGGCCCAGCCAGATCGGTCATGAAGGGGTAGAAGCCGGTGACGGGACGGGCGGGCGAGCGTTCGCCGCTGGCCGGATGCACATCGCAGAACCAGGCGGCCTGGGCGTCCCACATGCGCGTTTGCACGGCGGCCCGGGTCTTCGCCGCCGCCTCTACCCAGCGTTCAGCCTCATCGGGGCGCCCCACCTCAACGGCCATCCAGGCGAGTGCCCGGAAAAGCCTGTAGATGTACACGGTGGCGTCCACGCCCTTGAGCCGGAACGGCCCCCATTGGTCGGCCTGGGGATCGGCAAACAGATAGCGGCTGCTGTACTCCTGGCCGGTCTCGGCCTGGTTGCGCACATCAAACAACCCCCAACCCTCCGGGTCGCGCTCACGCTGGAAATAGGCGGCATAGCGCGAGAGCGGCTCGTAAACCTGGTGGAGGAAAGCCGGGTCGGGGTGGATAGCGTGGAGCGCCTGGACCGCGCCGCCCCAGTCGGCATGATAGAGCAGGCCCGGCAGGGTAGCCTGAGCGCCGGTGAGGATCACGCCGGGGAAGCTGCCATCCTCACGCTGGTGGGCGATGAAGTTGAGCAGGCTGCCCTGGGCCAGCGCCGGATCGTGGCGCCAGCGCAACTCGCGGAGTTGCGCCTGGGCGCTGTAGCTGATAGCGTGGCGGAACCAGCCGGCGTTGACGCCTTCGTAGATGCAGGGGTAGGGCAGGTTAAAGCGGCCCCCGGTGTCTATGGCGTTCAGGCGCAGGCCGAACCAGCGATACCAATAGGCCCGCTCCAGGTAAGGATCGGAGCAGGTGAATTGGGGCACACCGGCGAACCACTCCTCCCAGGCGGCTGCGCTGAGGGTGAAAGGATCGCGCAGGCTGAGGAGGGCGTCCAGCGCCAGGTCGGCCTCGCGCTTTGTGGGCGCGATGGCGCAGCCGACAGTGAGCGTCACTGTCCGGCCCGGCTGGAGGGTAAGGGGGTATTCCAGGCCGAAGAAGATCACGGCATTGGCGCGGCTCTCCCAGGGGCCGCCCCGGATATAGCGATCGCGCGGCAGGCCGTTTGTCGTCATCTTCTCATAGAAAGGCGTCAATTCCCAGTGGGGAATATTGGCCCGGCCTGCGGCGAAATCAGAGAGGTTGATCGCCCAGGAGCGTGGCAGCCGGTCGGCGCCGATGGCGACGGCGTATTGGGCGGGCGCGGTATCGGCGCCCCCCGCTGTCCGGCGCGTGAAGGCGATGCGCCCACCCTCAATGCGCGGCTGCCCCAGCCAGGGGCCGGTCGTCTCCGGGCCGGTGACCTGCGCGGTCCAGACGACGGCGAACAAGTGGGCGGGCTCCGCGCGGCGATTCGTCAGGCTGAGGCGGGCCACAAGCACATCGTCCCCGCTCAGCGTGCGCTCCTCAAGCACCTCAATCCCCGTCCCCTTCAGCATGCCGACGTCCAGCCGCCGCGCTGGTGTCCAGTCGCCGCTGCTGGGGAGGAACTCCAGGGGGCGCAGCCGCTCATCCAGAAGCGTGATGGTGAACAGCGGTTCCACGCGATGCTCCAGGAAACAGGCATGGTCCCAGAAGCCGAAGGCCCGTTCGGCCCACAGCGGGAATTCCGGTGCCCAGATGACTGTTTTCCCACCGCCTAAGCTGAATTTATCCGTGCGACGCAGGCTGGCTAAACGATCAGGCATAGGGCCACCCTCACCCCCCAGCAGGGCGCTTGGATACCCCACCGTAAACGGTGGGGGACTGACTACTGACTACTGAATGCATTGCGCCCCTACGAACCCGGTTGGGAGTGAGTATAGCACGATCTCCCTTGACCTTCCATCATGCGTCATGTATCATTAGGGGCGCGAAGGAGAATACGGTGGCCGAGATTCAATTCTTCAACTCACTGGGCAGACGCAAGGAGGTCTTTTCGCCCCTGACGCCGGGCCGGGCCAGGATGTACTCGTGCGGCCCGACGGTCTATCGCTATGTGCATATCGGCAACCTGCGCAGCTTCCTCATGGCCGACCTGATCCGCCGCGTCCTGGAGTACAACGGCTATCAGGTCACTCAGATCATGAACATCACCGACATTGGCCATCTGGCCGATGAGAGCGCCCTGGGCATTGAAGCCGGGGAGGACAGGGTGTTGGCAGCGGCGCGGCTGGAACGCAAGACCCCCCAGGAGATCGCCGAACATTACACCCAGGCGTTTCTCGCCGATGTCGCGGCGATGAACATCCAGCCCGCGCACCGCTACCCCAAGGCCAGCGAACATGTGCCGCAGATGCTGGCGCTCATCCAGAAGCTGATAGAGAAGGGCCTGGCCTATGCCCGCGCTGGCTCGGTCTTCTTTGACGTGAGCGCCTTCCCCAATTACGGCAGGCTCTCCGGCCACACCCTGGATGAACTGCGCGCCGGCTACCGCATTGACGTGGATGAGGCCAAGGATGACCCGGCAGATTTCGCCCTGTGGCGGGGGGCGAAGCCAGGACAAACGCTGGTGTGGGACAGCCCCTGGGGGCCGGGCTACCCCGGCTGGCATATTGAGTGCTCGGCCATGTCTATGGAGTACCTGGGGCCTCAGCTTGACATCCATACCGGCGGCGAGGACCTGATCTTCCCGCATCACGAGAACGAGATCGCCCAAAGTGAGGGGGCCACAGGGCTGCCTTTCGTGCGCTATTGGATGCATGGCGCGCACGTGCTGGCGGAGGGGCGCAAGATGGCCAAGTCCACAGGCAACGTGCTGCATCTGAAGGACCTGGCCCAAGAAGGCATTGAGCCCCTGGCCTATCGCCTGTTGTGCCTGGGCGTGGTGTATCGCAGCCATATGAACGTCACCTGGGAGAGCCTGCGAGCGGCCCAGGCGCGCCTGGAGCGGCTGCGCCGGAGCGTGGCCGAGTGGAAGCAGGCGGCAGACGGACGACAGCCGGAGGACGGACGACGGTTGGCTGAACGAGAGAAGTATGCCAGCGCGTTCCTGGCCGCGATCAATGATGACCTGTCGCTGCCGACGGCGCTGACGGTGGTGTGGGATGTGGAGAAGTCGGACCTGCCACCGCAGGACAGGCTGGCGCTCATCCTGGATTTTGACCGCGTCTTGGGGCTGAAGCTGGCAGAGGTGCCGCCAGCCGCTCCGGTGGAGTTGACCGAAGAGGAGCGGGCGCTGATTGAACAGCGCGAGGCGGCCCGCAAGGCCCGCGATTGGGCCACTGCCGACCGCCTGCGCGCTGAACTCGCTGCTCGCGGCCTGATCATTGAGGATACGCCTCAAGGCCCGCGCTGGCGCAGGGGATGACGGAAGTAGTAGCCAGTAGTCAGTAGTCAGTAGTCAGTAGTCAGTAGTCAGACAAACGCTCATCCCCACCAGCTTTCAGCGGTCAGCGCTCAGCGGAAATAGCTGTCAGCAATCAGCGGTCAGCGGTCAGCTCTTTACCTGCAACTGCAGGCTGAAAGCTGATAGCTTTTATCCGTCCTCCGTCGTGATAGGGAGAGGAGCATGTCCATTTGCGCTGTGATCCGCCTGGGCCTGGTGGACTACGCGGAAGCCTGGGCGTTGCAAAAGCGCCTGGTCGCTGAGCGCGCCGATGGGCGTATCGGCGACACGCTTCTCCTCCTGGAACATCCCCATACGTACACATTGGGGCGCAGCGGCAAACTGGAACACCTGTTGATGAGCGAGGCCGAGCGCCAGGCGCGAGGCGTCTCCGTCCATTGGGTGGATCGGGGCGGCGACATCACCTATCACGGGCCAGGGCAGCTCGTGGGCTATCCTATCATGGCGGTGGGCAGCTACACTGTTCACAGTGTGGCATCCTCCCCCCAGCGTGACCGCATCCCTCAGGCGGATTACGTGCGCTACCTCCGCGATATTGAGGAGGTGATCATCCGGGCGTTGGCGGCGTTCGGTGTGCAGGGGGAGCGCGTGGCTGGCTATACCGGCGTGTGGGTCGGCGGGGAGAAGATCGCGGCCATTGGCGTCAAGGTCAACGCGCGGGGCATCTCCAGCCACGGCTTCGCCTTGAACGTCTGTCCCGATTTAAGCTATTTCGCAGGCATCATCCCCTGTGGCATCCCCGATAAAGGAGTCACCTCACTTGAGCAGCTACTCAACAGGCCGATGACGGTGGATGAGGTGATCCCCGCCGTGATCGCGGCGTTCAGCGAGGTATTTGGCTTTGAAGAGATGATCATAGATGACGGACGATGGATGGTGTAGGTCCGGCTTCGGCAACCGGGTTAAAACCCGGTACCGGGGAGATGATCGTAGATGATGGACGACGGAGAGTGTAGGGGCACGGCGTGTCGTGCCCCTACACTCTCATCTGTCGCCCGTCGTCACGGCCCGGTATGCGTTTACCGGTAGAAGCGGATCACGCGGCCAGCGGTGAGGACAGCCTCATTGCAGCTATACTGCAGCGCGATCGTCCGGTTGTTATTGCGGATGCCCACCGTGGCCGAGGCGCCGTTATTGTACGAGGCGTTGCCGAAGTCCACGTCCTGATACAGGATGTAGATGTCGTTACTCCCCTCCACCAGTTGCACCTCAAACGTGGCCCCAGAGGGGCTGTTGGAATAGTGTGGGACGTTGCGCCACTCCACAGTGAACACCCGGTTCGGCGACGTGCCCGTCACGGCATAGTACACTGCGCCCCCCGCCGGTAGATACAGGTCATCCCAGAAGGGCGCGATCATCGCCCTGGGGCCGGAAGTAGAGCCGGGGAGGCAGGTGTTGGCGTAGGCAGTGTTCCTGCGGCCAAAGTGCAGGTTGCCGTTGGAGCTGACCTTGACCGAGGTGTAGTTCGTGCCATAGAAGTTGAAGCTAAAGGGCAGGCTCAGCACAACGACCTGGTCGTCGCCGGTCAGGCCGGTGTTGGTCGTGCCATTGATCCACGCCCGATTCACGGTGTCATCGCAACGGTAGCCGAAGGGGTCGGGCGGGATGCTGGCACAACGGCCGGCAGGCGTGGGCGTAGGCGGGGCAGGGGTGCTCGTGGGCGTGGGCGTAGGTGTAGAGGTCGGCGTCGGCGATGGGCCGGGCGGCGGGGTGGGCGTGGGCGTGGTCATGACCGCCTGGACCGCCGCCAGCGCGTCAATGCGCCCCCAGCCATAGACGTTGTTGGGTACGCCGCTGGTGTTGCAAGCCGTGACCGAGGTTGGGAAAGCGGTGTTGCGGATGATGCTCTCAATCTGGGCCACCTGGCCGCGCAGGCTGGGATTGGCCGAGATGATCAGCGCCACCAGGCCGGTCACGTGCGGCCCGGCCATGCTCGTCCCGCTCCACGTCTCCCCAGAGTAGGTATTCCCCGGCAGCGAGGAGTTGATGTTTGAGCCTGGCGCAACCACATCCGGCTTGATGATGCTGGGATACAGGTCCGAGGGCCCCCGGCTGCTGTAGCTGGCGATGGTCTCGGTGCGGTTGCCGGTTGCGCCGGTGGTGAGGACGTTATCGTAATCGCCTGGCGAGCGCAGCGTGGCGCAACCAGGGCCTTCATTCCCCGCCGAGACCTCCACGAGGATGCCCGCATTGCGCAGGTTCTGGATGATGGTGCGGAAAACAGGGTTGTTGCCGCCGAAGTACCCCCAGGAGTTGTTGACCACATCCGGCGCCAGGTCGGGCCGGGGGTTCTGGCCGTTCAAATCGGTGGGGGCCAGGGCGAACTGGAAGCACTCAGTGAAGGTGGCGGTGCTGCCGCTGCCGCTGTTGGTCATATTCTTGCAGGCGATCCATTTGGCGCCGGGCGCCACGCCGATGTCGTTGGGGAAGGGGCCAGGCCCGTCGCCGCCGACCGCGGTGCCGGTGGTATGCGTGCCGTGCCCGTGTCCGTCATAGGGGACGGGCTGATTGCTGATGGCGTCTTTCCAGTTGTAGTTGTGGTCGGCGGTAGTCCCATTCCAGCCGCGGTAATCAGGCTGGAGCGCGGGGTGGTCCCACTGCACGCCGGTGTCCAGGTCGCCCACGACCGCGCCCGCGCCGGTGATACCGAACTGGTTCCACACGTCATCCGCGTTGATCCAGGCAATGTTCCACTCCACGGTGGAGAGGCGATCGGTCAAGGGCGGTGGCGGGCCGATGATGACATCCAGTTGGGTCTCCTGGTTGAGGACGATGCGCTGCACCTCTGGGCGGTCGGCGATGGCGGCGATGACATCGGCAGGCGCGGTGAGATGGACCATATTATAGACCCAGAAGGACTGATAAGGGATGTTCTGGGCGCGCAGGCTGGCCAGCAGGTCGGCCTGGGTGCGGCGGGCGACCTCAGTGAGCTGGCTGTACACATACCAGCCCTTTTCCTCTTTGGTCTTCAGGGCGTTGGCGCCGCCGGTATCCGCCTGCTCGCTCATCAGGACCAGGACATCGGCCTGGCCATCCTGCTTCAGGCGTTCAAGGACATCGGGATCGATCTTGTCTGAGAGCGGGGGCTGGGAGACAGGGGAGGGGGCATCGTTCCCTGGGCCCTGATCGCTGTTCCTGGCCCCCTGGGCGGTCGCGCTCAGGCTGATCGCCAGGATCAGGGCCAGGATAAGAACCAGTCGCATTCTCATGAAATTCCTCCTTTGGTTCAGTCTGAGACCACGCCAGAGGACACAACAGGCGGGTTTGGGCTGAGTATACCATCAGGCTCTCTAAGAGGCAAATCACCCGGCTGCGCCGGGAGAGAACATACGGGAGCCCTCCTGGATGAGCTGTTCCATAATACACGAACAATGCGTGGCTATTAAGACAGAAAAGGGAGCCACAAAAGCGCTCCCTTTCTTTTCATTTCAGCTCACATTATGCTCTTCTGCATCTTTATCTTTCTCTGCGTTCGTCAGTTCCTCCATCTTCCCTTTAATTATGTTGACAGCATTGACGAGAGGCTCCACCACCTTGCCCGGCAACGGTTTTTCTGTCACTTCCTCCGCCAGCTCGGCCAATTCAATCAGTTCATCTGCGGCCTGCTCCAGGTCAGCGTTATTCTCATAAGCTTCGCGCAGGTATCCCAGATACTTGATTACCCAGACGTATAGGTCTGCCTCCGTCCGCCCCGGAAAGTAGCGCAGAATCCCCCGGCGGCGGATGACCTCCACAGCGGGCCGATAGACGTTATCGTACCAACTGGTGACCGCTTCCTCGTAAGGGATCTCGCGGTTCTGCTCTATTCCCAGATAATAGCGGTGGACTGAGATGTGCTCAAGCAACTCATCATAGCGGCCTGGCGTGCTGAACACGATGTTCTGCTCTGGCCGCAGCTTATCCAGATGGGTCCGTTCCAGGAAGGCGGCATATTCCTCGCGCAGGATGAACTCCTGCGGGTCCATATCCGGCGTGAAGGGGACACGGGTGCGGATCTCGGTGACAATGGCCTCAATATGTGTGAAGCCGTTGGCGCGGGCCACGGAGACACGGTGATTGCCGTCCTTCACGAAGTACACATCGCCGATCTTGTAAACCTCAATGGGGGGGATGTCTTGCAGGCGGTTGATGGCCACATCCAGCCGTTTCCAGCGCTCACGGTCAGCGCCCCGGCGGGGTAAAAACTCACGGGTGAAGTCGCGGTAGCGCCCCACGCTGCCCACAATCTGCTCAATGGGGATAAGCTGGATGCCGCCAGGGCGCTCCTCCAGCGTTTTGAGATGCGAGCGAATTTCCTCATACGAGAGCAGGGAGCTGACCGACTTCCGCCTGGTCAGGATGGCAAGGATGTCCTGAATAAAGGCCCTCAGTTGTGCGTCGTTGAATTTCTCATCCGCCTTGAAGGCTGGATATAGGCCGCTCATCGCTTTTCTCCTCCAGGAATGGATGGAGTCACAAAACTGTCACCCCCTCCCCCATCCAGGGGGAGCATGACAGCCTGTTGTCATTCTGAGCGCAGCGATGTCATTCTGAGCGCAGCGATGTCATTCTGAGCGCAGCGAAGAATCTCATCGTCGGCGCCTGAGATGCTTCGCTATCGCTCAGCATGACAGTATCGCTCAGGGGGAACACACCGCGCCCTGTCCCCCTCCCAACCGGGCTGAAGCCCGGTACTGGGCAGGGAGAGGACGCCCCACCGTTTACGCTGGGCTACTGACTACTGACTACTCCTTCCTGGCACCTCCACCGTGCCGATGAGATCATAGACGGTCGCGCCCGTGATGCGCACCGGCAGCATCTCGCCCACCGGCAGCTTGCCGGGGATGAGCACCAGGCCGTCAATCTCCGGGGCGTCGCGGTAGGTCCGGCCTATACTGATCCCCTTACCGTAGCCCTCAATCAGCACGTCCAGCGTGCGCCCCACCTGAGCCTGGTTGCAGGCCAGTGAGATGGACTGTTGCAGCGCCATCAGTCGTTCGCGTCGTTCCTCCTTGACCTCTTCCGGAACCTGGTTAGGGAGGTCCGCTGAGGGCGTCCCCGGCTCGTAGGAGTAGGTGAAGCAGCCCACGCGGTCAAAGCGCAGGTCGCGCATGAAATCCAGCAGCGCCTGGAATTCCTCTTCCGTTTCGCCGGGGTAGCCCACGATGAAGGTAGTGCGGATGGCGATGTCGGGCATGGCTTCGCGCAGGCGGGCCAGGGTGCTATAGACCCACTCCCTATTGCTGGGGCGGCGCATCCGGCGCAGCGTCTCCGGGTGGCCGTGCTGGAGGGGGATGTCCAGGTAGTGGCATACCTGCGGATAGCGCGCCATAGTCTCAATCAGGCGCGGTGTCACATAGCCGGGATAAGCGTAGAGGATGCGCAGCCAGCGGATCTCCGGCGCAGCCTCTACCAGGCGGTCAATCAGGACCGCCAGCCCATCTTTGATCCCCAGGTCGTGGCCGTAGTCCGTCGTATCCTGGGCGATCAGGATGAGTTCCTTCACGCCCAGAGCGACAAGTTGCCGCGCCTCGGCGACGATGGTCTCCAGCGGGCGGCTGACCATGGTGCCCTTGATCAGCGGGATGCTGCAGAAGGCGCAGGGGCGGCGACAGCCATCGGCGATCTTGAGGTACGCGCTGGCCCCCTGGATTGCTGCTCGGAGCACCCCGCGTTCATCGCTGCCGATGACGCCCGTCTCCGGCAGGTCGTAGATCGGCTCAGGTCGGGGGCGGTTGCGCAGCCGGGCGATCAGGTCCACGATGTCCATCCAGCGGCGCGTGCTCAGGATACCATCCAGGGCGGGGACTTCCTGGGCGAGGGCCGTGCCGACGCGGGCGGGCAGGCAGCCTGCGGCGATAAGCAACTGGCCGGGGCGCTTGGCCTCGGCCAGGCTGACCAGCGCATTGAGGGATTCCTGGCGCGCCGGGCCGATGAAGCCACAGGTGTTCACGATCACCACATCGGCGCGACCCGGTGAGGTCACACGGCGATAACCGGCGGCGGCCAGGAGCTGCTCCATGCTTGTGGAGTCCACCGTGTTCTTGGCGCAGCCCAGGGAAAGCAAATAGAAGCGTTGGCGAGTGTTCATCTCCCGATCGTCCTCATGGCCTGATGGCAAGGCAGGGTTGGGCTGGGTTAACGTGCAGGCGTGGCTGTGGGGCCGACCTCACCGGCGGGTGTCCAGGTGCGCTGGACCACCTGGCCGCGCGTGCCGAGCGTGCCGATGGGGCGACCATTGAAGGAGACGGTCAGGCCGGCGGCATTACCGGTCAAAAGCTGGATGCTTTGCTGCCCCTGCCAGGTCCTGTGCTCCTCCGGCATCAGCAGGCCCTCAAAGGCGACGGCGCCGTCCACCGTGACGCGCACCCAGGTGCGTTCGGTGGCGGTGACATCCAGTTGGGCCACGCCCGGCGGGATGGATGGCGTGGGCTGGCCGGTGGCCTCCTGACCGGGCCCGGCGGAGGGCGGGGCCGCAGGCAGGCTTTCGGCAGTGGGCTGAGGTGCCGCCCCTGCCGGGAGGGGGGCGCTCGTGGCGGTAGCCGTCGGTGCCAGCCCGAGCGCTTCCAGATTGAAGGGCAGGCTGGGCGTCGTGCCGTTGAGCAGTTGGCTGCCATACCAGAGGACAAAGCCAGCGACAGCGGCCAGGATGATCGCGCTGATGAGCAGGTCCCAGGAAAGCAGAGAGGGACGGTGGCGCGAGATGTCGGCGGGGTGGCGGAACAACATCCGCCACTCGCCATGCGTATCCGGCTGGCCCTGGACCGGCTTACTCCCGTTGGTCAGGATGTAGCGTTCCAGCAGGGGTTCCGGGTCCAGGCCCAGGTAGGTGGCGTAGTTACGCAGGAAGCCGCGCAGTTGCAAGGGCGTGAGGAAGACCTCCGGCTGGCCTTGCTCCAGCGCCCGCAGGAACTTGACCCGCATGTGGGTCGCGCTTTCAACCTCTTCTAGCGTAATCCCTTTCGCTTCGCGAGCTTCCTGCAGGATCTGCCCCAGTTCGCGCATAGATATAACCAGGTTTCCCCATCCTCTTCAGCGGAGCGAAGGGGATCAAGCGCTTCGCTCCGCCCAGGGAGTGGGCAAAGGCAGCGGCTCGCTAATCAGCGGCCTTCAGCAGGCCATGGAAATCGCCTGCATAATTGCGCAGGAATTCGTGCCAATCCAACACATCGTCGTCCGTGATCGGCGGCAGATCGGCGAAGCTTTCCAGCTCCTCCTCATCCAATTCGCTGATCACACGAGGCGGCTCCCGATCGGTGACCATCGCCAGGACGAGCCCCCGTGTGCCGCAGTGAGGGCAGGCCAGCATAATGATCCAGGCGTCACCGCGATGGTCAAGGATGTCAATGTCCTTGGCGGTGTACGATTGGCCGCACACGGCACAACCGACCGTCGCGACGAGGTATTGGATCAGCGGGCTATCTTCGCCTTCCGGTTCATAGCCTTCCGGCTCGGAGTCATAGAGATTCACGCTGCTGTTTCCTCTGGCTGTCCCAGCGCCTCTGCTTCAGGCGTTGGCGCCGCTGAAAGCGCCGGCTGGGCCGGCGCGGTTGTTTCGGTTGACGTCGGTGCTGGGGCCTCCTCGCCCTCGCGCAGGATCACCACGGTGATCTCTGGCTGCAGGTCAGGGGCGAGGCGAATCTTGACCGGGTGTGTCCCCAGTTCGCGCAAGGGCTCGCTCTCCACCTTACGCCGGTCAATTTCAACGCCGATCTGTTCGGCCAGGGCCTCCACGATATGGGTGGGCGTGATGGAGCCGTAGAGCTTACCGCTCTCGGCGGCGCGGGCACGGAAGGTGAGGGTCAGGCCCTGGATGCGCGCGGCCACCTGGGCCAGTTCGGCAGCCAGTCGCTCCTGCTCTCTGGCCACGCGGCGCTTGATCTCTTCAACTTGCTTCAGCGCGGCAGGCGTGGCGGGGATGGCCAGCCCTTGTGGGATGAGATAGTTTCGGGCGTAGCCGTCGGCCACTTTCTTGACCTCCCCGGCGCGGCCCAGCTTAGGCATATCCTGCGTCAGTACGACCTTCATGGAGTGCGTCTCCCTTCCTAACGTCGGCAGTCATTGTACCTGAAAGTGATGAAAGGCGCAAGGGTCTCGCGGGGCTATCTATTAAATCCATATGTGCCCTATCTTAAACCGCCCCCGGCCTCCCGATTGTAGCGGCTGGACGGGATGGGGCTGTTGTTCTTCCAGGCCAGGTACTACGACCCCACTGTGGGACGCTTCCTGCAGGCGGACACGCTGGTGCAGGCTGACGCCAAGACCCCCACACCCTACCTGCGCCTGGCAGTCTCCTACGCCGAGGCCAACC
>FWPU01000793.1_pt1 | contig 100356 bp, 80 predicted proteins | sample 2228361 | NCBI WGS metagenome assembly FWPU01 (sample SAMEA103939777, study PRJEB20133) | metagenome | reverse complement strand
GAGGGGCGACTTGCGCCAGGTCCGGGCACTTGTGGTACACCCTTGCACGTCGGGACGCGAGCACGCCCACCGCTCGTCGTCTCGCGATCGAGGGAGTTCATCGATGCGCCGAGTGACTTTTGCGCTGCTCGCCCTTGTCTGTGCCGCCGCCGTCCGGGTCGGCCTCGCCCAGCAACAGGAAAAGGCGTGGTGGCCCGGCACCCTCTACGACCCCGCCGTGCCCACGCCCCGCGCGGTGCTGGGCTACGACATCGGGGACTACTGGACCGAGCACGAACAGATGGCCGACTACCTGCGCCGCCTCGAGGCCGCCTCGCGGCGCGTCCGGGTCTTCAGCGTCGGCCGGTCGAACGAGCGGCGCGAGCTGCTGCTCGTCGCGGTGAGCGACCCGGCCCACATCGAGCGCCTCGAGGAGATTCGCACCACCATCGCCCGGTTGCGCGACCCGCGGGTGCTCACGGAAAGCCAGGCGCAGGAGATCGCCAGGACGACACCGGCCATCGCCTGGATGAACTTCGCCAACGACGGCAACGAGTCGGCGGCGTTCGAGACCGGCATCCAGCTCGCGTACCACCTCGCCGCCGGCACGGACCCGACGGTCCAGAAGATTCTGAAGAACGTCGTGACGATCATCTATCCGGCGCACAACCCCGACAGCCATTCGCGCCACGTGGCGTGGATGCGGGCGTCGGCGACGGGCAATCCCGAGCCCATCGCCCAGGAACATCGCGGCGACTGGCGGATGGATACGAACAACAACCATTACCAGATCGACCTGAACCGCGATGCGGTCTTCCTGAGCCAGGTCGAGAGCCAGACGATCGTTCGCGAAATCCACCGGTGGAATCCCGTGGTGTTCATCGACCACCACGGCAACCCCGACCGGTTCTTCTTCCCGCCGTGGGCGCTGCCGGTCAACGCCCAGATCGACGCCGCGTCGCGCCGCTGGGTGGAAACCTACGGGAAGAACATCGCTGCGGCGTTCGACCGCAGCGGCTGGACCTACTTCACCCGCCAGGTCTACGACCTGCACTATCCGGGCTACTACGACAGCTACCCGGCCCTGAACGGCGCGACCGGCATGACCTTCGAGACCGACGGCGGCGGCAACAAGGGCCTCGCCTATCGCCTGCCCGACGGCCGCGTCACGACGCTCCACGACGGTGTGCTGCACCACTTCACCGGAGCGGTCGCGTCGCTGCTCACGACGGCCGATCACCGGGAGGCCCGGCTGCTCGACCTCTACCGCTTCCGCGCCACCGCGATCGCCGACGTGACCAAGGAGAAAGTCAAGCAGTTCGTCCTCGTCCCTGGTCCGGACCCGGCGCGCGCCGCCGACCTGGTCGACCTGCTGCTCAAGCATCATATCGAGGTGTTCCGCACGCCGGCGCCGCTCGCCTCCGCCGCGGCGCACGACCTGCTGACCGACGAGGCGACCAAGCGCAACTTCCCGGTCGGCAGCTTCGTCATCCCGGCGGCCCAGCCTCAGAAGCGTCTGCTCAGGACGCTCCTCGATCGCGAAACGCCGCTCGAGGAGGGCTTCCTCGCGGAGGTGCGCAAGGCCAAGGCTTACAACGACCGGGTCGGAGAATCGGCCCCCAAGAAACCCTACGGGTTCTACGACATCAACGCCTGGTCGCTGCCCCTCGCCTACGGCGTCGAGGCTTACTGGACCGAGGACGTCGCGCCGCCCGGCCTCGAGCCCGTGACCGCGCGGCCGGGACCGGCCATCGCCGCCCCCGCCCGCGCGCGCTACGCCTACTTGTTCCGCTGGAACAGTCGCGGGGCGACCCGCCTGGTCGGCGCGCTCTGGAAGGAGAAGTTCCAGGTCGCGCTCGCGCGCGAGCGCTTCACGCTGCAAGGCCGGAGCTTTCAGCCAGGCACGGTCGTGGTACGAACGCTCACGAACCCGGGGGCGCTCCACGATCGAATCTCGGCGCTCGCCAGAGAGTACGAGGTCGAGCTCGTGGCGGCCGACACCGCGATGGTCGAGACCGGGCGCGACCTGGGCGACCGCACCGTCGTGGATCTGAAGGTCCCCGCGATCGCGGTCGTGAGCGAGCCGCCCACCTCCTCGACCGCCTTCGGGGCGATCTGGTTCGCGCTCGAGCAGATGTACGGGATCCCGTTCACGGTCGTGAAGGCACAGGACCTGCTGTCGGCTGAGCTCGGCCGGTTCAACGTGATCGTGCTCCCGGACGGCCAGGCCAGCGGCTACTCGCGCGTCTTCGGCGCCGACGGCGCAGAGCAACTGCGGCGCTGGGTCCAAGACGGCGGGACGCTCGTCTGCGTCAAGGGCGCGGCGGCGTGGGCGAGCAGCGAGCGCGTCAACCTCACGAGCGCCCGCGACCGCTACCAGGCGCCCTCGGACGAGAAAGGCCAGGCCGCGAAGGAACCGCCCCGTCGGATCGACACGGTGCCCGGCGCGTTCGTCCGGCTCGACGTCGACGGCGAGCACTACCTCGGCAGCGGCGTCGACGGCCCGCTCGTCGCGCTGTTCCGGTCGAACGTCGTCTTCACGCCGTCGCGCCGCGGCGCGCTCGTGGCGACGATCGACAAGGACCGGCCGCTCGTCGCCGGCTTCGCGTTCGACGAGGCGCGCGAGCCGCTCAAGGGCGCCCCGTTCGTCTGGGACGAGCCGACCGGCCGCGGCCACGTGGTCCTGTTCGCCGACGACGTGATGTTCCGGACGTTCCTGCGCGCCGCGCACCGGCTCTTCCTGAACGCGGTGTTGCTCGGGCCGAGCTTCTAGCGAGCCGTGCAACCACGGCTCACACGACGTCGTCACTGGGACGCGAACCGGCGGGGCGGCTTGCCCGGCTGCCGACCGGGTTCGCCCAGTCAGGCGACGCGCCGCCATCGAACCTGCGATAGCGTCGTCCTCGCGAGGGCGGGCGCGCGGGTTGACCGCCCGCTCGCTCTTCCTGAGGTTCGCCGAGGGGCCGCGACCCCGGCCTGCGGCCCAGGCCTGCCGCCGTTGTGAAACGATTCAGTTGACTTTCGCGCGAAGCCGCGCGCGGCCCATCGCTTCCTCTTCGGCCGCGCGGGCCCGCGCGCTGTCGACCGACAGGGCGCCGGCCCCGGTCAGCAGCAGGCACACGAGCGACGCGGCGATCGTCAGGGTGTACTCGTAGCCGTGGCCCACGCCGGGCGTGAGCGCCCAGTTGAGGAAAAACCCGTACGGCACGTGCACCTTCCAGATGGCCAGGGCGGCCTCAAGCGCAAGCCCCGCGGCCGCCCAGCGCGCGTACGCCCCGACGATGAGCGCGACGCCGCCGAGCGTCTCGGCCGCGCCCACCAGCGCGGCGATGGCGAAGGGCGCCGGCACCCCGAGCCCCGCCAGGAAGTCGGCCGTGCCGGACAGGCCGCCGCCGCCCCACACGCCGAACAGCTTCTGCATCCCGTGGGCGACGAAGATGACGCCGACGACCACGCGCAAGACTGCAGGCCCCCAGTCCTTCATGGCCGGCTCCCAGCCCACCCGGTCGCTCGCGTCGTCCTGGCGCGGCACGCCGGGCGAACCGTTCCCCATTCTGCCATCATTCGCGCTATACTGCGCCCGCGTCGCAAGGGGGTGGACCGTGTGGACCCGCCGCGGCTTTCTCCGAACCGCCGGCCTCGCCGGCACGTATACCCTGGCCAGTTTGAAGGCGGACGCCGTCGAACGCCTGACCGCCGCGGTGGCGGCCGTCGGCGACCGCACGCCAGAGGAAGTCGCCCGCGACGAGGCCTTCTGGCGCGAGGTCCAGCAGGCGTTCACGCTCGACCGGACGATCGTCAACCTCAACAACGGCGGCGTCTGCCCGAGCCCGCGCGTCGTCCACGAAGCGTACAAGCGGTACCTGGACATCTCGAACCAGGCGCCCGTCTATCACATGTGGCAGATTCTCGAGCCCAACATCGAGGCGGTCCGGCGCCAACTCGCGGCCGACGTCGGGTGCGACCCGGAGGAGCTGGCCATCACGCGCAACGCCAGTGAGGCACTCCAGATCGCCCAGCTCGGCCTCGACCTCGCGCCGGGCGACGAGGTGCTGACGACGAACCAGGATTACGGGCGGATGCTGAACACGTGGGAGCAGCGCGTGCGGCGGGACAAGATCGTGCTGAAGAAGATCTCGTTCCCCGTGCCACCGCCGGGCATGAGCGATCTGGTGCGGCGCTTCGAGCAGGCCATCACGCCGAAGACGAAAATCAGTCACTTCTGCCACATCACGAACCTGACGGGCCAGATCTTCCCCGTCAAGGAGATCTGCGCGATGGCGCGCGCCCGTGGGATCAGGACGATCGTCGACGGCGCGCACGCCTACGCGCACTTCCCCTTTACGTTGAGCGAGCTCGGATGCGACTACTACGGCTGTAGCCTGCACAAGTGGCTGCTCGCCCCGGTGGGCACCGGATTCCTCTACGTGCGCCGCGAGCACATCGCGAAGCTCTGGCCGCTCCAGCCAGCGCCGGAGAAGCTGACCAACGACATTCGCAAGTTCGAGGAGATCGGCACGCACCCGGCGGCGGCGCACAACGCCATCGCCGAGGCCCTGAGCTTCCACCGCGGGCTCGGGGTCGAGCGCAAGTTCGCGCGCCTCTGCTATCTGCGGGACCGCTGGGCCACGAGGCTGAAGGCGCTGCCGCGCGTCCAGCTCCACACGAGCCTCGAGCCGGGCATGTCCGGGGCCATCGGGACCGTCGGGATCGAGGGGATCCCCGCGCCCAAGATCGTGGAGCACCTCTGGGCGAAGTGGCGCATCATCGTGACGGCGATCGTGCACGACGAATACCAGGGCGTGCGCGTCACGCCGAACATCTACACGACCCTCGACGAGGTGGATATGTTCGCCGCCGCGATGGAGCGGCTCGCCAGGTCCGGCCTGCCGACGGCGTAGCCGGCACCATTACCGGCGCGTCAGAACCTCTTCGCCCTGCACGGGCCCCAGGCACGTCGTCCCCGAGTACGGAACTCGAAGGCGGTCTGGTTCGACGTACGCGTTCCCGGTGAGCGAGATCCCGCAGGGTGGAAGCCCGGCGAGCACCGCCGTCCCCGTCGCGCTCCAACTGATGGTCGTGCCGAGCAGTGTCCCCCGCGCCGTGCCGGCGACCTTCAGGCCGCCCGGGCACGTGGCGCTGAAAGTCCCAGACGCGCTGTTGCCCGTCTGCTCGGTGACCTCCCACCGGAAGTCCGTGCAGGACTCGGGCGAGGGTGTGACGGTCGCCGACGACCAAGTGCCCAGCAGGGACCGCAGGTCGCTGAGTTGACTCGGATTCGTCAGCGTTCCCCTGCGCTCGACCTCCACGCAGCCCGCGGCCGCCATCACGAAACCCGCCAGCGTCGCCCCCCACGTCCGTCGCGACAGCCCCGTCATCGGATTCCGACGCCTCACGCTCATGACTCTCCTCTCGGCCCGTCGCCCCGCAGCCGCCTCCGCCCTGACAGTTCTGCAACCGGTTCGACCAAACTGGCGGTCGCGAGGCCGCCTCCTGAGGCGAACCTCCGAGGAATTCGCCACCAGCCGCTCCCCCGAGGGGCAAGCACCGTACCAGCCTGGACGTGGCCGTGGGGCGAAGGCCTCCAGACGTGCGGTCGCCGTTCGGCAACGGCCACGCGATCCAGCGCCCCATGTGAAGCCTGCTGCGGCGCGACCGGTCACTGCTGGAGCTGTCAGGCGGCTGCGTGTGGCCCTCAGCGGTCGGCGCGTGCCGCCCACGGCACCACGAGCCACCCGACGAGCGCGAACCACCCGAGCGCCTCGGCGCTCGGCGGGGGCGGTGACCACGGACCCGTCGCCCACACGATGGTCGTCACGAGCACCAGGGACCAGAAGGCGAGGCGTCCCCGCCACGGCTGCTGGGAGCGGACGCGCACGTAGACGGAGATCGCCGCCAGCCACATGGCGCCTTCCACGACCAAGGTCCGGGGAACGGAGCGCCAGAGGCCGAGGCCCACGCGCGGCGATGGACCAGGCCACAGCGGCAGGTCCGGCTCGTGACTCACGAAGTCGAGCACCCAGTGAGTGACGGCGAGCGCCCCGATGAGCATCGCGGAGCTTAGTGGCAGCCGCCGCCCTCGCGCCGCCGTCGCGAGCGCGATGCCCCAGACGGGGGCCATCGCGAGGCTGTGCGACCAGGGGTACGACTCGAAGACGAGGGGCGTGAACGCCGTGGCGCCGGGCGCGATGGCGACACGTTCGAGGCCCGTCAGGACGAACAGCGGCCAGACCAGGTCCACGGTGGTCACGCCGGCCACCAGCCACCCGAGGCTGACGGCCGGTGCCGCCCGTTTCGCGACGAGCGCGACGGCCAGGTGCCCGACGAACATACCCAGCCGCGACGCTACCGATCGCCGATGCGCTTGCCTTCCACGTCGTAGATCTCGAGCGGCCCGAGCGTCTTCAGGTACTCGCGGATCGCCTCGGCGTTTCCCACGGCCACAATCTGCAGCCGCGCGGGATCCAGATACTTCTTCGCCACCGCCTGGACCTCCGCCTGCGTGACGGCCATGATGTGCTCTGGGTATTTGTCCCAGTAGTCGACGGGCAGCTTGTAGCGGTAGCGCGTGATGTGGTCGCTCAGCACGGCGGCTGGCGACTCCAGCTCGAGGGCGAAGCTGGCGACGATCGAGCGCTTGTGGTCGAGGAATTCCTTCTCCGGCACCGGCACGTCGCGCATCTGGCGGATCTCGTCGAGCAGATCGGTCAGGGCTGGCTTCGTGACCTCGGTTCGTATCTGCGTCGAGGCCTGCCACGCGCCGCGGAAGCTGCCCGCGCTGAAGCTGCTGCCTGCGCCGTAGGTGTAGCCCTTCTGTTCGCGCAGGTGCAAAAACAGCCGCCCGGTCGGTCCGCCGCCGAGCACCTTGTTCATCACCGTCAAGGGGAAGTAGTCGGGGCTCAAGCGGTCGATCGCCAGCGTGCCGACGACGAGGTTTGTCTGGACCGAGTTCGGGCGCGCCACCAGGTACACGCCCGCGCGCTCGGGCGGCACGGGGTGGGTCACCGTAGGCTCGGGCACGCCGGCCTTCTTCCAGTTCCCGAACTTCGCCTCGACCTGGCGCCGCGCCTCGGCCATCGTGATGTCGCCGGCGATGGCGAGAATGGCGTGGTCAGGAACGTAGCGGGCGCGGTGAAAGTTCAGGAGCGCCTCCCGCGTCATCCGCTCGACGCTGTCCAGCGTCGGGGCCACGCGCGCCGCCGGATGGTCCCCGTAAACCACCCGGGCGAACCGCTCCGACGCGAGGAAGGCGGGCGACGCCCGAAGCTGCGTGAGCTGGGCGCGCTGCCGGAGCTTGTAGCGCGCGATCTCTGCCTCGCTGAACGCCGGGTGGAACAGAACATCGGCCGCGAGGTCGAGCAGCCGGTCGAAATGCTCCGTCAGGCACGACCCTGAGAGCGTGGCCTCCAGCGAGGAAAGCCCAGCCCCCACGTTGAGCGTGGCCGCCATCGTTTCGAGCGCTTCTGCGATCTGGTCGCTCGTCTTGGTCGTCGTGCCCTCCCGCATGAGCGCGGCGGTGTGCTGGGCCAACCCCACGTCGTCCGGCGGGTCGTAGTAGCCGCCCGCGCCGCGGATGATCAGGGTGAAAGTGACCTGCGGCGCCCGGTGATCGGGGAGCACCATCAGGTGGATGCCGTTCGCCAGGTCGACTTCTTGCGGGCGCGGCAGCTTGACCCGCAGGATCTCGTCCGACACGGGCGCTTTGCCCTTGAGGACGACCGCCTGGCTGGGTGGCGGCTGGATCCGCGCGCCCTGGACCGCGGCGCCCGGCGCCTGGCGCGCCGCGTCGACCGACCACACGGTGGCGGCGGCCGCCAGGACCGACGCCGCCAGACCCGACCACGCGACTTGTCTGCGCATCACGCACCTCCCTTCGCGGGCGGCGCCGCCGCGGGCACGGTCACGACGACCGTCCGGTTCTCCTGGGTCAGATACCGCCGCGCGACCCGCTGGACGTCGGCGGAGGTGACCTTTGCGATGCGATCGAGGCGGGTGTTGAGACGACCCGGGTCGTCGTAGAAGAGCGCGTACTCGCCGAGCAGAATCGCCCGGGAGAGCGAACTGGTGAGGCTCGACACGAAGCTGCGCTTGGCGTTGCTCCGCGCTTTCTCCATCTCCCAATCGGCGATGGGGCCGTTCTTGAGCTTCTCGATTTCCTCGTAGATCGCCGCCTCGACGGCTTCCGGGGACTTGCCGGGCACCACGTCGCCGGAGACGCGGAACAAGCCCGGGCCGCGACTGCTGCCGCTCGACGCCCCCACCGAGGTCGACAGCTGCTTCTCCCGCACGATGGCCCGGTAGAACCGGGAGCTGCGGCCGCTCGAGAGAATCGTCGCCAGCACCGACAGCGGCTCGTCGTCGGGCGAGGCACTGTCGGGCCTGTGGTAGACGACGTCGACCCGCGCCACACGGGCCAGTCGGTCCTCGAGCGTCAAGCGCCGCTCGGCGGTCTGCGGCGGCTCGGTCGTGTCGACCGCCGGCGGCGGCGGCTGCGCAGAAATCGAGCCGAAGTACTTCCGGACCTTGGCCAGCGTCGCCTTCGTGTCGACGTCACCCACAATCGAGAGGACGGCGTTGTTCGGCGCGTAATAGGTCTTGAAGAACGCCGCCACGTCCTCGACCGTTGCGGCGTCGAGGTCCGCCATCGAGCCGATGACCGAATGCTCGTAGGCGAAGTTCTCGTACGCCAGCTCGTCGATCGCCTCGAACGTCCTGCCGTACGGCTGATTGTCGACGCTCAACCGGCGCTCCTCCTGCACCGCGTGCCGCTGGTTGTCGAGGTTCTCTCTGGTGATCTCGAGCGAGCGCATCCGATCCGCCTCGAGAAAGAGCGCCAGGTCGAGCTGGTTCGACGGCAGCGTCTCGAAATACAAGGTGCGCTCCTTGTTCGTCGTCCCGTTCATGCTGCCGCCGTTGTTGAAGATCAGCGTGAAATGCTCGCCGGGACCGACGTTCTCGGACCCCTTGAACATCATGTGCTCGAAGAGGTGGGCAAACCCCGTGCGGCCCCGGCGCTCGTCGCGGGAGCCCACGTTGTAGGTCACGGCAATCGAAAAGACCGGCGCCGTGTGATCTTCGGAGATGATCACGCGCAGGCCGTTCTCGAGCCGCGTGTCGGTGAACCGGACGACGGGCGTCGAGGCCGCCACGAGCGAGGCGGCCACGATGAGCACGAAAAGGCCGGCGACGCCGAGCCGGCGGAGGACCGACGCACGCATAGGCAGACCTCCCGCGAGACAACGAGGTGGACGACGAGCATCGCCTTCGCGCCGGGTCGACAGCTCTCTGTGAGACGCCGGTGGGCCGAGGCCGGTTCCCGGTCCTCGCAAGCCCACCCCGCAGCAGGCCTACACGCCCGCCGCGGCCGAGGCCCGCTCGGCGTCGGCCACGCCCACCACGACCGCCGCCGCCGGATGTCCCTCCATCGCCGTCCCGTACGCGTACTCGACGTTGACGCCCGCATCCGCTAGCAGGCGCGACACCTTCGCCACGGCACCCGGCTCGTTGGGCAGCGCCACGTACAGCACCTCGTGCTCCTCGACGCGGTAGTGATGCTCGCGAAGCGTGCCGGCGGCGTGCACCGGGTTGTCCACGACGAGGCGCACGACGCCCCCGGCCTCCAGCGTGAGTGCCAGGATGTTGACGTGCTCGCGCTCGAGCAGCGCGCTCACGCGCGCGAACGCTCCGGGGGAATTCTGTAAACGAAATGAGAGCTCGGTTCGGATGGCCATAGCCAGCCCTCATTCTACTGCCGCGGGCCGCCGGACACCGCCACCGCCGTGTCGACGCCCGTCCAGCTCAAGGCCGCGCTCGTCCGCGAGCCCTCAGCCGACACACGTCACCCGGAGGCTCACACAGCAGACGCTCGCAAGAAACCGCGTCAGGATACCGGCAAGAGACCGTACGAGAAAGCACGCCCGAAGGGGAACCCGACGGCGAACCAGCATCCAGAGGTCCAGCAGCGGAGGCTCAGAAGTAGACCGTCGCGCCCCACGTCCACATCGACCCCTTGTGAGACAGGCCCAGCCGTCGCTGCAGCCCCTCGAGACCCGGGAGGGGTACGGCACCCGGCTGGCGCTCCGCCTCGTCGCCGCCCAGCCCGATGAAGGTGTATCGATAGTCGCCGTGCAGGCCCACGCGCCGGCCGAGGCGCAGCTCACCGCCGAGCCCGGCGTGATAGCCCACCTTGCGCGCCGTCCGGCTCTCGACGGCCACGCCGTCGGCGAGGACATCGACGTGTTGCGCGTACCACCCGATCCCCACGAGGAGATAGGGCGCGAACGAGGTCCGCAAGGGAAAGAGCAAGTAGGAAGCCTGGACCGGGATGTCCCGAATGCGCTCGGTCAGGTCGGCATTGACCTGCGCGCGGTAGTCGAGCGCAAGCTCGAGCCCCGAATGCGGGGAGAGGCGCGCGCGCAGGAACCCACCCGAGTAGCGGTCGGCCGTCTCGACCGCCCCCGCGTCGCCCCGCACGAGGCTGACGCGGAAGCCGAGCCCGACGGCCCCCCCCTGCGCGCGGGCGGCGCCCGATCCGGCGAGAAGCCCCCCCGCGACGAGTCCGGAGACGAGCGCACCGCGACGCCAGCCGCCTCTCATGGCATCCCTCCCACGAGAAGTTTCGGACGAAGCCGGCGACGACTGTAACGCCCAGATCCGACCCCGCGCGCGCCCGGGTGGCTGCCTGGCCGGGCGCGCCCCCCACCTGCTGTCCGCGTGACGAGCGGTGCTACGACAGCACGCGAATGACGACGCGGCGGTTCTGCGCGCGACCCTCCCGCGTCGTGTTGGGCGCGGCCGGCCGGTCCTCCCCGTAGCTGATCACATTCATCTTGTGCAGCGGGACGCCGTGCTTCTCGTAGAGGTAGCGCTTGACCGACTCGGCGCGCATAAGCCCGATGCGCTCGTTGACGGCCGTGTCCCCCACGTTGTCGGTGTGTCCCTCGATCTCGATGTACGCCCCCTTGGTCGGGTCGGCCTTCAGCCGCTCGACGAGCTGGTCGATCTGCGCCCTGGCGGCATCGGGCAAGTCCGTCTGGCCGAACCGGAAGTTGCCCGAGGCCTCGCTGATGGTCACCTGGTAGATGAGCTTGCGGACGGCTTTGTCGACTTCCTCAGCGCGCAGGATCGCCTGTTGCGCCGTCGACTGCGCCGCGGCCGCTGCCTTGCCGGCCGCCGATGCCTTCTCGTCGACGACGGCGACCTGCTTGCCGTACTTGTCGTCGACCTGCTGGATCCGCGCCTCGTTCTGGCGGGTGCGTTCCTGCGTCTCCTCGAGGGACTTCGAGAGCGAGGTGACCTTGTCGTTCACCTGGGCGACGCTGTCGTTGACGTACTTCTTGGTGGCGCAACCAGACAAGGCCACGGCGACCGCCACCAGGGGAGCGATGAGGACGAGCCTGTTCATGGATGAACCTCCTTCTCACCGGTTCGTTTCACTCGGCCGCGCAAGCCGGCCTCTACGGTTGCCGGACGGACATCACGGGCGGCCCGCCGCCCGCCATATAGGCGCCGCGCGCCCGCACGATCAGGCCGCGGCGCCGCGTCCGCACCTCGAGCGGTCGCCAGCCCGACACCGGCGCCGACTCGAACGCAAGCAAATACTGGCCCCGGACGTCCGACACGACGCGCGCGGCCACCCGCCGGGCCTCCCCGGGAGCGCCCGTCACGACGTGACGCTCGCCGCCGGTCCAGCGCGCCAGGTCCTCGAGCGTCGCCTCCACGGGCACCTCGCCCACGCGCGACGCCCGAGCCGCATCGCCGCGCGCGACCCCGACCTCGACAACGTAAACTGGCACGTCGATCGCGCTCGCCAGGCCCGACACTTCCTCGAGCCGCATCCGGCTGCGGTTGTCCATGCCGTCGGTCACGACCACGAGCGCGCGACTCGCCCGGTCCCGCACCGCGACCTGTCGTGCCACCTCCGCGACCGCATCGTAAATCGACGTCGCACCGAACGGGGCCCATTCGCCGAGGAGCGCGCGCGCCCGTCCGAGGTCGGTGGTGAACGGTAGCCGTCGGCGCACGCTCGAATCGAAGGCGAACACCGCTACCTCGTCGCCGCCGCCACCGCCCGCCTCGAGGGTGCTCACGAACTCCTGGGCCACCGAACGCGCCAGGGCCCCGCTGCCGCCGACGCCCATGCTCCCGCTCTCGTCGACGAGCAACGCCAGCGTGACCGCCGCTGGAGACCCCGCCGAGAAGTCCACGATGCGACGCTCCACCCCGCCGTCGAGAATGGTAAAGTCGCCCGCCGACAGATTGCGCACCGGGCGCCCGGCGCGGTCGCGCACGACCACCGCGACAGACACGAGGTCGACGGCCGACCTGAACGTGGGGCGCTCGGCGGACTGCAGCCCCGCCACCGTTACCGGCGCCGGCTGCCCGGCAGCCCATCCGGCGTGAACCACCAACGCCGCCATCAAGGCCAACACGCGGCGCACCGGGCAACACCCTACCAAGAATCCTGCCACGCAACCTCGCCAAGCCTGCACACCTAACGTGAAGCGAATCAAGAAGATGGAAAGCGTCTCGGACTGCGGCCGCTCGTCGGCTGACGCGTAAACCTTACATCCTTCTCGGCGACCACGACACCCTTCACTCGGCCCATGATACCCCCTTTCGGGCGTGGCCCGATCCCACGGGCTTCCCCGTATCTTTCGCCCGACCCCTCCTGCTAAGATGACCAGCGATGACGACGCCCGCTGCTGCTGCCATTCCGGTGGCCCGCCGCGTCAGCGGGTTCACCTACGCCATCCGCAACATCGTCGCCGAAGCGCGCAAGGTCGAAGCCGCCGGCCGGCCGGTCCGGTACCTGAACATCGGTGACCCTGTCGCGTTCGGCTTCCAGACGCCGCCGGCGCTCATCGAAGCTGTCGAGCGCGCGATGCGCTCCGGCCAGAACATGTACGCCCCATCGCCGGGCATCCCGGCGGCGCGCGAGGCGGTGGCGGCCGACTACACGGCGCGCGGCGTCCCGATGACGCCCGATCGCGTGGTCATCACGGCGGGCACGTCCGAAGGGATCGAGATGGTGCTCAGTGCGCTCGCCGACCCCGGGGACGAAGTGCTCGTCCCGGTCCCGACGTACCCGCTGTACACGGCGGTCTGCGCGAAGATCGGCGCGCGGGCCGTCTACTATCGGACCGACCCGGATCGCGGCTGGCTCCCGGACCTCGATCACCTCCACGGGCTGGTGACGCCGGCGACGCGCGCCCTGGTCGTCATCGACCCGAACAACCCGACGGGCGCCATCTACTCGGCCGAGGTGCGTCGCGCCCTCGTCGAGCTCGCCGACCACCACAACGTGGTGCTGCTGGCGGACGAGGTCTACGGCGACCTGGCATACGACGGACCGGTGGGGCCGATCGCGGCGATCGAACCGTCGGCGCCGGTCGTCTCGTTTTCGTCCCTGTCGAAGGCGTATCTCGCGCCCGGCTGGCGGGCGGGCTGGCTCGCGGTGGGCCGGTCGGAACGCCTCGACGGCGTGCTGGCGGCGATCCTGAAGCTCGCCGACGGCCGCGTCTGCAGCAACGGTCCCGTGCAGTACGCCATCGTCGCCGCCTTGACGGGTGACCGCTCGCACCAGGTGGGGCTGCGGGCGGCGCTGCGCGAGCGAGCGGTACTGACGACGACGCGCCTGAACGCGATCGAGGGCATGTCGTGTGCGGCGCCGACAGCGGCCTTCTACGCGATGCCGCGCGTCGCGCTCCCGCCCGGGGTCACCGACGAAGCGTTTGTGCTCGCCTTGCTGCGCGCGACTGGTGTGCTCTGCGTGTACGGCTCCGGCTTCGGGCTGGCGCCCGAGGCTGGCTTCTTCCGGGTGGTGTTTCTGGCGACGCCGGCCGAGCTCGCAGCGATCTACGACGACCTCGCCGGCTTCGCGCGGGAGTTTCTGGCCCGGCCGCCGATCCCAGGCTCGTGAGCCGTCTGCGCGCGCCCGGCGCCAGCAGCCTCGCGCGCGCCGTGTTCTCCCGTCTCGTGAGCGCCTCCCACCCCCGTACCGCGTGGGGCGCGACCCTTGCTTACGCGCTGCTCGCGATCGCGCTCACGTGGCCACTCGCCCTGGGTCTCGGCCGCGACGTGCCGAGCGACCTGGGCGACCCCCTGCTCAATTCGTGGATTCTCGCGTGGGTGGCGGATCGCCTGTGGCGTTTCCTGACGGGAGACCTCGGAGCCCTCCGCGGCTTCTGGCACGCGAACATCTTTTACCCGGAGCCCCTCGCGCTCGCGTACTCCGAACCGCTCATCCCGCAGGCGCTCCAGATCCTTCCCATCTACGGACTCACGAGGAACGTGATTCTCTGCTACAACCTCCTGTTCCTGTCGACGTTCGTGCTGTCGGGCCTGGGCACCTTCCTCCTCGTGCGCCAGTTGACGGGCGGGGCCCGGGTGGCCTTCGTGGCGGGTCTGCTGTACGCCTTCGCCCCCTATCGGGTCGCGCAGTTTCCACACCTTCAGGTCCTGTCCTCGCAGTGGATGCCCTTCGCCTTGTACGGCTTCCGCCGCTACCTCGACACCGGACGTCGGCGCGCCCTCCTCGGCGCCGGCCTTGCCCTGTGGACGCAAAACCTCTCGTGCGGCTATTATCTGGTCTTCTTTGCGCCTCTCCTTGCCGTCTACCTGGTCTACGAGCTGCTGGACCGCGGGCGCTGGCGCGACGTTCGCACACTTTCGGCGCTCGGCACCACCCTCGCCACAGCCTACGCCGCCACGGCGGTGTTGCTTACGCCGTACTTCGAGCTGGGCACCCGAGGGATCCGGCGCGGGTTGAGCGAGATCATCTACTATTCGGCGGACGTCTACTCGTACCTGACCGCGCACGAAGCGGTTCGCATCTGGGGCGCCATCGCGCGGGCGTTTCCCAAGCCGGAGGGCGAACTGTTTCCTGGCGCCTCGCCGCTCGCGCTGTCGCTCGTCGCCCTGGGTTGGTGGGCCTCAAGCAACTGGCGACGCGCAGTGGCGACGACCCTCGCCCTTCCGCCGCGACCCCCGTGGCTGCGCTGGCTGCCCTGGCTGTCGGGCGTCGCCTTCGGCGTCGCCCTGACGTATCTCGGCGCCATGGTGCTCATGCTCGTCAATGGGCGTTCGGTGTTCTACGTGGGCGGGACCCGCATCCTCATCACGAACTTGTCCAATCCCGTCGAGGTGGCCGTGGCGGCGTTCGTCATTCTCCTGATCGCCTCCCCGCGCGCGCGGGCGTTCGTTCGAGGCACGCCGGGCTCCGCCGTCGGCATCTACGCGGCCCTGGCGCTCACGGCCTTTCTCCTGTCGCTCGGGCCCCGCATGCGAACGTTGGGACACGGTGTGGGAGCGGGTCCGTACACGCTGGTCATGGCCCTCCTGCCCGGCTTCGACGCGGTCCGCGTGCCGGCGCGCTTCGCCATGCTCGTGGCGCTGTTCCTGGCCGTCCTGAGCGGCCTCGGGCTCGCCGCTCTTGCCCGACGCTGGCCTCGCGTCGGCACGACCGTCGCCCTCGTGGCCGGACTGGCGTTCCTGGCAGAAGGCGCGGCCGTGCCCATCACGGTCAATCAACGTGGCTACGCGCAAGGTCTGCGCCCGCCCGAGCCGGGGCCGATGCGCTACGGGAGCGACACGCCGCCTGTCTACCGCCACCTCGCCGCACTACCCCACGGGCCCGTGGTCGTGGAGTTCCCGTTCGGCGCGCTCGTGTACGAGGTTCGCTACCTCTTCTACTCGACCACGCACTGGAAACCGCTCGTCAACGGATTCAGCGGCTTCTTTCCGCCGAGCTACGACGAGCGCCGCGAGCGTCTCGGCCTGCCCCGGCTGCTCGAAGACCCCGACGCGGCCTGGGACGCGCTCCGGCGATCGGGCGCGACGCACGCGATCGTCCACAGCCGCGCGTTCCTGCACGATGACGCTGCGCGGGTGGGCACGTGGCTCGAGACACACGGCGGGCGACTGGTGGGCACTTTCGAGTACGATTGGCTTTACGAGCTGCCGCGGCCGCCCTCGCCAGGCGCGGCGGCCGTCGCGGCGCCGCAGCGCTGACCGGTGCGCGTGCGGCAACGCGGGGAGCGCAGACACACCCGTCTGGAGTTCTTGCCCTATGCGTCCCGACCCTCTAGCCTTTCTCCTCGATGAACTGGCAACCCTGAAAGCTCAGAAGCTGTACCGCACGCTGCGCGTGCTCGCGGGCGAACAGCGCGCCCGCGCCACGTTCGACGCCCGGTCGGTCGTGAACCTGTCGTCGAACAACTACCTGGGGCTGACCACGCACCCGAAGCTGCGCGAGCGCGCCCTGCAGGCGATTCGCGAGTTCGGGGTGGGCTCGGGCGCGGTCCGGCCCATCGCCGGCACGATGGCGATCCACATGGCGCTCGAGCGCAAGCTGGCCGAGTTCAAGCAGGTCGAAGCGGTCGTGGTCTTCCAGAGCGGCTTCACGGCCAACGCGGGCACGGTGGCCGCGGTGCTCGGCAAAGACGACGTCATCATCTCGGACGAGCTGAACCACGCGAGCATCATCGACGGCTGCCGCCTCAGTCGCGCAGCGATCAAGATCTTCCCGCACAAAGACGTCGCGGCGGCGCGGCGGATTCTCGAGGAGCTGCCCCGGAGCCAGCGCAAGCTGCTCATCACCGACGGTGTCTTCAGCATGGACGGCGACCTGGGCGCGCTGCCCGAGCTCTGCGACCTCGCCGAAGAGTTCGGCTGCATCATGATGGTCGACGATGCCCACGCGAGCGGCGTCTTCGGGCGGAACGGGCGTGGGACGATCGACCACTTCGGCGTTCACGGGCGCGTCGACATCCAGGTGGGGACGTTGTCGAAGGCCATCGGCGTGCTCGGCGGCTACGTCGCCGGCAGCCGGGCCCTCATCGAGTTCCTGTATCACCGCGCGCGGCCGTTTCTGTTCTCGACGTCCCACCCGCCGGCGGTCGCCGCCGCGTGCATCGCCGCGATCGACGTCCTGCTCGAAGAGCCGGAGCTCATCGACCGACTGTGGGAGAACGCGCGATTCTTCAAGAGCGGACTCCAGGCTCTCGGCTTCGACACTGGACTCAGCGAGAGTCCGATCACGCCAGTCATCGTCGGCGACGGCGCCAAGGCGATGGAGCTCTCGGACCGGCTGTTCCAGGAGGGCGTCTTCGCCCAGGGGATCGCGTTCCCCACGGTGCCCCGGGGCAAGGCGCGCGTGCGAACCATCGTGACGGCAGAGCACACCCGAGAGGAGCTCCAGTACGCGCTCGACGCCTTCGCCAAGGTCGGCCGACAGCTCGGGCTCATCTGAGCAACTGAACGACCCGCCGGGCCGAGGCGGGTCGTGACCCCTGGAGCGCGGAGTCGTTGCCCGCCCGTGCCACGGCGGGTACGATGGAAGGCGACCCGGCCACGCGAGGGCCGCGCCGCCCGACGAGCTGGGAGGGGCGCTCCGCGTGGGTCGACGCGCTCGTCACGCCCGAGCTCGTCAGACGGTGCGGGGCCTCCGGGGCGTTGGGCGGGCGGCGCCAGCATGTCCCGGCTCCTCCTCGTCGCGGTGCTCCTCGCCGGCCTCGCCGCCGCGCCGGCGCCTCCCCGGCAAGAACCCGACGTGCCGCTCGATGGCTTCGTCTCGGCGCTCGAGCGGGCGCTGCGCTCGAAGACCGGCGACGCGCTGCGGGCGTTGCTTCTCGTGCCGGACGCGCGCGAGGCCGAAGCGATCGTGGGTGCGCTCGTCGACCCGGACGCGACGCGCGTCACCGTCAAGGTCCGCGACCAGCGCCACCTGCCCGGGGCGTTGCCGGGCGAAGGCTACAGCCTGTGGGTCGAGACGCTCGTCGAGCGCGGGCGGGCGGGGCGGATCGCCACCTGGCGCGTCGACGTCAGGCTGACCCGGCCGGTCGCCGACGTAGCCGGCGAGTCTCGCACGTGGCGCGTGGTGGGCGCCGAGCGCCTCTCGACGCTCGATGGGCTCTACCGGTTGGCGCTCACGCCGACCAAGCAGTACACCGTGCGCAACCTGGTCGTCAGCTCGGTAGACTTCCGCCTCGACGTGCCGCACGGCGACGCGTTCGTGGCGGAGACCGAGCAGGGCATCACGGCGGTCGTCGTCCGCGGCCGCGGCCAGATGCGGTTTGCGCCCTCGGACGAGGCCGAGCGGACGCAGGTCCGGCTGTTCGCGGGCGCCGAACCGCTGGTGGCGGCGTTCGACGCCGTGTACCTCCGCGTCAACCCGGCGCGGTTCGCCCGGCGGGTGACGGCCGACGCGTTCGTCGAGCGTCCGGTCGACCCGGGCGGCCTGCGCCGAGCGCAGCAGCTCTTCGACGCGCACGTGCGCGACAGCTTCTCGCTCAAGCTGGGCGACCTCAGCGCCGAGACGTGGTCGCTCGAGCCGCCGGGCGACGACTGCCTGGCCGAGGTGCACACGCGGCGGTTCGGCGTTTTGACCTACGCGCGGTCGTCCGGCGAGCCCGAGGACGTGACGCTGTTTCGCCGCGCCGAGCGGCGCAACATCGCGGCCTACGCGTCGCCCGAGAAGCTGGCCGCGCGCGGGCGGGCGTACAACGAGGACGAGCTCGCCGACCTCGACGTCCTCGACTACCGGATCGACGCGACCTTCACGCCGAGCCGCGAGTGGATCGAGGGGACAGCGACGCTCCGGCTGCGCGTGCGCGCGCCGGCGGTCTCGACCCTCACCCTGCGCCTCGACGAGGACCTGGCCGTGCGGGCCGTCTCGTCGCCGCAGCTCGGGCGCCTGATGCACCTTCGGGTCCTCGGCCAGAACAACCTCATCGTGAATCTGCCCTGGGTGCTGCAGCAGGACAGCGAGATCGAACTCACGGTGGCGTACGGCGGCCGGCTGCCGCCGCAGCCGCTCGAGCGAGAAGCGATGGACGTGGCGCCGGACCAGGCCGGGCAAGAGCCGCAGCGGATGCCGCTCTTCGAGAGCGTCATCCCGCCGGAGCCGTACTACCTCTACAGCAACCGCTCGCACTGGTATCCGCGCGGGCCGTCGGGGGACTACGCCACGGCCACGCTGCGTCTGACCCTCCCCGCCGACTACGACTGCGTCGCGACCGGCCTTCCGGCCGTGGGCTCGCCGCTCCTCGTCCCCCCCCGACCCCCTGAACGGAGCGCCTCGCGCGTGTTCGTGTTCGTGGCGAACCGGCCGGTCCGCTACCTCTCGTGCCTCATCAGTCGGCTGGTCGACGTCGACACGGCCGTCCTCGATCTGGTGAACGAATCGAGCACGGCGGCGACCCGCACTAGCCCCGAGGCTCCGGTCGGGACGATCACCCTCTCGGTTCGCGCGCACGCTCGCCAGCTCGGGCGCAGCCGCGCGCTGCGGGACCGCGCGGCCGCGATTCTCAAGTACTACGCCTCGACCCTGGGCGAGGCCCCGTACCCCGGCTTCTCGCTCGTCGTGGCCGATGCGTTCCTCCCCGGGGGGCACAGCCCCGCGTACTTCGCGGTCCTCCACCAGGCGCTGCCGACGAGCCCCTTCCGGTGGGAGAACGACCCGGTCAGTTTCGAGACGGTCCCCTCGTTCTTCCTCGCGCACGAGGTGGCCCACCAGTGGTGGGGGCACGGCGTCGGCTGGGCGAACTACCACGAGCAGTGGCTGAGCGAGGGTCTGGCGCAGTACTTCGCGGTGCTGTACGCGACCCACACCGGCGGCGACCAGACGCTCCTGAGCCTGATGCGGCAGATGCGGCGGTGGGCGATGCGTTACAGCGACCAGGGGCCCATCTGGCTCGGCTACCGCCTCGGGCATGTGCGCGGCGAGAGCCGGATCTTCCGGGCGCTCGTCTACAACAAATCAGCCGTGGTACTCCACATGCTGCGGCGCCTCACCGGCGACGAGCGGTTCTTCGCGGGCCTGCGCCGCTTCTATCGAGAGTTCAGGTTTCGCAAGGCCGGCACCGACGACTTCCGCCGCGTCATGGAGCGCGAGTCGGGGCTCCCGCTCGAACGCTTCTTCGAGCGCTGGATCTTCGGCGCCGGGCTGCCGCGACTGCGCGCCGCGTGGCGCGTGGAGCCCTCCACCGACCCGGCCGCCGCCCGCGGGTTGCTCGCCCTTCGGATCGAGCAGGACGGCGAGGTGTTCGACGTCCCGGTGACCGTCACGCTCGTCTACGCCTCGGGCGCGAGGCGGTCCGTCATGATCCCCGTCACCGACCGCCTTGTCACCCGGACCATCCCGCTCGAGGACCGCCTCCTCGCTGTCGAGATCAACGACGACCACGCCGCGCTCGTCGAGCTTTCGCGCTGAGGGCGCGGCTCGGCGGCCAGCGCTTGGCGTGATGGTATGATCCGGGGTGATGGCCACGGTGACGCTCACGATCGACGGACGACCGGTGACGGTCGAGAAGGGCACGACCGTGCTCCAGGCCGCCATCGCCCACGGCATCCACATTCCCTACTACTGCTACCACCCGGGGATCAGCATCGAAGGGTCGTGCCGGGTGTGCCTGGTGAAGGTCGAGAAGGTGCCGAAGCTGCAGACGGCGTGCTCGACGGTCTGCGCCGACGGCATGGTCGTTCACACGCGGACGCCCGACGTGGTGGAGGCACGGGCGAGCGTGTTCGAGTTCCTGCTGATCAACCACCCGCTCGACTGCCCGGTGTGCGACAAGGGCGGTGAATGCCCCCTCCAGGACTTCGCGTATACGTTCGGGCCGGCGCGCAGCCGCATGGATTTCACCCGGCGCACCTTCGACGGCGAGGGCGTGCGGGCGGACGTCGACTTCGGCCCGACGCTCATGCTGAACCGCAACCGCTGCATCCTGTGCACGCGGTGCGTCCGGTTCATGCGCGAGATCGACGGGGACGCGCAGATCAGCATCGTGGACCGCGGCTACGGGAGCGAGATCGCGACCTTCCAAGAACAGGGCGTCCACTCGCTGCTCTCGGGCAACCTGATGGACGTGTGCCCCGTCGGGGCGATCACGACCAAGGACTACCGCTTCAAGTCCCGCCCGTGGGACAACCCCCACGTGGTCGACACGATCTGCACGGGGTGCGCCAAGGGCTGCCACACCACGGTGTGGCTGCGCGGCAAACCGGAGTGGGCGAAGGCCGACCGGCTCGTGCGGATCACGCCGCGCTACGCTCCGGAGGTCAACGGGTACTGGATGTGCGACATCGGCCGCTTCGACTACCACTGGGTCGAGAGCGACCGGCGGCTCCGGCAGCCCCTGGTGCGGGACGCCGAGGGCACGGCGCGGCCCGCGTCGTGGCGCGAGGCGATGGCCGCCGTCGCCCGCGACGGGCGCGACCGGCGTCCGACCGCGAGTCTCCACTTCCTCGTGTCGGCCCACGCGTCGCTCGAGGAGCTCTTCCTGCTCCGGCGACTCGTCGAGGCGATGGGCGATTCGAGCGGCTTGACGGTGAGCTGGCGCGACCGCCCGAAGTCCCAACCCGCCCGTACCAGGTTCCGCGTGCCGTCGGTCGACGCGCCGAACGTGACCGGCGCGCGGGATCTGGGACTCGTGGCTCCCGGCGCCGACGAGCCGGACACGCGCCCGCTGCGCGAGGCGGTCGCCAGCGGCCGCCTGAGGATCTTGTACGTCGTGGACCCGGGTCCGGAGGCGTCGATCGGCGACCTGAGCTGGGTGATCGACGCGAAGACCCGCGGCACGTTGCCGCATCTCGTCGTGCAGGGTGTCCTCGAGACGGACTTGGCTCGCGCCGCCGACGTCGTGTTGCCCGGCACCACCGCCTTCGAGAAAGAGGCGCTGTATACGAACGAGCAGGGTCGCGTGCAGCCGAGCGCGCGGGCCCTGCCGCCGCCAGGCGACGCGACCGAGGATTGGCGGATCCTTGCCAGCGCGGCCCAGGCCTTCGGGGTCCCGCTTCCCTATCGCGACGCCGCCGAGATCCGCCGGGCGATCGCGCAGACCCTCGGCGACCGGCCCGAGTACGCGGGGCTGCCCGCCGTGAGCTTCGGCGCCGTGACGCCGGTGCGGACCTGGCTCCACGCCTCGAACCCCTCGGAGCGCTGGAAGTGGGACGGGCTGTTCCAGGACCTGCCGCCCGTCAAGTGGGCCGACGAGCCCCCGGCGCCGCGCGAGCCAGAGACGATCGCCGAGTCCGGGACGGAGCACTGACGCGGCGGGGCGGCCCGACGAAGCCGCCACGCCAGTGAGGGAGCCTGCGTCGCATGGAGAGCATCTCGTACGCGGCGGCGTTCGTCGCCGGATTCCTGTCGTTCGCCTCGCCGTGCGTGCTCCCGCTCGTGCCCGGCTACCTCTCGTTCGTCTCGGGTCGTTCGCTTGAAGAGATCCGCGGCGCGGCGGGCGTTGCGCCCGCGGCGCGGCGGAGCCGACTCTTTCTCGCGTCGCTCGCCTTCGTGGCCGGGTTCTCGGCCGTCTTCGTCGCCCTGGGCGCGTCGGCCAGCGTCGTGGGCGAGCTCCTGCGCGCGCGGCTGCCGCTCCTCGGTCAGGTGGCGGGCGCGATCATCGTCGTGTTCGGGCTCCACACGATGGGCGTCCTGAGGATCCGGTGGCTCGACGTGGACCTGCGCGCGCACGCGCGCGGGCGGCCGGCCGGGTTGCTCGGGGCGTTTCTGGTCGGCACCGCGTTCGCCTTCGGCTGGACGCCCTGTATCGGCCCGATTCTCGGCGGCATCCTGGCGATCGCCGGGGCCCAGGACACGGTGACCGACGGGGTCAAGCTGCTCGCGGTGTACTCGGCTGGCCTCGGGATCCCTTTCCTCGCCACCTCGGTCGCCGTCGACCGGTTCTTCGCGGCGTCGGCCCGGGTCCGCCGCTACGCCCGCGCGATCGAGGTGACGGCCGGCACACTGCTCGTCGCGATCGGCCTGCTGATCTTGACCGGTCGGCTCTCGGCGATCGCGCGAGCCCTGCAGGTGTATCTCCCCACCTACTGAGCCCCAGGGCGGGCCGCCAGGCGTCACCGCGGCACGCGCACCTTGAGCGCACCAGGGTGGACCCGCCCCTCGACGCGGGGCCCGGCGACGAACGACTCGCCGTCGACCTGGCACGCCATCGCTTGGGGGCCCTCGACCACGACGTGACGAACCGGGCGCCGGAGTACACCCTCGGCCTTCGTCGGGTCGCCCAGGAGGTGACGCGCGCGCCAGAACTGGCGCACGACGGACCGGTGGTCGACGAGCACCGCGTTCAACCGGCCGTCGTCGGCCCGCGCCTCGGGCGCGATGCGAACCCGGTTGCCGAACTGGCAGGAGTTCGCCAGCACGACCGTGAAGAAGGCGCCCCGGTGCGGCTCCCCGTCGAGCCAGACGCAGTACCGGTCCGGCGCGTAGCGGAAGGCCTCGCGAATCGTGATCGTGACGTACGGCCACGGCCCGCGCCGACCCGGCGGACGCGCGTTGAACAGCCTGGCGACGTGCGCGTCGAAGCCGACGCCCGCGACGTTGAAGAACAGGCGGCCCGCCAGCTCGCCCGCGTCGACCGTTCGCTCGCGACCGTCGAGCGCCTGAAGCACGGCGTGCTCGGGGCGCGGGTCGATGCCGAGCTCGCGGGCGAGGCCGTTGCCCGAACCCGCCGGCACGAGCACGAGCGCGGCGTCGTGACCCGCCAGCGCCGCGCCCACGTCGTTGACGGTGCCGTCCCCGCCCCAGGCGGCCACGAGACGCGCGCCCGCCGCGACGGCCGCCGCCGCGATCTCGCGGGCGTGCCCGGGCCGTTCGGCCAACCGAACCGCGTACTGGACGCCGCGGCGGTCGAGCAGACGGCCCACCCGCACCATCGCGCGGTCGAGGCGCGCGCGGTCGGCCCGTCCGGCGACGGGATTCACGATGATCGCGAGGTCCACCACCTGCGCCTTGCGCTATAGTAGCCTCGACGTTCGCACCGGGGGAGGATGCGCGATGAGGCGACGTGGAGTGCGGGTGACCCTGGCGTTCATCTGGCTGGCGGCGCTCGCGGCAGCCGGCTACGGCGTGCTCGTCGCCGAGCGAGAGGCCGAGGTCGCCGCGGCGGCTCGGGCCGCGTACGAGCAGGACGCCTCGCGCGCCGCGGTGGCGATCGTCGAGCTCGAGTCGGCAGAGCGCGCGGCCGTGGCAGCAGGCCAGCGCGCCGAGTTCTGGCTCGCGCGCGCGACCGCGACCCGCCAGGACCTCGACCGGCGGCTTGCGAGGCTCGGCGCCAGCACCGCCGCCCCCGAGGCGCAGCGGGCCATCCAGCAGGCGGCAGCGGTCCTCCGCGACTTCGACGGGCTCGAACGCCGCGCGCGCGAGTACCTCGCCCTCGACCAGCCGCTCTTCGCCTCGGATCTCATCTTCGCCGACGGCCGCGGCATGCTGAGCGCGGTCGCGCGGTACGTCGAGACCGCCCGGACCGACCAACGCGTGCACGCGGACCAGCAGCTCGCCGGCCTGCGGAACCGCCAGGCGCTCATCGCTGCTTCCCTGACCGCCGCGACGGTCCTGGTGGTGTTGCTCCTGCTCCCGGCCGGCACGAGCCGCCGCCCCGCGGCCGCCAAGCCGCCCGCCGCCGAGCTGCCCGCCGGCAAGGCCGTGGAGCCGCCACGCGCCGCGACGCAGGTCGATCTTCAGGCCACGGCCGCCCTGTGTGCCGAGCTGGCGTGCGTGACCGGCACGCGCGAACTGCCAGCTCTCATGGCCCGAGCGGCGAACATCCTCGGCGCGACCGGCGTCGTGCTCTGGGTCGCCGATCAGACCGCCGGGGCCCTCGTCCCCGCGATCGCCCACGGATACCCGCCCGACATGGTCGCGCGCCTGGGCTCCGTGCGACGCGACGCCGACAACGCGACGGCGGTCGCCTTCCGCGCGGGACGCACCCGGGTGGTGGCCGGCAGCCCGGGCACGGCGGGCGCGCTCATCGCGCCGCTCGTGACCGCGCCGGGCTGCACGGGCGTCATGGCTGCGGAGCTCCCGCATCCTCGGGAGCAAGACGCGGCGGTGCGCGCGGTGGCCGAAATCTTCGCCGCCCAGCTCGCGACGCTGGTCTCGCCGTCACAGACGGCGGCAGCGCCAGCCAAGAGCGCGCCGGCTTCGGCGTGAGCCGTCGTCCGGCACGGCCTCCCCGATCGGATCAGCCCCAGGACGCCGCAGGGGCTCCAGCCGCCGAGGACCACAGGGCGACGACCCGACGTCGCGGCGACGGGCGTGGCTCCTCGATCGTGGCTTTCAACGTCATCGATTTCCGGTCGCGCACGACGGCCAGGGAGAACTCGCGCCCCGCCGTCAGCCTCGCGACCCGCCGCTCGAGATCCGCCGCGCCGTCGACGGCGGCTCCGTCAATGGCCGTGATCACGTCGCCGGCCTTGACGCCCGCCTTCTCGGCCGCCGACCCAGGCGTCACGCTGGCGACGAGCACGCCCCGCTTCACGCCGAAGTACTCCGCGAGCTGCGGGGGCAGATCCTGAACCACGACCCCCAGTCGGCGCCGCCCGCCAGACCCCGCCGCGAACGGTTCGACCCACAGCCAACCGAACCGCTCGACCTCCGGTCGAATCCTGAGCGGCAGCTCGCGACCGAGCCGCTCCAGCTCGCGCTCGAGCCGCTCGGTAAACCGGGGCCAGTCGCCCGTCTCTGGCGTGACGTCGAGCTCGACCCGCTTCCCGGCGCGGACGACGACGGCCTTGACCGTGCGTCCTTCCGGCGTTTCCTGCACCAGCCGCGCGAGGTGGCGCGCGCTGCGCACGCGCTCGCCGTCGAACTCGACGACGACGTCACCCGCCTTGAAGCCGGCCTTCTCGGCCGGGGACCCGCCGCGAACCTCGTCGATGACCGCGCCCCGCGGGGCCGGCAGCTTCTCGCGGTCGACATCGGCCTTGTCGACATCGCGGAGCGAGACGCCCAGGCGGCTGCCACCCCAACTGAACACCTGGACCGCAGACGTGTCGCCACGCGCGATGACACGAACCTGAGCCGCCGCCGGCGGGGAGAAACTCGGGCTGGCCGCCAAGGCGGCGGCACACGCGATGAGACCCAGTGGCCTGAACCCGTGCATGACCGTTCCTCCAATCGAGGCACCGACCTCGTTTGCCTGGTGAGACGGCGCGCCGAGGCAAATGGTTGGCCCGGGTTTCCAGACGCCGAGGTGTTCGAGGAGAAATGCAGATCTTGCGCACCAGCGCGTGCATTTTGCAAACGAAGAGGCGAAAGTCAGGCGAATGTGGCCTTCGAAATGCAGATTGTGCGCTTTTTCGATTACGCCTTGTTGACGGCACCGGCGGTGGCGCTGTAGACTCGGACGCGCTCGCCACGGCCCCAGGCGGCCTTTGGCTTCGCGGCGCATGAACCCGGTCGCCCCATCGTTCGACGCCCCCGCAGCCCCGCCCGCCCGCCGGAAGGCGGAGATCCTCGAGGCCGTCGGGCAGGCCGGCGTCAAGTTCATGCGCTTGCAGTTCACCGACATCCTCGGGGTCATCAAGAACGTGGAAGTCCCGGCCGCGCAGTTCGAGGCGGCGCTCGATGGGCAGATTCTCTTCGACGGCTCGTCGATCGAGGGGTTCGTGCGCATTGTCGAGACCGACATGTTCCTCCGGCCGGACCTCGACACGTTCCGGATTTTCCCGTGGCCCTCGCACCAGGCGGGCGGGAAGGTGGCCCGGCTCATCTGCGACATCGTGAGACCGGATGGCCGCCCGTTCGAGGGCTGCCCTCGGACGGTCCTCAAGCGGGCGATCGCGCGGGCCTCGGCGGCGGGGTTCAGCATGCGCGCGGGGGCCGAGGTGGAGTTCTTCCTCTTTCAGACGAAGGACGGCGCGCCCACCACGGTGACCCACGACGCGGCGGGCTACTTCGACCTGACGCCGGTGGACCGCGGGGAGGACGTGCGTCGCGAGATGGTGCTGGCGCTCGAGGCGATGGGCTTTCGGGTCGAGGCGGCGCACCACGAGGTCTCGGCGGGGCAGCACGAGATCGACCTTTGCCGGGAGGACGTGCTGGCCGCGGCGGACTCGATCTCGACGTTCCGGCTCGTGGTCAAGCACGTGGCGCTGCGGAACGGCCTGCACGCCACGTTCATGCCGAAACCAATCTACGGCGTCAACGGGTCGGGGCTGCACATCCACCACGCGCTGTTCACCGGCGGCGAGAACGCGTTCGACGACCCCCGCGGCGAGTGGCAGTTGAGCGACACCTGCCGGTTCTTCATCGGCGGCCTCCTGCGGCACGCGCGGGGCTTTTCGGCCATCACGAACCCGCTCGTGAACTCGTACAAGCGGCTCGTGCCCGGCTTCGAGGCCCCGACGAGCGTCGCCTGGTCGCAGCAGAACCGCAGTCCGCTCGTCCGGGTGCCGGCCGCGCGCGGGGCTGACACGCGCATCGAGCTGCGGATGCCCGATCCGTCCTGCAATCCGTACCTGGCGCTCGCGGTCATGCTGCGGGCGGGGCTCGACGGCGTCGAGCACCACTTCGACCCGGGGCCGCCCATCGACAAGGACATCGCCCGCATGAGCCATCGCGAACGCCGACACCTGCGCATCGACGATCTGCCGGCGAACCTGGCCGAGGCGCTCGACTGGCTCGAGAAAGACGACCTCGTGCGCGACTGCCTCGGCGAGCACATCTTCAGCAGTTTCGTCGAGGCCAAGCGGGCCGAGTGGGACGAGCACATCCGGCACGTGAGCCCGTGGGAGATCGATCGGTATCTGAAGACGTATTGACTGGGTTTTTCCTTCTTCGAGACAAGGAGTCATCGATGGGATCGACGGCGCTACGCGACGCCATCAAGGACGTGACCGAGTGGCCCATGACCGCCAGGGCCGACCGGGTGGGGCCGGCCGACGCTCCCCGGCTGTTCGGCAGTCGGACGTTCAACGACGAGGTGCAGCGGGCGCGCCTCCCGAAGGAGGTCTACCGCAAGCTGCGGCGCACGATCACGCACGGCGAACCGCTCGACCCCTCGATCGCCGACACGGTGGCCACGGCGATGAAGGACTGGGCCATCGAGCACGGCGCCACGCACTACACGCACTGGTTCCAGCCGATGAACGGGATCACGGCGGAGAAGCACGACTCTTTTCTCCAGCCGGGCCCCGAGGGGCGCGCGGTGGCCGAGTTCAGCGGCCGGGAGCTCATCATGGGCGAGCCCGACGCGTCGAGCTTTCCCTCGGGCGGCATGCGCTCGACCTTCGAGGCCCGCGGCTACACGGCCTGGGACCCGACGAACCCGCCGTGGCTCCTCACGAACCACAAGGGGGCGACGCTCGTGATCCCGAGCGCCTTCGTGAGCTGGACGGGCGAGGCGCTCGACAAGAAGACCCCGCTCCTGCGCTCGATGGAGGCGCTCTCCGCGCAGGCGGTCCGCGTGCTGCGGCTCTTCGGCTCCAAGGCGCAGCGGGTCGTCACGACGTGCGGGGCGGAGCAGGAGTACTTCCTGATCGACCGAAACTTCTACTTCGCGCGGCCGGACCTCATCAACGCCGGGCGCACGCTGTTCGGCGCCAGGCCGCCGAAGGGCCAAGAGCTCGAGGACCAGTATTTCGGGTCCATCCCCGACCGGGTGCTCGCGTTCATGATGGAGGTCGAGCGGGAGCTCTACGCGTGCGGCGTGCCGGTGAAGACGCGCCACAACGAGGTGGCGCCCAGCCAGTACGAGGTCGCGCCGATCTTCGAGAACGCCAACGTCGCCACCGACCACCAGATGATGACGATGGAAGCCCTGCGGCGCATCGCGCCGAAGTTCGGCCTGGCGTGCCTGCTGCACGAGAAGCCGTTCGCGGGCGTCAACGGCTCAGGCAAACACCTCAACTGGAGCATGTGCGACGAGTTCGGCAACAACTTGCTCGACCCGGGGGACACGCCGCACCAGAACGTCCAGTTCCTCATCTTCTGTGCGGCGATGCTGCGCGCCGTGAACAAGTTCCAGGGCTTGCTCCGGGTGAGCGTGGCGAGCGCCGGCAACGACCACCGGCTGGGGGCCCACGAGGCGCCGCCGGCGATCATCTCGGTGTTCCTCGGCGACATGCTCACGGACCTGTTCCAGCAGATCGAGCGCGGCGACGTCCGGGGGAGCAAGGCCGGCGGCATCCTCGACACCGGCGTCACGGTGCTGCCGAAGCTCCTGCGGCACGCGGGCGATCGCAACCGCACGAGCCCGTTCGCGTTCACCGGCAACAAGTTCGAGTTCCGCGCGGTGTCGGCGAACCAGAGCATCGCGTTCCCGAACATCGCGCTGAACGTGGCCGTCACCGAAGCGCTCGACCACGTCGCTACCGAACTCGAGCACGCCATCGCCAGCGGCGCGTCGCTCACCGACGCGGTCAAGGCGCTGCTCCGCAAGCTCGTCAAGGACAACAAGCGCATCATCTTCAACGGAAACAACTACTCGGACGAGTGGCGGAAGGAGGCGGCGCGGCGCGGGTTGCTCAACCACTCGAATACCGTCGACGCCCTGCCCGAGCTCCTCAAGCCCGAGGTCGCCGCCGCGTTCGAGAAGTACAGGGTCCTCAATGGCCGCGAGCTCAGGGCCCGCTACGAGGTCGCGCTCGACACCTACAACAAGACCATCACGGTCGAGGCCCAGCTCATGGTCCACATGGCGAACCGCTACATCCTGCCAGCCGCCCTCCAGTACCAGACTCACGTCGCGCAGAGCGTCGCGGCCGTGCGCGCCGCCGGCGCGGTCTCTCGCCAGAGTCGCACGTTGCTGACCGAGCTCACCCGGCTCATCGACGAGTTCCGCGCCGATACCGTCCGCCTCGCCCGCGCCATCGCGTCCCCGAGTGGCTCGATCGAGCGCCACGCCCGCCACGCGCGGGACGTCGTCGTGCCGGGCATGGCAGCGCTCCGCGAGGCCGGCGACCGGCTCGAGGCGATCGTGCCGCACGATTTGTGGCCGCTGCCGACCTACCGCGAGATGCTGTTCATCAAGTAGGGGTCCAGTCCGCTCGCGAGGTCACGGGCGTCATCCGGGCAGGACGTGCTCGGCCGCCGCCCCGGCCTCGCGAGCGGCTTTCGAGCGCCCGGTGTCGGGTACGCGTCTTGAAGCGCGGCCGACCGGTCGCGCCGGGTCGGCGGAACGCGTTCACCAACAGGCAGGCGCTGGCACCGCCGCGTTCCGTGTCGGGCGGAGGTGACTCCGGCGCGACCTCCGCCTTCACCCGACCATCTTCACCACCACGACGGTGGTGTCGTCGTTCGCCGGAGCACCGCCCCGAAAGGCCTCGACGGCCGCCACGACTGCATCGACCAGCTTCTGCGCCGAACCCGCCCGGTTCGCCGCGACGACCTGGAGCACTCGCTCGGGCCCGAACTCCTCGCCCTCGGGGTTCACCGCCTCGAAGACGCCGTCCGTGCAGAACACGAAGACGTCGTCGCGCTGGAGGGGGAGGGTGAGTTCGTCGTAGGTGCTGCCGAAGAACGAGCCCAGCGGCACCCCGCCGACCGCGACCCGCTCGCACGTCTCGCCCGCGCACCGCACGGGATACGGCAGGCCAGAGTTCGCGAGGGTGACCTGGCGCCGCTTGAGGTCGAAGGCCGCGTAGCACAGCGTGGCGTAGTACTCCTCGAGGCGCCGCTGGTACTGGTAGAGGATCGTGTTCACCGCCGCCAGCACCGCCGCCGGCGTCGACTTCTCCGGCTGGTAGCGTCGTCTGAACGTGCGGCTCCGCACGAGCTCGCCGGCCAGGACGCTATAGAGCGCCGCGGGCACACCCTTGCCCGCGACGTCGCCCACCGCGACGACGAGCGTGTGCGCGTCGGGCGTGAGAAAATCGTGGAAGTCGCCCCCCAGCTCGTGCGCCGGCGCGAACGCCGCGGCGACGTCCACGCCCTTCACCCGCGTGGGCAGCCCCGTCGGCAATAGCGCGGCCTGCACGCGCTGGGCGAACCGCAGCTCGCGCTCGAGGCGCTCCTCGTTGGCGCGCAGGGCCTCGTAGAGCCGCGCGTTCTCGATGGCGACGGCCGCCTGGCTCGCGAGCAGCGTCAGGATCTCCACGTCCCGCTTGCTGAAGGCGTCGAACTCGGGACTCTCGAGGTCAACGACGCCGATGCAGCGATCCTGGATGAGCATGGGAATAGCCAGCTCCGACCGCACGTCGTCGAGCACCTTGATGTAGCGCGGATCGGCCGAGACGTCCGACACGAGCACCGGGGCCTTGGTGAGCGCCGCGTGGCCGACGAGCCCTTCGCCCAGCTTCACCCGCGGCAGCGTCACCTTCTCCCCGTACTGGATGGCGAGCTTCATCTCGAGCTCGCCCGTCCGCTCGTTGAGCAGCAGGATCCCGAACGTCCGGTAGTCGATGAGTCGCCGCGTGAGCCGCGCGATCTGCTCCAGCAGCCGGTCGAGGTCGAGCAGCGCCCCGACCTCGCGCCCGATCTCCGCCAGCGTCTCGAACGCCTCCGCGTCCGCCCGGACGCGCTCGAACAGCCGGGCGTTGGCGAGCGCGACCGCCACGTGCGCGCCGAACTGCCGCGCGATGGCGAGGTCGGTCTCGCTGAACTGGTGGGGCCGGGCCCCGAGCAGATTCAGCGCGCCGATGGGCTTGGCCTGGTGCAGCAGGGGAACGACGAGCTGCGACCGCATGCCGGGCACAACCGAGACATACCGGGGATCGGCCTCGACGTCGCCCACGACGAGCGGCTGGCCGGCCTGAACCGCCGCCCCCACCATCCCCTGGCCGACCTTCAGCCGGTACCCCCGCGCCCGCTCGGGATAGCCCACCGCGTAGGTGAGCTTCACCTCGCCGCGCTTCTCGTCGAACAGATACACAGCGAACGCCTGGAACTCGATCAGCCGCGCGAGCAGCTCCGGAATGCGCTGCAGCAGCTCGTCGATGTCGAGCACCGAGGTCACCTGGCTCCCCAGATCGAACAGGGTCGCCAGCACGTCGCCTTCAAGGGCTCGCGCGGGGCTGCTCGCGCCGCCAGGCCCGCCGCCGGTCCGCAGGTCGCTCACGGGGATCTCTGTCGCGCGCCCCGCCCGGGCCGCACGGGCCCCGGCCGAGGCATCAGTAGCGCGCTCACGTGGGATTATACTGGGAGTCTCTGGGCGCCCCCACCATGAGCACCCTTGAACCGCCCCTCGACTACGCGGCCATCGAGCGCATCCTCCCGCACCGCTATCCGTTCCTGCTCGTCGACCGCATCACCGAGTTCGAGACCGACAAGCGCATCGTCGGGATCAAGAACGTCTCGCTCAACGAGCGCTACCTGTGGCACGCGCCGGGCCAACCCCCGGTCCTGCCGCCGACCATTCTCACGGAGGCCGTCGCCCAGGTGGGCGCGATCATGATCCTGGCGAAGCCGGAGAACCGCCAGAAGCTGATCTACTTCATGGGGATCGAGAGGGTCCGGTACCGCCGGCCCGTCCACCCGGGCGACGTGGTGGTCATCGAGGCCACGGTCCTCAAGCTCCGGAGCCGGATGGGCTGGCTGCGCGGCATCGCCCGCGTCGACGGCCACGTCGTGGCGGAAGGGACCATGACGTTCGCGCTCGGCCCTCGGCCGCCCGCAGAGCGCGGCGCGTCAGCGTAAGACGAGCAGGACGAGCCCGGCTTTGACGCCGCGCGAAGACCACGCGGCCCATCGCGCCTCGGGATCGAGGTAGCGCACGAGGTCGAACGCGAGCGGCAGGGCCACGAGCACGCCCACCCAGCGCTCGTCGAGACCCACGGCCGCCGCCATCGCGCGCGTGTCCCGCTCGGGCGGTCCTCTGCGCGCGAGCGCCGCGCCGGCGTACAGGGCCGAGGCGACGGCGTCGAAGGCCAGGATCCCTTTCTTGACGGGCGCGCGCGTCCGGCGGACGCCCGGAGACCGGCTGAGAACCCACTCGTCGAGCGCGTGCTGCACCCACAAGCCCGCGGCCGCCACGGCGTACTCGCGCCGGCGCGACAGGGGGTTCGCGTGTGTGATGGCGAAGAATGGCAGGCCCTCCACCGTGATGCGCTTGACGCCGGGGTCGGCGTCGAACACGACGTTGAACGCGACGTGGCCGGCCTCGTGCGCGCCGAAGGCGAGAAGGACACCCCCCACGACGCCCCACACGCCGCCCGGGGGGTCCTCAGCGCGCGACCCGGCCGCAGGGGTCTGTCCGGCGACCTCCGTGACGACGCCCAAAAGAGCCACCAGCCCGGCCGCGGCCAGACGGGAAGACACCATGCGGCGAGATTATGCCCGCCCACGCCCCGGCGCGCCAACACGCCGGCCGACCGCGAGGCCGCCGCGTCGGTCCGCTCACGGGTGGGGCGCCGCCACGACGGACAGGGTGAGCTGCCGACCGGTGCCGCCCGGCTGCCGGCTGGCGTCCCCGAAGGCGCGGACGCAGTTGCGTCCGGCTTGCTTGGCCTCGTACAGGGCTCGATCGGCTCGCGCCAGCAGGGTCTCCGGCGAGCGCTCGCCCGTGCGCGCCGCCGCGACACCGACGCTCGCCGTGACGGTGAAGTGCTCGCGCTCCCACCGGATGGGCGTCTGCTCGAAGGCTTGCCGCAGCGACTCCGCCAAGCGGGCGGCTCCGCCCGGCGGGGTGTCCGGGAGCACCACCAGGAACTCCTCGCCGCCGTACCGACACGGGATGTCCGACGCCCGCAACGTCTCCCGGAGCTGGCGCCCCACGGCGCGCAGCACCGCGTCGCCGGCGAGATGCCCGTACCGGTCATTGACCGCCTTGAAGTGATCGATGTCGAGCATCAACACGCTCAGGGGCAGGCCCGACCGCTCGGCGCGGCGCAGCTCGGTGTCGAGCAGCGCGAGCGCGTGTCGGCGGGTAAAGCAGCCGGTCAGGCTGTCGTGGATCGTCACGTCGCGAAGCCCCACGAAGAGTTGCGCGTTCTTCACCGCGATCGCCACGAGCGGCGCCGCCGCAGCCAGCCTCCGCCGCTCGGACTCGTCGAGCGGTCTCGCGCCCTGCACCACCCCGAGCACGCCGATCACCCGGCCCCCGAACACGAGTGGAAAGCCGATGTAACCGGCGACCTCCACGCCGCGCAGCCGGGTCTCGGCCGCGTCCTGCGACGCGATCCGGGCCGCCACGGCGTCGAGTTCACCGTTGGCGGCGGGCTCGCCGGGGCGGCGCGCCACGCCGAGCAGCGGCGTCCACCGATCGCCGTCGCGGAGCAGCAGCCACACCTGGCGCGACTGCGTCAGCAACGGCAGATGCCGCCACAACGCCTCGCGGAGCGCGTCGAGGTCGAGCACCTCGGCGAGCGAGCGCCCGATGTTCACGAGCTCCTCAAGCTCGTGCAGCCGCTCGCGCATGACCGTCGCCTCGACGGTCGCTGCCGCCGCGCGGGCGGCCGCCTCTTGGCGCTTGGCGTGTTGCTGAAAGGTGAACACCACCGTGAGGATCACGAGCGCCGGCAGCAGCGAGAGGCCCGAGGCGTCTTCGACCGCGCGAGCCGTGTCGAGCACGAAGCGAATGGGCCGGGCGAAGACGACGATGAGCGCGCCCGTGAGGCCGGCGAGCAGCAGCGTGTCGTAGCGACTGAGCAGGCGAGCACTCATCGTGGCAATCCCCTTCACCCGGACGCCTGGCGGGCGCCGTCACGCGCGGCCGGTGCAAGAATGCCGCCTGTGCCGCGAGCGGCCGATCCCCTGGCGAGACTGCGAAAGGCATAGCCCAACCTCTTGACTATGAGGAGGTTATGCACGCTCGACTCGACGCCTTGCTCGCAGGGCCGCTGCCGCGGGCACCCGCTCGCGACTGGGCGCCTGCGGCACGTGCGGGCGCCCGCGCACGCTCACACGAACAACCCGAAGGGGCCGCGCGCGTCCGATGGAGATCCGAGCGTCGAGCCTCCGATCTGTCTCCAGGGCGCGCGAGTCTCTGGACGAACCGCAGAACCGGCTCGCGCCCGCGCGCTATAATCGGCCGTGTCCCGTTCATCGGCGCGGCGCCGGGCGTCCACCGTGGACGCCCGGGCCTTCGAACGCCTGTTCGAGGCCGCGCACGAAGGCGTCTACATCGGGCTCCTCGGCGGCGCGACCGCCACCACGCTCGCCGCCAACCCTCATTTACGCCTCATGTTCGGCTACGACCCGGCGGCCCCGCTTCTCGAGGTGCGGCCGTTCGACCCCGAGCGCTTCGTCGACGCCGAGGCGCGCACGGCCTTTCTCGAGCGACTCCGGCGCGACGGTGCCGTGGCCGACTACCTGCTCCGACTCCGCCGCGCCGATGGCGTGCCCTTCTGGGTCGAGGCCACCGCCCATGCCGAGCCGCTGCGCACAGCGGGGGACCTGCGGGTCGAAGCACTCGTCCGCGACGTCACCGAGCGCAAGCGCCTCGAGGCGCAGGCGCGCGAGCTCTATCACCAGCTTCTCCAGGCCGAGAAGCTCGCCGCCCTCGGCCAGACCGTCTCCGGCGTCGCCCACGAGCTGAACAACCCGCTCGCCACGATCCTCACGTGGGCCGAGCGGCTGGCGGGGCGGCCCTCGGACGAGACGACGCGGCGAGGTCTCGATCACATCCGCCGCGAGGCCGAGCGTGCCGCGCGCATCGTCCGCAGCCTCCTGACCTTCGCCCGCAAGCGGCACACGACGCGCACGATGGTGGACGTCAACCACGTCGTGCGCGAGACGCTGGCGCTGCGCACCTACGAGCAACGCGTGTGCAACATCACGACCATCGAGGCGCTGGCCTCGGGCCTCCCGCCCGTGTTCGGCGACCCGCACCAGCTCCAGCAGGTCCTGCTGAACCTGGTGATCAACGGCGAACAGGCCATGCTCGGTGCACACGGCCGTGGCACGCTGATCGTCCGGACCTGGCACGACCTCGAGCGCGACGCGGTGATGGTCGAGGTGAGCGACGATGGCCCGGGGGTGCCCGAGGAAATGCAGGCGAAGATCTTCGACCCGTTCTTCACGACGAAGGACGCCGGCAAGGGCACGGGGCTCGGCCTGACGGTGGCCTGCGCCATCGTCGAAGAGCATGGAGGGCGGATCCACGTCCGCTCGGAGCCGGGCCGTGGCGCCACGTTCCGCGTCGAATTGCCGGTGAGCGGCGCGCCGCTTCCCGCCGCCGCGCCGGCGCCGGCCACCGCCGAAACCGAGGCGCCCGTCGAGGGCGTGGCGCTCGTGGTCGAGGACGAAGATGCGCTCGGGACGGCGGTGGCCGAGGCGCTGGCAGACGCAGGCCTCCGGGTCGAGCGCGCGCGCGACGGCGAAGAGGCCCTGTCGCGCACCCGCGCCCGAGCCTACGATCTCATCATCTGCGACCTGAAAATGCCGCGCCTCGACGGGCCGACCTTCTACCGCACGCTCGCCGCCGCCCGGCCCGCGCTCGCCCGCCGCGTCGTCTTCGTCACGGGCGACGTCGCCGGCACCGAGGCGGCACGCTTCCTCGCTGAGAGCGGCTGCCGATGGCTCGCCAAGCCGTTTCGCCTCCGCGACCTCTTACGAATCGCGCGGGAGGTCGTCAGCTGACGGGCGGCTGGCTGGCGCGTCCCCTCAACCGGCCGCGGCCGTGCTCCCCATCGAGCCCCGCGGCCGACCCGGCTTCGACATCTTGACCGGCGTGGGCCGGATCGCCCGTCGATAGGCCAGCACGACCCCGGGCGCCGGCGGCCCGGCCGACGACGGCGCGGCCGGTGGACGCGCGGCATAGACGCGCCTGACCTCCTCCAGCAGCGCGTCGAAGGGGACCAGCGTGGGCCGCACCGAGCCGAGACCGCCCCGGGCCGCCTCGCCGCACAGCAACCCGCGGAGGCGCGCGATGGCGCGGGCGTGCAGTTGCGACACCCTCGATTCGTTCACGCCGATTCGCGCGCCAATCTGCTTCATCGTGGCCCCGGCGTAGTAGTACAGCTCGATGATGCGACGCTCTCGCGCCGGCAGGGCCGCCAGCGCCGCGCGGACCCGCTCGCGGATCTCCCGCTGCTCCATCGCTCGGTCGGGCGACACCGGTTCCGAGGGCACGAGCACCGGTGGAAGCGCCGCGGGGTCGGTGACCTCGCCGCTCGTGAGCGGCGAGGTGGACTCGATCGTCGCGATCCGAACGATCGTGCGCTCGAGCCGCGCCTGGTCGGAGCCCAGCCGCGCCGCCAGATCCGCCAGCGAGGGCTCGGCACCGAGCTCCCGCCGCAGGGCCTGGCGCGCCGCCTCGAGCTCGCGGCGCAGGCGCCGGACGCCGCGCGGCCACGCGGCCCGGCGCAGCGCGTCGATCATGGCACCGCGCACCCGCCGCTCTGCAAACGTTTCGAACTTGATCCCGCGACGCTCGTCGAACCGCCGGGCCGCATCGATGAGCCCCAACATGCCGTCTTGCACCAGGTCGCCGACGTCGATCGAGTGCGGCATCGTGGCAGCCACCCTCCGGGCCAGCGATTCCACGAACGGCACCCCGGCTTCGACCCGCCGCCGTTGGTGCGCCGCCAAAGGCACCCGCGACATGAGCCGCCTCCTCCTCCGCCCCGGTGCGCATCGCGCGCCGCGCGAACCTGCGCGGACCGACTCGGCCGCGCCGTGCCAGCGAGCGCATCGGTGGGCAGTGGCGAGAACGGCAACGGCGGTACCAGAACCCTGCCGGCCGGAGCCGGAAGGATCGGCTGGCCCGTTGGCGTCGATAACCAACTGGGCCGCAGGATGTTACGCGACCAGTTGCCCGGGATGAGTTGGCTGATGCGTCGGTGAAGCAGACTGCATCGGCGTCAACCGGCTGACGGCTCGCGTCGAAGCCTACAAGAGTTTGACGGTCTGCTCCGCCCCATCCGGCGCTGCTCGTTCAGGATGTCGCGGACGTCGAGGACTTTCCACTCCCGACGCGTTCTCGGATCGCGCGAGCGGCGCCGAGGGCCTCGACCGCGCTCTCCACGACCAGCCGAGCGCGGGCGCGCACCGACTCGTCCGGCGCTTTCGCTTCGAGCAGTTCGGCGTTCGCCAGGATGATGCCGAGCTGATTGTTGAGGCGGTGGAACAGCCGCCCGAGATCCTCCGGCTCGTCCACAGTCATCCCCTCCGTCCGCTCGTGGCCGCGCGCCGGAGTTCTGTGCCCGACCGGGGCCCGCTCGCCGGGCGCTACGACGCTTGCTTGTTGGCAGGCGGGTTGGCCCAGCTCGCTGCCGAGTCCGCCGCCGCCCGCGGGTCGCGCCACAGCGTATCGACGAAGATGCGCACCGACCCGCCCGCGGTCCGCACGTACTCCACCTTCCCGCTAGCGATCCAGTTGTAGATCGTGCGCCGGCTGACGCCGACCAGCTCGCACGCCTTCATGATGGAAATGGTCTTGCGGTCGACAATCATGGTGGCTCGCTCCGCACGGGACTATCGGACCCGTCGCGTGAGCCCTATAGAGGGGCACGCGGCGGCTTGACCCGGGCGGCCAGCGGTGTCAAAATGCTGACTGCTCGTAAATGGCTGATGGCTCGGCACATCTCCTGCTCGTAGAAGACGAAGCGGCTCTTCGCGAGGCGATCGCCGAGCAGTTGAGTCAGCACGGCTTCCGTGTCGTGGCCGCGGGCACAGGCGAAGACGCGCTTGCGGCCCTCGCCGACTTCGCGTTCGACATCGTCCTGACGGACCTCAGGCTGCCGGGCGTCGACGGCCTCCGCGTGCTCGAGGCGGCGCGCGAGCGCTACCCTGACATCATCGTGGTCGTCCTGACGGGGTACGGCACGGTCAAAGACGCCGTCGACGCCATCAAGCAGGGGGCCGCTGATTTCATCACGAAGCCCGTCCAGATCGACGCCCTGCTCCATGTGCTGCGCTCAGCGCTCGAACGCCGCCGGCTCCGCGCGGAGAACGACTACCTGCGCGCACAGCTCAACGACCGGTACCGCCTGGGCGCGGGCATCGTCGGCCAGAGTGCGGCGATGCGCCAGGTGTTTCACGTCATCGAGACGGTCGCCGCCACATCGAGCACCGTCCTCATCACGGGGGAGACCGGGACCGGCAAGGAGCTCGTGGCCCGGGCGATCCACCACAACAGCCCACGCCGGACGCAGCGGTTCGTCGCGCTCAACTGCAGCGCCATCCCCGAGACGCTGCTCGAGGCCGAGCTGTTCGGCCACGTGCGGGGCGCCTTCACGGGGGCCGTGGCCACGCGCCAGGGCCGCATCGAGCAGGCCCACAAAGGCACGCTGTTCCTGGACGAAGTGGGGACGATGAGCCCTGCCCTCCAGGCCAAGCTCCTGCGCGTATTGCAGGAGCGCGAGTTCGAGCGCGTCGGCGAGTCGCACCCGATCAAGGTGGACGTGCGGATCATCGCCGCCACCCACTCCGACCTGCCGAAGCTCGTCGCGGAGGGCGCGTTCCGCGAAGACCTCTATTACCGGCTGAACGTCATTCCCTTGCACCTGCCGCCGCTGCGCGAGCGGCGCGAGGACATTCCGCTGCTCGTGAGCCACTTCGTGCGCAAGATCGGGGCGGCGCTGGACCCGCCGCGCCCGGACGTCACGGTCGCTCAGGACGCCATGCGCTGCCTGATGGCCTATGCCTGGCCAGGCAACGTGCGGCAGCTCGAGAACATCGTCGAACGCGTGCTGGCCATGAGCCCCGGGCGGCGGCAGATCGAGGTGGCCGACCTGCCGCCCGAGGTCCAGCGCGCCGAGGTGCCGCTCGACGCGGCGGCGGTCTGGTTCCCCGCGGAGGGGCTGTCGCTCGAGCGATACCTCCGCACGGTCGAGCGGACGATCATCCGCCGGGCCCTCGACCGCGCGCATGGCAACAAGCGCAAGGCCGCCGAGCTGCTGGGGCTGAAGCGGACCACGCTCGTCGAGAAACTGAAGCGACTCGAGCCGGAGGAGGTCTGAGTCGCCGCCGGGCTCCCGGCTAGGACCAGCCACGACGCCCATGCCGCCTCGCTACACCTACTGGACCATCATCCTCGACGGCCTTCCGACCGCGTTTCGCGCGCGCCGGCGGGAGGACTTACTGCCCACCCTGCGGCAGTTGCAGGCGCGCCATCCCGATGCCGCGCTGAAGTGGTTCGCGCGCGGGCGCGTCTGGGATTCGCCCGAGGCGGCGCGCGCCGAGCGGCTGCGGCAGCGCCACGCGCCGACTTGTCCGGACCGCGGGCCGGACTGGCGTCCCGGCGGCGAGCATCGAGACGCCCGCCGGCGGTTCAGGAAGACGGGTGGCCGCCGGCGGGCGAGGCCCGAGCGCCCGCCTGCAGGACGGAAGCGCTCGCCGTGATCGCGCACATTGTCCTGTTCCGACCACGAGCCGACCTGAGCGCCGCGGAGCGCGCGGCGTTGACGCGGGCGCTCGAGCAGGCCAGGCGAGCGATCCCCTCGATCCGGCGCTTCTCCATCGGGCGCCGCCTTCGCCACGGCCGCTCGTACGAGGCGGCCACGGGGCCCGATTACCCGTACGCCGCGGTCATCGAGTTCGACGACCTGGCCGGCTTGTCCGCCTACCTGGACCACCCCGCCCACGACGAGGTCGCCCGACTCTGGGCGGCGACGGCGGCCGAGACGCTCGTCTACGACTACGAAATGAGCGAGGCGTCGGAGGCGACGACGTTCATGGCGCCCGAGTCGTCGTGAACGCCGCCGACTCCGAGGGATCGCAGCGCGCAGCCCACCTCCCCCGGCTGCCCGCGCTCGAGTTCGTGCGCCTCCGGCCAAGGCCGCTCGAAGAAATCCCGGATGAGGGCGCGGAGACCGCTCACCGACTCCGTGTGGTTGACCGCGTCCCGCAGCCGCGCGCCGCCGTCGAGCCCCTTGGTGAACCAGGCCAATAGCGCGCGCAGCTTGTTGATGACCCACCGCTCGCGCCCCCGCGCCGGGCCGCCGGGCGGCGGCGCGGCGGCGGCCTGGCCCGGCGCGAGGTGACGGAATCCGTCGGCCTCGCCGACCCGCTCGTCGAGCAGCACGTCAATGTATGCGAGGAGGAAGCGGCCGCGGTCGGCTCGCGTGACGGGCGCCGGCGACCGGCCCGCCGCCAGATCCGCCGCCCGGCGGAACATCCACGGGTCGCGCAGCGCGCCCCGGCCGACGAGCACGCCGGCGACGCCCAGCCGGAGCCGCTCGATGAGCGCGTCCGCCGACCCGACGTCGCCGCTGCCGAAGACGGGGATACCGACGCTCGCCGCCACCGCGGCGATGAGACCCCAGTCGGAGCGTCCCGAATAGGCTTGCGCCGCCGTCCGACCGTGGACGGCGACGGCCGCCGCGCCGGCGGCTTCCAGTCGGCGCGCCAGCTCGGACGCGTTGACCGTGCGCTCGTCCCATCCCGCCCGCATCTTCGCGGTCACCGGAATCCGGACCGCCCGCACCATGGCGCGCACGATCGCTTCGGCCCGGTCCGGCTCCCGCATCAAGCTGCAGCCGGCCGAGTGCTTCGCGATCTTGGGGACCGGGCACCCCATGTTGACGTCGACCAGGTCGGCGCCCATCCCCTCGACGACCTGCGCCGCGGCGGCCATCGTCTGCGGGTCTCCGCCGAAAATCTGGACGGCGACGGGCCGCTCCTCTTCCGTGAACTCCGCGTACTGGAGCGTGCGGTCGATGCCGCGCACCAGGCCCTCGGCGCTCACCATCTCGGTGACGACCAGGCCGCAGCCGCCCAGGCGCTTCACGAGGCGGCGAAACGCCGTGTCCGTCATGCCCGCCATGGGCGCGAGCGCAAACGGAGGGTCGATGAGGACGGAGCCGACCTGCACCGGGCGGGTCAATAGGGCCTCACATCCGCCGCGTCTACCTCGACGCTGACCGCCTGCCCGATCAGGTCGACGGACAGGACGAGCCGCGCGCGAGGGCCCTTGCGGATCAGGCGCCCGACGACGCCGCGCAGGGGTCCATAGACGACCTCGACGACCGTGCCCTCGCGAATAAGCGGGCAGGGGTCGTAGGCGAGGTCGCTCTCGACCAGCCGGCGAATCCCCTCGATCTCCCAGTCGGGGATGGGGGCCGGCTCGCCGTCGAACGACACGATGTTGACCACGCCGGTGCACTTCAGCACGGGGAGGCGCTCGCGAGGATCGAGCCGCGCGAAGCAGTAGCCGGGGAAAAGCGGCCACGCGATCTGCTTCTTGCGATCCTTCCAGCGGCTCCAGCGGGTGATCGTGGGCAGGAACGCCTCGATGCCCTTCCGGCCGAGCTGGTCCCAGACCAGCTTCTCGTGGCGCGACCGCGTCCAGATGGCGTACCAGGCCGGCACCCGCGGCATCCCTATCGGCAGCGCCGCGTCCGCCGTCGCGACCCCGGCCCATGGATACATCTCAGCTCCCCTGGGACGCTTTCTGCAGCTCCGCCAGCCGCGCGTCGTACAGCTTCTTGAGCTCCTCGTTCTTCCACTCGATGATCGCCTGCGCCCGCAGCCGCTCCAGGTACTTCGCGAACTCCACCTGCGCTTTCTGCTGGTAAACGCGATCCGCCACCAAGTCCCGGACCTGCTCGAAGGGCTGCAGGGCGGCTTCGGTCATCGCCTCGAGTTTCAGCAGCTGATACCCCCGCGGCGTCCGGATGGGCTCGCTCACCTCGCCGGGCTTCATCGCGTCGAGCATGCGCGCGAGCACCGGCGAGAGATCTTTACGCTCGATGGGCCCGATCAGGCCGCCGTTGGCCTTTGAGGGCGCATCGGAGACTTCGGCCGCCAGCCGCGCGAAATTCTCGCCCGCCACGACGCGCGCCCGGATCTGGCGGGCCTTGTCCAGGGCTTCTTCGTCCGCGGCGACGTTGATCGCCTCCGGCTTGGGCGAGGCCACCGCAACCAGGATCTCGCGCAGCGTGACGGTGGGCGCCAGCGTGAACTCGTCCGGGTGCGCCTGGTAGTAGCGCTGCGCCTCGTCCTCGCTCACCGAGAGCTTCGGCGCGATCTCGGTCTGCTGCACTCGCTGGATGAGCAACTGGCGCTCGACCTGCCGGCGGAACTCGGCGAGGGTCAGGCCTTCCTGGTCGAGAGCGGCTTGAAACTCGGCGTCGGTCTCGATCTTGTTCTCCTTCTTGATGTTCTCGACCACCGACTTGAACTGCTCGTCCGTCAAGCGATACCCGAGCTCGCTGCCGCGCTGGATGAGCAAGAGTTCGTTGACGGCGTTGACCAGGATCTGCGGCGTGATCTCGAGCAGCAGGCGCCGGAGCGTCTCGTCGTTCTGCAGGTCGGCCGGATTCGCCTGGAGGTTCCGCTCGCGCAGGGCCCGGATCTGCCGCTTCTCGAGGTCGGTCTTGGTGATGATGTCGCCGTTCACCTTGACCAGGATCTGCTCGATGATATCGGCGCGAAGCGGGAGCCCCATGAGCGCTAACCCAAGGGCAACGCCGGAGAGGCGCTTCATCATGGCAATTCTCAGAGGCGGAGTATGTTATCCGATTCACAGCTCCTCACTCAACTCGGTGAGCAGCTCACGGAGCCGTGTGAAGAGCCCCGTCGGCCCCCGCGGCCCGTCGGACGGCGCCCCGAGCACCGCCTCGCGCGTCAACCCCGGGGCCTCGACCCCCGCCGTGGCCCGAGCCGTCCACCACGACACCGACGGCGCCGGAGACCGCGCGCGCGGCCGGGGCCAGGCCCGGGGGCCCGCCCTGTCCCCCGCGTCGAGGTCCAGCGTCACGACCGTCGGCGGCCTCAGGGCCACATCCCGCCGGCGCTCGACCAGCCGGACGAGGGCGGCCGGATCGAGCGGGGCATCTGCCCTGAACTTGAAGACGACCGTGCGGCCCTGGCGGTCGACCGACTCGAGTCCGAGACGCACGGCCAGCAGGCGGATGCGGGCGTAGTCGGCGAGGTTCAACACGGACGGCGGGAGGGGGCCGTACCGATCCCGCAGCTCGTCGAGAAGATCGTGCACCTCCTCCTCGCGGCGGACGCTGGCGAACCGCCGGTACACCGCGAGCCGCTGGTTCATATCGGGCACGTACGTCTCGTCGATGCGTAGGTCCACGCCCAGATTGACCCGGACGACGCGCTCTTCCTCGATCTCCTCGCCTCGCAGCTCGCGGATAGTCTGGTCGAGGAGCTTCAGGTACGTCTCGAAGCCGACCGCCTGGATGTGTCCGCTTTGCTCGCCGCCGAGCAAGTTGCCAGCGCCGCGAATCTCCAGGTCGAGGGCTGCCACGCGGAATCCGCTCCCGAGCTCGCTGAACTCCCTGATGGCCGCCAGGCGCTTGCGCGCCACCGGTGAGAGCGCGGCCTCGGGGGGAACCAGCAGATAGGCGTAGGCTCGGCGGTCGGAACGCCCCACGCGGCCCCGGAGCTGGTAGAGCTGGGCGAGCCCGTAGCGGTCCGCCCGATTCACGATGAGCGTGTTGGCGTTGGGAATGTCCAGGCCGTTCTCGATGATCGTCGTGGCGAGGAGCACGTCGTACTTGTGGGCCACGAAATCGACCATCGTCCGTTCGAGCGCCGCCTCGCTCATCTGCCCGTGAGCGATCGCTACGCGCGCCTCGGGCACGAGCCGCTGCAGCAGGCGTCCGATGGCGTGGATCGATTCCACCCGGTTGTGCACGAAGTACACCTGGCCGCCTCTGGCGAGCTCCTGCCGAATGGCCCGTGCGATGACGTCCTGGTCGAACTTCACGACCACGGTCTGGATCGCCTGCCGGTCCAGAGGCGGCGTCTCGATGACCGACATGTCGCGCAGCCCGGCGAGCGCCATGTTCAGCGTCCGCGGAATCGGCGTCGCCGTCAGGGTCAACACGTCTACGCGCTTCTTGAGCTGCTTGATGCGCTCCTTGTGGGCCACGCCGAAGCGCTGCTCCTCGTCCACGATGAGCAAGCCGAGGTCGCGGAACACGACGTCCTCCGACAAGAGCCGGTGGGTCCCGACGAGGATGTCGACCTTGCCGGCAGCCAGATCGTCCAGGATGCGCCGTTGCTCGGCGCGCGACCGGAAGCGGCTGATCATCTCGACGGTGACCGGAAAGGCCGCGAACCGCTCGCTGAGCGTCTCCAGGTGCTGGAAGGCCAACACCGTCGTCGGCGCGAGAAACGCCACCTGCTTGCCGTCCATCACGGCCTTGAAGGCGGCCCGCATGGCCACCTCGGTCTTCCCGTACCCGACATCCCCGCAGAGCAGGCGGTCCATCGGCACCGGCGCTTCCATGTCCCGCTTGACGTCGGCGACGGCCGCTTCCTGGTCGGGCGTCAGCTCGTACTCGAACGCCTCCTCGAACTCGCGCTGCCAAGGCGTGTCCGGGCTGAAGCTGTGTCCCCGCACCGCCCTCCGCGCGGCGTACAGCTTCAGCAGCGCCTCGGCCATGTCCCGCATGGCCCGCCGCACGCGCGCCTTCGCCCGCGCCCACGTGGCGCCACCGAGGCGGTCGAGCGTCGGACGTGCGCCGCCCGTGTATTTCTGCACCAGGTCGAGCCGATCGACCGGCAGGAAGAGCTTGTCGCCCCCCTGGTAGCGGAGCTCCAAGAACTCCTGGCTGTCGGCCCCGACGGCGAGCCGGCGCAGGCCCGCGAACACGCCGATGCCGTGCTCCACGTGGACGATGTAGTCGCCGACCTTGAGATCGCGGAAGTCGGCAAGAAACGCCCGGCTCACGGCGCGGCGCCGCTCGGGCGCGCGCCGGGCTTCCTCGAAGAGGTCGGCCTCGGCATCGAGGCGCACCCGCGCCTCCGACAGCCGGAAGCCGTGCGACAGCCGGCCCGTGACCACGAGCACCGCCCCGCTCACGGCCTCACCCGACGTCCGATCCCCGATGGCGACGGGGATGCCGTGCTCGGCGAGCAGCTCGGCGACGCGCGCCGCGCGCCCCGGCGTGGCCGCGGCGAACACCAGGGTGTCGCCCTGGACCCGGGCGCGAGCCAGGTCGGCCACCCACTCCGCCACGCGGCCGTGAAACGGCGTGGCCGGCTGGCAGCTCACGTGCAGGCCCTCGCCCTCAACGGCCAGCTCCTCCATCGCCACCGCACGGGCCAGCCAGGCCTCCACCTCGGACCAGCACACCACGTGCTCGGCGGGCGCCGGAGCCGATCCGAGGCCGCGGCGCTCGGCGGCGCTGCGCTCGATCTGCGCGAGCGTCCCCTGTCCCTCGGCCGCCACGTCCTGCGGCTCCGACACGAACAGGCGGGGCGGCACCGGCGCGGCACGCACGAACTCGACGAAGCTCGCGGATACCTCCGAACCCTCTGCCCGCGGGTCGCCGCCCTGGGCCGGCACGACCTCGCGGAGCGGCACGACCACGAACGTCTCGAGGGTCGCGACCGATCGCTGCGTGCCCGGGTCGTATTGCCGGATGGACTCGATGGTGTCGCCGGCGAATTCGACGCGCACCGGGTGCGACGCCCCTGCCGGGAAGAAGTCGACGAGGCCCCCCCGCACCGTGAACTCCCCGTGCAGGTCGACGGGATCCTCGCGCGTGAATCCCGCCGAGGCCAGCAGATCCCCTAGGGCAACCGGCGACAGCTCGGCGCCCCGCGCGAGGCGCACCGAGTGCGCCAGGAGCCGCGCCGGCGGGCTCGGCCTCGGGAGGAGGCCGGCGGCGGACACCACGACCGCTCGTGCCGTGCCCGCGGCGAGCGCCCAGAGCGCCCGCGCGCGGGCCGCTGCCACGTCGAAGTGCGGCGGGAGTCCTCGATAGACCGCGACGTCGAACCCGGGGCAGGGCAGGACGCCGTCTTCGACGTCCGCGTCGGTCAGGCCCTCGAGGATGCCGAGGAAGAAGCGGAGGTCGCGGGTGAAGCGGTCGACGGCTTGGCCGGTGGGGACCACGACGACCGCCGGCGCGCCGTGGAGGACGCTCGCGACGAACAGGGCCTGCGCCGCGGGCGTGAGCCCTGACACCCGTGCCGCCGCCGGCGTCATGCCGGCCCCTGCCGCCGCCGTCTTCAGGATCGACCGCAGCGCCAGCGAACCCGACGGGTACGGTCCCACGGCCGATGGGGGCGCAATCGGCCCGACCTCTCATCGTACCACCGCCGGCTCGGCCGCCCACGGGGGCCCGCGGGGACCGGATCAGGCCGGGACGGCGTGCCGACTAGTCCGCCCCGCGCTTGATCGCCTCGACCATCGCGGTGGTCGAGTACCCGGCTTCCACCGGCACGCGGACGACCTCGCCGCCGCGGGCTTCTACTGTTTCGCGCCCCACGATCCGATCCTCCGGCCAATCGGCGCCCTTCACCAGCACGTCGGGCTCGATCGCGCGAACGAGCTCGGCGGGCGTGTCTTCGTCGAAGACCACCACGGCGTCGACGCACTCGAGCGCCGCCACGACCTCGGCGCGCTCAGTCGCCGGCGTGATGGGCCGGCCGGGCCCCTTGTTCGCTCGCGCCGACCGGTCGCTGTTCACACCCACGATGAGCAGGTCGCCGTGGGCGCGCGCGAGCCGGAGATAGCGCACGTGCCCGGGATGCAGCAAGTCGAAGACGCCGTTCGTCAACACGACGCGCCGACCGTCCCGGCGGTACCGTGCCGCGAGCGCCGCCGCCTGGTCGCGGGACACCACGCGGGCGGCCGCTGGCCGCGCCGTGGGCGACCGCGTGAACCGCACGGCGGGCGAGAAGCTCCACCGGTGCCGCGGCCGGGCGATGCCGACGTCCTTGACCCGCGACTTGACCCGGAAGCTGTAGAGGAGGCGGTGATAATCGTACGGCCGTCCGTCCCGACGGTGCACGGCGACGTCGAGCCGGTAGGTCCCCTCGACCAGGTCCAGTCGCTCGATGTGGAACGCCACCTCGCCCTCGCCTTCGAGCCAGTCCGGCACCCACTCCTCGATCGCCGTGTTCGTGCCGTAGCAGCAGACGCCCTCGGCGTTGAACAAGCCGATACCGAACGCGAAGTCGTGGACCGGCTCGAGCGCGTTCACCCGCAACCGGATCGTCATCGGCGAGCCGCTCTGGTAGATCTGACGCGGCCGCCCGTCCGCGTCGAGCAACTGCACGTCGGTGATGACGACCTCCCGCGAACCCCAGCGCCCTTCGCGCGCCTGGAACATGTCCTCGGGCGGCTCGGAGGGCGCCTCCGGGGCCGCCGGCCCCGCCGGGCTGGCCACCGCGTCCTCGGTCTCGGGCGCGGGTGGGGCACCGACGGCCGAGGCTCCGCGGCGCCGCGCGTCGTCCGCTGCGAGCTGCTGCTCTTCGCTCGCCGCGACATCGGTGATGTACGCATCGACCACGCGGCGCGGGTCGCCGGTCAGCCGGACTCGCCCCGCGTCGAGCCAGAGCGCCTCGTCGCAGAAGCGCTCGACCAGCCCGAGGGCGTGCGTCACGAGCAGGATGGTCTTGCCGCGGCGCTTGAACTCGGCGAACTTGTCCAGGCACTTGTGCGTGAAGGCCTCGTCGCCAACCGCGAGCACCTCGTCGACGAGCAGCACGTCCGGGTCCACGTGGATGGCCACCGCGAACCCGAGGCGCATGTACATGCCCGACGAATACGTCTTGACAGGCGCGTCGATGAAGTCCTCGAGCTCGGCGAACGCCACGATCTCGTCGAAGCGGCGCGCGACCTCGCGCTTCGACAAGCCGAGCATGATGCCGTTGATGAAGACGTTCTCCCGGCCCGAGATCTCCGGGTGGAAGCCGGCGCCCAGCTCGATGAGGGCCGAGACCCGCCCCACCACCCGGACCGTACCGCGCGTCGGCTTGGTGATGCCCGCGACGAGCTTGAGCGCCGTGCTCTTGCCCGACCCGTTGCGCCCGATGATCCCCAGCGTGCGGCCGTGCGGCACCGCAAACGACACGTCCTGCAGCGCCGGGAAGGTCTCCTCCGGCCGGAGGTCGCGGATCAGGCTGCCGGAGATGAGCGCGCTCTTGAGCGTGGCGAACTGCCGGCGCCGTGCGTACCGACGGTAGACCTTCGTGACGTGGACCAGCTCGATGGCGTTCATGCCGGCTCAGACTTCTTCCGCGAAGGAGTCCCGGAGGCGATCGAACACGAAGTACCCGCCCAAGAACAAGAGGACCGACGCGCCCCCGAGCGCGAGCAGCCACTTCCAGTGCCCGAACGGCCCGTCGTAGAACAGAATCTCCTGATACGACACCGCGAGGTGCGTGAAGGGGTTGAGGTTCAGGAGGCGCCGCCCCACCGACGGCGCCAGCGTCATGGGATAGATGATGGGCGTCGCGAAGAACCAGAACGTCAGCAGGTTCGACAGGATGTCCCGGATGTCGCGGAAGTGCACCGTCAGGGCCGAGAGGACCAACGCCAGCCCGAGCGTCAAGAGCAACTGCACGAACACCACGAGCGGGAACCACACGACCTCGGAGAGCTGGAGCGGCCGCTGATACCACACGAGGAAGATCGCGAGGATCGGCAGGCCCAGGAAGAAGTGCACCATGTTGGCCAGCACCGTCACGATCGGCAGGATCTCCGCAGGAAACAGCACCTTCTTGATCAGGTTGCCGCCGGCGATGAGGACGTTCGACGCCTCGGAGAGCGACGAGGCGAACCAGGTCCACGGCAAGATCCCGCAGAACATGAACAGCGCGTACGGCTCGATCGCCGTCGGCCGCTGGCCGGCGAGGACGATGCTGAAGACGAACGTGTAGATGACCAGGAGCAGGAGCGGGTTGATGAACGACCAGAAAAAGCCCAGCACCGAGCCCCGATACCGCGCCTTCAGCTCCCGCGCCACCAAGCTCTGGATCAGGCCGCGGTAGCGAACGAGTTGGACCAGGTTAGCAAACATCGACGTCGACGACGAGCGCCGTGACGTTGTCGGGGCCCCCAGCCGCGTTCGCCTCGGCCACCAGGCGCGAGCGCAGCGCCGCGAGCGGCTCGGCCATGGCGAGCAGCTCGGCGAGGCGCGCCTCCGGCACGACCGAGAAGAGGCCGTCCGAGCAGAGCAGGAGCCGATCCGCCCGCTCGAGCGCGAGCTCGCCCACCTCCACTTCCAGGTCGGCGCCTGCCGCGAGCGCCCGCGTCACGACGTGGCGCCACGGATGGTGCTCGGCGGCGCGGGCCGTCAAGACGCCGGCCCGCACCTGCTCCTCGACCCAAAAGTGGTCCCGGGTCACGCGCTGCAGCGCGCCCCGCCGCTGTCGGTACGCGCGGCTGTCGCCGATGTGGGCGACGCCCGCCCCCTGCGGCCCGATCAGGACGGCCGCCGCCGTCGTGGCCATGCCGCGCCACTCGGGTCGCGCGCCGGCGAGCGCCGCCAGACGGCGGTTCGCCATCCGGAACGCCGCCTTCAATCGGTTCGCCTCCGGGCCGAGGCGCGGGTCGGGCGACTCCGACCAGCTCACCGGTGACCCGCCGGCGACGGCGTCGGCGCAAAACTGCTCGATCGCCTCCACCGCCGCCCGCGAGGCCACCTCGCCCGCGGCGTGCCCACCCATGCCATCCGCCACGACGAACAGCCCGAGGTCAGGCCGCACGGCGTAGCTGTCCTCGTTGCGCTGGCGGCGCAGGCCGGCGTGCGAGGCCACCGCCCAGGCCAGCCTCATGTTAGCTTCGGGCCCTCGCCTTCGCGGCGACCTGCAGCCGGACGAGCGACTTGAGCAGGGAGACGCGAACCCGCTCCAGATCCGAGTCGACCGTCGGCCGCGACAGGCGCCCCTCCGCGCGGCGCCTGGCCGCTTCCGCCCGGGCGATGTCGATGTCCTCGGCCCGCTCGGCCACCTGCGCCAGGACGATCACGCGGTCAGGCAGGATCTCGGCAAAGCCGAAGGCCACGGCCAGATAGTGCCGCTCCCCGCCCCGGCGATACCAGAGCTCGCCGACCTCGAGGCTGACGAGCGCGGGCGTGTGCCCCGGCAGCACCCCGAGGGCACCGAAGGCCGCAGGGAGCACCACTTCGTCCACCTCCGCGTGCGCCACCGCGCGGTCCGGCGTCACGATCTCGAGGGTGAGCTGCGAGGGAATCGGCGGAATCGCCATGGTGGCTCGGGCTGGCGCGGTCGCCTAGGCCGCCTGCGCGGCTCGAATCTTCTCGGCCTTCTCGATGGCTTCCTCGATCGCGCCCACCATGTAGAAGGCTTGCTCGGGCAGGTCGTCGTGCCTGCCCTCGACGATCTCTTTGAACCCCCGCACGGTCTCGGCGATCGGGACGTACTTGCCCGGCAGGCCCGTGAACTGCTCGGCGACGAAGAAGGGCTGCGAGAGGAACTTCTGGATCTTCCGGGCGCGCGCGACCGTCAGCTTGTCCTCCTCGGAGAGCTCGTCGATGCCGAGGATCGCGATAATGTCCTGCAGGTCCTTGTAGCGCTGCAAGATCGCCTTGACCGCCCGCGCCACCTGGTAGTGCTCCTCCCCGATCACGCGCGGGTCCAGGATCCGCGAGGTCGAGGCCAGGGGGTCGACGGCCGGATAGATGCCCAGCTCGACGATCGCCCGCGAGAGGTTCGTCGTGGCGTCCAGGTGGGCGAACGTCGTCGCCGGCGCCGGGTCGGTGTAGTCGTCGGCCGGCACGTAGATCGCCTGGACGGACGTGATGGACCCGTTCTTGGTGGACGTGATTCGCTCCTGCAGCTCGCCCATTTCCGTCGCGAGCGTGGGCTGATAGCCGACGGCCGACGGCATGCGGCCGAGCAGCGTGGAGACCTCGGAGCCCGCCTGCGTGAACCGGAAGATGTTGTCGATGAACAGGAGCACGTCCTTGTGCTCGGCATCGCGGAAGTACTCGGCGACCGTGAGCGCCGACAGCGCCACGCGGAGGCGCGCGCCCGGCGGCTCGGTCATCTGGCCGTAGACGAGCGCCGCGCGCGACTTGCGCCAGTCGTGCGGGTCGATGACGCCGCTCTCCTGCATCTCGAGCCAGAGGTCGTTGCCCTCCCGCGTCCGCTCGCCTACGCCGCCGAAGACGGACACGCCGCCGTGCTTGAGGGCGATGTTGTGGATGAGCTCCATGATGATGACGGTCTTGCCCACCCCTGCGCCGCCGAAGAGCCCGATCTTGCCGCCGCGCAGGTAGGGCTCGAGCAGGTCGATCACCTTGATGCCCGTCTCGAACATCTGGAGCTCGGTCGACTGCGCTTCGAGCGGCGGGGCGGCGCGATGGATCGCCCAGCGGTCGGTCGCCTCGACGGGCTCCTCAGGGAAGTCCACCGGCTCGCCGAGCACGTTGAGGACGCGGCCCAGGGTCTGCGGGCCCACCGGCATCGTGATCGGGCGCCCCGTGTCGACGGCGCGCATGCCGCGCTGCATCCCGTCGGTCGGCTTGAGCGCCACCGCCCTGACGCGGTTCTCGCCGAGATGCTGTTCGACCTCAGCCACCACGTCGATCCGCCGGCCGTCGATCTCGCCCTGGATGCGCAACGCGTGGTAGATCTCGGGGAGGTGTCCTCCCTCGAACTGCACGTCCACCACGGGCCCCACGATCTGCACGACGCGGCCGACCTTGTCCACGGCCGGTAGGGTCGGCGTCGTCTCGGTGGTTGTCGCTGTCGTCGTCATCGTCCGTTCTTCGTCCTCTCCCGGCTCCGGCAGGCGGCGCTCAGAGCGCCTCTGCGCTGGAGACGACCTCGATGATCTCCCGCGTGATGGCGGCCTGTCGCACCTTGTTCATGGTGAGCGTCAGGTGGTCGATCATCTCGCCGGCGTTCTTCGTGGCGGCGTCCATCGCGGTCATGCGCGCGGCGTGCTCCGCCGCGCTCGATTCGAGCAGCGCCCGGTAGATCTGGACCTCGACGACCCGCGGCAACAGCGCGTCGAAGATCGCCTGCGGCGACGGCTCGTAGAGATACTCGACGACCGTCTCGCCGCGCCGCTCGTCCTCCGCCGCCTTCCACGGCTCGACGAGCGGCAGCACCGGCTCGAGGACCACCCGTTGCTGCAAGACCGACTTGAACTCGTTGTAGACCATCCAGACGGCGTCGACGCGCCCGGCGGTGAACGCCTCGATGGCGACCTGGGCGGCCGCCTGCGCGTCCTCGTACTGCAGCCTCGCGAAGAGCTGGGCGTGCTCGTAGGCCACCTCGAACCCCCGGCGCGCGAAGAAGTCCCGGCCCTTGCGGCCCAGCAGCATCAGCGCTGGCGGCGGGTCTGGACGCGCCAGAATGAACGCCGCGGCCGACCGGATCACGTTGCTGTTGAAACTCCCGCAGAGTCCCCGGTCGGCCGTCACCACGACGAGCAGCGTCTTGCCGCCGGCGCGCGGCTCCCGGCGCGCGTCGAGCAGCGGGTGCCGCGCCGCCTCGACGCGGGGCGCCAGGCTCGCGATCACACGCCGCATCTGCTGCGCGAACGGCCGGGCGTGCAGGACCCGGTCTTGCGCTCGCCGGAGCCGCGAGGCAGCCACCATCTTCATCGCCTTCGTGATCTGCTGCGTCGACCGCACCGCGCGGATGCGCCGGCGGAGATCCAGGAGGGAAGGCATCTCAGCCGCTGTCCTTCACGACGCCGCCAGCGTGCGGCGCGCGGCGACGAACTCGTCGCCGAACTCCCTGAGCGCAGCCTCCACCTCGCCCCGGAGCGCCTCATCCAGCTGCCGCCGCTCGGCGATGGCTTGGAGCAGGCCGGGCCGCCGCGCGTCGAGGAACCGGTACAGCTCCCGCTCGTACTCGGCGATCGCCTCCGGCGGCAACGCGTCCAGGAAGCCATGGGTCCCCGCGTAGATGATCACGACCTGCTTCTCGACCGGCAACGGCTGGTACTGCGGCTGCTTGAGCACCTCGGTCAACCGCCGGCCCCGGTTGAGCTGGGCCTGGGTCGCCTTGTCGAGGTCGCTCCCAAACTGCGCAAACGCCGCGAGCTCGCGGTACTGCGCCAGCTCGAGGCGCAGCGTGCCCGCCACCTGTCGCATCGCCTTCACCTGGGCGGAGCCACCGACCCGCGAGACGGAGTTGCCGACGTTGATGGCCGGTCGGATGCCCTGGTGGAACAGGTCGGTCTCCAGGAAGATCTGCCCGTCGGTGATCGAGATCACGTTGGTCGGGATGTAGGCCGACAGGTCGCCGGCCTGGGTCTCGATGACCGGCAGCGCCGTCAGCGAGCCGCCGCCCAGCTCGGGCTTCAGCTTGGCGGCGCGCTCGAGCAGGCGCGAGTGCAGGTAGAACACGTCGCCTGGATACGCTTCGCGCCCCGGCGGCCGGCGCAGCAGCAGGGAAATCTCCCGATACGCCTGCGCGTGCTTGGTGAGGTCGTCGTAGACGCAGAGCGCGTGGCGTCCCCGATCGCGAAAGTACTCGCCCATGGCGCACGCGGCGTAGGGCGCCAGATACAACATGGGCGCCGGGTCCGACGCCGCCGCCGCCACGACGATCGAGTAGCGCATCGCGTCGTACTCTTCGAGCGTCTTCACCACCTGCGCGATCGTCGACTGCTTCTGCCCGATCGCGCAGTAGATGCACACCACGTCGCTGTCGCGCTGGTTGATGATGGTGTCGAGGGCGATCGCCGTCTTCCCCGTCTGCCGGTCCCCGATGATCAGCTCGCGCTGGCCCCGGCCGATCGGAATCATGGCGTCGATGGCCTTCAAGCCTGTCTGCAGCGGCTCGCGCACCGGCAAGCGGTCGACCACGCCCGGCGCCAGCCGCTCGACCGGCGCCAGGTGCTTCGTCGGGATGGGGCCCTTGCCGTCGACCGGCTGGCCGAGCGCGTTGACGACGCGCCCGAGCAGCTCCTCGCCGACGGGCACCGACATGATCCGGCCCGTCCGCTTGACCGGATCGCCTTCGCGGATCTCGGTGTAGTCTCCCAGCAGCACGACGCCGACGCTCTCCTCCTCCAGGTTGAGCGCGAGGCCGTACACCCCGTGCGGGAACTCCAGCATCTCGGTGGCCATCGTCCGCTCCACCCCGTGCACCCGAGCGATGCCGTCGCCCACCGCGATAACGGTGCCGACCTCGGCCACGTCCACGTCAGCGGCATACGACCCGATGTGCTCGCGAATGATCCGCGAGATTTCCTCCGCCCTGATGTTCACGCGTGCCCCCGTTCCGCCACTCAGCGTTCTCCCGCCGCGGCCAGCTCGGCCTTCGCCCGCTCGAGCTGCCGCGCGAGACTCCCGTCCACCACGAGGCTGCCCAGGCGCGCCACGGCCCCTCCGATGAGCGACGGATCCACGCGCGCCTCCACCTGCACCTCGCGCCCGGTGGCGCGCGCCAGCCCCTCGGCGAGCGCCCGCAGCCGGTCGTCAGACAGCGGGATCGCCGTCGCCACCTGCGCCCGAATCACCCGTCGGTGCTCCAGCACCCGCTCGCGATACGCCTCGAGCAGATCCGGCAGCACCTTCAGGCGATCGCGCTCGGCGAGCAGCAGCAAGAGCTTCGCCAGAACCGGCGAGAGCGGCGCCGCGTGCTCCACCAAACTGGCCACCGCGGCGCGCTTCCGCGACGGTGACACGGCCGGATGCGTCAGGGCACGCCACAGCTCCGCGTGCCGCTGCACCAGGCCCACGAACGTGTCGAGCTCCCGCTCGACCTGCCGAGGGTCCGCTTCCGCCAGGCTCACCTCGAACAGCGCCCGTGCGTAGCGCCGCGCCACCGCCCGAATCGTCACGCCGCTCGTCTCTCCTCGCCGCCCGCCCCGGGGCCGTCGTCACTCCGACAGCGTGCGCAGGCGCGCCACCTGTTCCGCGTAGCGGTCGATCAACCGACGGTGGACCTCAGGCGTCAGGCTCCGCTTGACCCGTTCGGCCGCCACGGCGACCGCCAGCTCCGCAGCCTCGCGGATGAGGCTCTCGCGCGCGATTCGCACCTGCAAGTCGATCTCGCGGCGCGCGTGCGCCAGGAGCCGCTCGCGCTCCGCCTCGGCTGCTGCCTGGATGCGCGCCTCCTCGGCGGCGATCTCTTCAGCGGCCCGCGCGCGCAGAGCCTCGATCGCACCCGGCAAGGCGCGGAGCTTTGCCTCGATTTCCGCGAGCTGCGCCGTCGCCTGCTGGCTCAACGCCTCGGCCTCCGCCAGCTCGCGCCGGATCGCCGCGCCCCGCCGCGCCAGATACGCAGCAAACGGCCGGCGCAAGAGGTAGCCGAGCCCGCCCGCCAGGATGCCGAAGTTGAGCAACCGGGCCGCCAGCGACCACAGAGCGCTGCCCTCGTGCGAGTCGGCGGTCGCCGCCGGCTCGGCGCCCAGGGCCTCGACCCGTCCGCCGAGGCTGAGCAGCCCCCAGACCACGACGACGCTCGCCAGCCGCCACGGTCGGCCCCGGATCGATCGCGCCACGCCCACCATGCGTTCTGCGTCGCCCTCAGCCCGCTGCCCTCGCCCTCACGCCGCGGGGTGTCCGAGAATCCGCTCGGCGATCGCCGCGCCGAGCGAGTCGGCCTCGCGCCCGAGCTGGGCCCGCGCCTCGGCCGCCTCCGCTCGAAGGCGCTCCGCGGCGGCCGCGACCATCAACTCCGCCTCCTGGCGGGTACGCGCCAGCAGGTCCGCGCGGTGCTCCAGCGCGCGACGACGGCGCTCCTCCAGCAGGCGGCTCAGCTCCGCGCGCGCCGCCGCGGTCTTCGACTCGACCTCCGCGGCGGCCGTCTCGGCTCGCGCCCCCGACTGCTCCGCGAGGTCCCGCGCCGCCGCCACGCGCCGCTCGCGCTCCTCGATCACCCGCACGATCGGCGTGAACAGCAGCCGATCGAGCACGACCACCAGGATCAACACGAGCGCCACGACCCAGAGCAGCGACAGGTTCGGGAGCACGTTCCCTCCGCGCCGAGCGCCGATGAGACCCGCCAGGCCCGAGGCCGGGCGGGAGCCCCAGAGCGAGAGCCGACCGCAGCCAGACCAAACTCCAATCTATACCACCCGCGGCGGAGAGCTCGCAACCCGCCCGCGGGTGGTTCGCCGCCCGGCGACCTCACGGCGACACCAGCACGCTCGGCCCGCGCCGCGGGACGACCTCGCCCACGACCGTTGCCTCGACCCCCTCTTCGCGCAGCCCTTCGACCGCGGCGTCGGCGAGCGTCCCGGCCACAGCCGCGAGCAGGCCTCCCGAGGTCTGCGGGTCGTAGAGCACCCGACGCCACGGCGGCGGCAGGCGAGGGTCGATGGCTGCGAACTCTCCGAAGTAGCTCTCGTTGGTGACGCCGCCGCCGGGCGTGTGGTCCAGCGCGAGCGCGAGCGCCCCCGCGATGACCGGCACGCGCGACGCCACGAGGTGGAGCGTGCAGCCGCTCGCCCGCGCCATCTCGCACGCGTGGCCGACGAGCCCGAACCCGGTCACGTCCGTGCACGCGTGCACGCTGCCGGGCGGCAGTCGGCGCAGCGCGCGTGCCGCCGCGCGGTTGAGCGTCACCATGAGGCCCGTGGCGGCGTCGACGGCCGCCTGCGGCGCGCGCCCGTGCTTGAGCGCCGTCGTGATGATCCCGGTGCCGATCGGCTTGGTGAGCACGAGCACGTCGCCCGGTTGCGCGCCCGCCCGGGTCCACAGGCGGGCAGCGTCGACGCGCCCCGTGACCGCGTAGCCGAACTTGACCTCACGATCCTGAATCGTGTGCCCGCCGAGCAGCGCCACGCCCGCCGCGCGCAGCGTCTCAAAGCCGCCCTGAAAAATCGTCTGCACCACCGCCACCTCGAGGGAGGGGGGCATGGCCGCGATGGCGAGCGCCGTGAGCGGCTCCCCGCCCATGGCGTACACGTCGCTCAGGGCGTTGGCCGCCGCGATGCGGCCGTACATGTGCGGGTCGTCCACGATCGGGGTAAAGAAGTCCACCGTCTGGACGAGCGCCGGTCCCGCCTCCCACCGGTACACACCCGCATCGTCCCCGGTCCGAAAATCGACTAGGACCCGGGCATCGTCCGCGACGGGCATCCCGCCCAGCACCTGGGCGAGCTCGCCGGCGGCGAGCTTGCTCGCTCAACCCGCGCAGGCGGCGTAGTCCGTCAGGCGCTTCACCGCGTGGCCTCCTTTGTGCGCGTCACCGGCGGCCTCCGGCGGAGTCCACCAGTTGCTCGAACAGCCGGTGCAGTTCGGCTTCCGACGAGAAGGCGATCTCGATGCGCCCCCCCTGGCCCGTGCGGACAATGCGCACGCGTGCGCCGAGGGCAAACCGGAGCTGCTCCTCCGCGGCGCGCGTGTTGGGATCGCCCTGACGCTCCCGGCGAGCTGCTGAAGCGCGGTCAGGTTCCAGGGCGCGTCTGACGAGCCCCTCGGTCTCGCGGACCGAGAGCCCGCGGGCGATGACCTCCCGGGCGACGCGGCGCTGCGCCGCGCCGTCGGCGAGAGCGAGCAGCGCCCGTGCGTGCCCCATCGAGAGGGTACCAGCCGCGACCTCGTCTCGAATCTCAGCCGGCAGCTTCAACAGGCGAAGGTAGTTGGCCACCGACGAGCGGTCCTTGCCCACCGCCTCGGCGATCTGCTCCTGCGTGAGCTTGAAGTCGTCGACCAGGCGGCGGTACGCCGTGGCTTCCTCGATCGGGTTGAGGTCCTCGCGCTGGATGTTTTCGATGAGCGCCGTCTCGAGGAGCTTCTCGTCCGGCACCGATCGCAGCACGACGGGCACGCGCGGGAGGCCGGCGATCTGGGCGGCGCGCCACCGACGCTCGCCCGCGATGATCTCGTACCGATCGCCGACGCGACGGGCGACGATCGGCTGGATGAGCCCGTTCCGACGGATGGACCGCGCGAGCTCCTGCAACCGCTCCTGGTCGACCGCGGCGCGAGGTTGGAAGGGGTTCGGGCGCAGCAGGTCAACCTCCACCTCGCGCGGCTGGTCAGCCGGGGCGGGCGGCGGCAGGGCCACCTCGGGTATCAGCGCGCTCAGACCTCGCCCGAGCGCCGGACGCTTCTCCACCATGACCGCTTCCTCCTCGGGGTCTCCGGAAGATGCTCGCCCGCCACAGCATCACCCCTGGCCGGCTGCCGCCTGCCGAGCCAGCACCTCGCGAGCGAGCGCCAGGTAGGCCACGGCGCCGCGTGACCTGACGTCATAGAGAATCGCCGGGACCCCGTGGCTCGGCGCCTCGCCGAGCCGGACGTTGCGCGGCACGACCGTGTCGAAGACCTTGTCCTTGAAGAAGCCGCGGATGTCGCGGGCGACTTGCTGGCCTAGATTGGTGCGCTCGTCGTACATGGTCATGAGCACGCCTTCGATGTCGAGAGCCGGGTTGAAGCTCGCCCGCACGCGCCGCAGCGTCGCGACCAGGTCCGCGAGGCCCTCGAGGGCGAAGTATTCGCAGTGGAGCGGAATGAGGACCGTGTCGGCGGCCACCAGAGCGTTGAGCGTGAGGAGCCCGAGCGAGGGCGGCGTGTCGACGAAGATGTAGTCGTAACGAGCCCGCACAGGCAGCAGCAGCCGGCGGACCCGCTGTTCTCGGTCGGGAAGCGTGACGAGCTCGAGCTCGGCGCCGGTCAGGTTTCGGTTGGAGGGCACCAGGTCAAGACCTGATACCGTCGACGGAATGATGAAGGCGCCCAGGTCGACCGGCTCGGCGGCGACGAGCGCCTCGTACACGGTACCCGCGGCGGCGGACCGCCCTCGGAGCCCGAGGCCACTCGTGAGGTTGGCCTGCGGGTCGAGATCCACGGTGAGGACGCGGCGCTCGGCGAGAGCGAGGGATGCCGCGAGGTTGATAGCGGTGGTGGTTTTGCCGACGCCACCCTTCTGGTTTGCGATGGCTATTATCTTGCTCATTTGCAAGAACTTAGCCTTTAGATGTTCATCGCAGGGGTTGTTATTTGGTCATAAGACCTATCGGCATGCCCGTGCTGGGTGAGGATAACCGGGAGGGCGCTGTCGAGTCAACAGGGCTGTCATAGCGGGTTCTGGTCACAGGCGCTCGGCGTCACGCCTGGAACGGTGCGTGGGCCGTCACCGGGCGTTCCACGTGGAACACTGGTCGGGGCCGGGGCTGGCGCGTCACCTAAGGCGCAGCTTCTCGAGAAGCACCACCCGGCTTCCCGAGCCGGCCGGGAGGGGAAAGGCCCCGACTAGGCGCCACGCCGGCGGCGGACCCTCCCACGGGCCTCTCGCACCGACTGTCTGGAACAGCATCAGAAGCCCGCCGGTCCGGACGAAGCTCTGAAAGTCGAGCAGGGTCCTGGCCTCCAGGCGAACGGCCCTCAGCGTCACAGCGTCCGCCACCTCGTGGAACTCCGGCCGGGCAAGGAGTTCCTCGTATCGGGCGCCCTCGACCGCGGCATCAATTAGGCGAAGCTCTCGCACGACCTCGCGTAGGAACGCAGCCTTGCGCGTCTTCGATTCGACCATGATGAGCCGAAGGCTCGGCCTGGTCACCTTCATCGGGATCGCGGGGGAGCCGCCTCCGGACCCGATGTCCATGAGGACCTCTACCGACGCGGGCACATGCTTCAACGCCGCGACGGGCTCGAGTAACAACCGGTCTATGGCCTCGTCTGGGTCCACAATCCCCGTCAGATTGATCCGGCGGTTCCAGCGAAGCAGAAGCTCGTAGTAGGCGACCAGGGCATCTCGCACCTGCTCGCCGAGCTCGAGCCCGGCCCGCCGGGCCCGCCGCTGAAGACGGTCCGCGAACCCTCGCGGAAGGCGGTCGGCAGATAACATCGCCGTCACGGCTCGCACCACGCGACCCTCCCCGGAGAGCCAGGAAGACGCGCCCGGCGGCCAGTCTCACGCCTGTGGCGGCCAACGCCGCAACTGTCCCGACCGCCGGGATCGGTCAATAGGGTAAACAACAAAACTCGACGCCGCCGACCGGCGCGCCTGTCGCGACTGACCGCCTCGTTGCACGCCCCCTCACGCGCCGGTCGCCACCCGCTGAGACCCGCTCCCCATGCAAGCATACGTCGACACCCTCGCTCTGCGCACGGAACCGGCAACCCGATGGAGACAACGGTCGGCCTCCCGCTGACGGGGCGAAGCGTCTCCTTCAGGATCGCCTGGGAGTGATGATTACCGTCTTCAGGAAGGCATCCCCGATGCTTTCGGACGACACGTCGGGGTCCTCGGCGACGGCGAGATGAACCACGCGGCGGGCGTACGGGTTGAGCGGACCGATCTCCTGGGCCACTCCCGTGGCCTTGGCCTTCTCGGCCAGAAACCTCGCCATCTGTCTCAGCTCCGCGTCGCGACCTTTACGGTACCCTTGACAGTCCACGACGACGTGGTGGGCCCCACCCAGCTCGCGCCTGAACACCGTGTTGACGAGGTGCTGGAGGGCATCCAGGCCCTCGCCCCGGCGCCGGAGGAAAAGCGCGCCGTCAGCGCCCTCGAGATTGAACCGCACGTTGTCCGGTGCGGGTTCGATGGCGACCTCCATCGCCAGGCCCATCGCCTGGCACACGTCCCGCAGAAACGCAGCGACCCTCTCGTCGACATCGTGGCTCACGACGGCTCTCTCCTGACTGCCGACCCGACCGCCTTCGTGCCGCCCGCGGCCAGGGCCCGTTTCGCTCGCCGCTCCGCCACCGGCCGCGGCTCGCGGGCCCGAGGGGGCCCGATGAGCCGGTTCGTCAAGTACTGCTGCCCGATCGCCCACAGGTTGCTGACGAACCAGTAGATGACCAGCCCGCTCGGGGCCCACAAGAACATGCCCGTGAACATCACCGGCATGAGCATCATGATCTTCTGCTGCGTCGGGTCGCCCGTCGACGGCGTCATGCGCTGCTGCACCACCATCGTGACGCCCATCAGGACGGGCGTGATGTACAGCGGGTCGTGCGCTGACAGGTCCTTGATCCACCAGATGAACGGCGCGTGCCGTAGCTCGATGGCGACCGACAGGAGCGAGTAGAACGCAAACAGCACCGGGAGCGTCAGGAGCATCGGCAGGCAGCCGCTCGCCGGGTTCACGCCGCGCTGCCGGTAGAGCTCCATCAGCTCCGCGTTCATCTTCTTGCGGGCCGGGTCCGCCACCTTGAGCTTCGCATACCGCTCCTGGATCGCCTTGACCTCCGGCTGGATCTCCTGGAGCTTGCGCATCGAGACGACGCTCTTGTGGCGCAGCGGGAACATTGCCGCGTTGATCAAGATCGTCAAGATGATGATCGACCAGCCGTAGTTCCCCACGTACGCGTTCACCCACTTGAGCGCCCGCAACAACGGCACCACGAGCCACGCGAAGACCCCGAAATCGATCGCCCGCACGAGGTCCGGCTGCACCGCGTGCAAGACGTCGAACTCCTTCGGGCCGAAGAAGAATCTCGCACCAGCCTCCGGCTGGGGATACGCCACGCTGAACGCGACGAGAGGCCTCGGACTCCCGTCACCCGGGGTGGCCGGGACAGTCAGCGAGCTGTAGGTCACCTTCATCTTCAGCGCGGAGTGACCGAGCGCGGCGGCCAGAAAGTAGTGGTCCTCGACGCCCGCAAACGGCAACTCGCCTTCGTACACCGGTTCCCGCGAGACTTTGTCAGCCCGTACGCGCAACACCTTGCCGCGCGAAAACAGCACCGCGCGCGACGGCGTGTAGTAGCGAGACCCCTGGCTGGCCGCTCCGGTCCCTATCGCCGGCCCCCAAACGATGGACGGGTTGAGCGCCTGACCGGCGCGCTCGGCCCGCACCCTGACCCGAATCACGTACGCTTCGGGCCCTCCGGAAAACAGGAACTCCTTCGAGACGCGCAGCCCTGCTCCGTCTTCGTAGATGAACGACAGCGCCGCCGGGGCGTCACCCGCGCGAAGATCCAGCCGTGCGGTGTTGGACGCGAACAGAGAGCCCGCCACGCGTGCCGTCAACTCCTCGTCTTCGAACTGGAGCGAAAACGGTCGCGGGTGATCTCCGGGTGCATCGACCGGGATGAGTTCAAGCGGCTCGCCCCTGTCGTCCGGATACTTTCTCAGGCGCCAGCTCGTCAGCACCGCCCCGCGAGCCGAGAACGCCGCTCGCACGGCCTCGCTCTCGACGACGATTTCGGGCCCCTCGAGGCGGGATGCGGCGACCGGAGCCTTCCCCGCCGCTCGGGCTGGTTCCGGCTGTCCGGCCTCCGGTGTCTGCCTCGCCGCAGTGGCGTGGGGTTGCGAGCTCTGAACCGTCTCACCGGCGGGCTCGCCCTCCGGCTGCGACGGTTTCGGCGGGACGACGAGCGCCTGGTACACGAAAAGAACGAGAAAAGACAGAAAAATAGCCAGCAGGACTCTCTTTTCCATCGCCTTACCGCCAGGACGGCCGCGCGGCCCTCTGCGGTCGGACACTGGGTGGCTCGGGCACGGGATCTAGGCCGGACCCTCCCAGGGGATGACACCTGAGCAGCCGCCGCATCGCCAGAAGACTCCCGCGGACTGCACCGTGTCGACCGACGGCTTCGGCCGCATAGTCGGCGCACGAGGGGAGGAATCGGCACGAGCCGGCAAAGAGCGGCGAGAACAGCAGCTTGTAGCCCCGCAATAAACCCAGCACAATAGCCGCCGCGACGCTTGGCCGGGGCTGGCTAATACCGCCCGCTCGTCGCGCGGTGGATCTGTCCCTCTCGACGGAGAGCATGTCGAAAGTCGTCCTCAAGGGCGGCCAGCGGCGCACTCGGCAACTCACGCTTCGGGATGACGATGATATCGCGGCCGAGCACCACCTTCGCGCGTTTGCAACGCCGGAATACCTCGCGCGCCAGCCGCTTCGCCCGGTTCCGCAGAACGGCGGGCCCGAGCTTTCTCGTGGCGACTATGCCCAGCCGCGCCCGCGCGAGCTGGTTGTCGCGCACCACCAGCACCATATAGCGACCGACGAGCCGCCGACCTTCCCGGAGGGCGGTCCGGAACTCGTCCGGCCGCCTCAATCGCTCCGACGGTCTGAGCCGCTGGTCCAGTTTCACGGGTCGCTCATAGCGATTGGTGGAGACCCAGCGGACGCCCGGTGGTCTCCGCCGGGCGTGGGGGTCCGCTCCGCTCACGAAACGACCAGGCGCTTCCGCCCCTTCGCCCGCCTGCGCTTCAGGACCCTTCGCCCTCCCTTCGTACGCATCCGCTTCAGGAAGCCGTGCGTTCGGCGGCGGCGTTGGCGATTCGGCTGATACGTTCGTTTCATTGTTTCTTCGCCTCTCGGCGCGCCCCTCTCCGTCCAACGGAACCTCTCATGCTAGCCAACGAACCCGCCACGTGTCAACATTTCCGGCGCCTGGCGGGACCGCCGACCGGTTGCCTGGCTGGGCGACCTGTGGTACAGTGGCCCGCCTGCGACACGGCCGTGGCGGAGCGGTGTGCATCTCGCCCAGTTTTCCACATCTGTGGAAAAAATTGTGGAAAAAGCCGGGGGTTCTCCCTCGGTCCCGGGCTCGCTCCCGGCCATTCAGCACTCTCCCGCTGACCAGACCGGTCGCCCGGGGGCAGCGTCGCGGCGCTTCGGGGTGAGTCATGAGCGGGGGCAACCTTTGGGACCAGGTTCTGGCGCGCATCGAGTCGCGCATCAACCGTCACAGTTTCTACACGTGGTTCAAGCCGACGGCCTATCTGAACGACAGCGGCGATCGGCTGCGGGTGCGCGTCCCGAGCGTGCTCTTTCGCGACTGGCTCGCGAAACACTACGCCGGCGTCATCAAGGAGGCGCTCGCGGAGGTCGGGCGCGCCGCCCTGACTGTCGAGTTCGCCACCGACGATGAGGCGACCCGGGACGGGGAGGCGGATCTCCTCGGTGCTGCGGCGGGCCCGCCTGGCGTGGACTCGGCTGGCCTCAACCCGCGCTATACGTTCGACACGTTCGTGGTCGGCCCTTCCAATCAATTCGCGCACGCCGCCTGCCGCGCAGTGGCCGAGGCGCCGTCTCGTTCGTACAACCCGCTGTTCATCTACGGCGGCGTCGGTCTCGGTAAGACGCACCTCATGCACGCGGTCGGTCACTACGTGCTCCAGCACGCGAGGCGGCTCGCGCTCACCTACATCTCGTCCGAGCGATTCATGAACGAGATGATCAACGCCGTCCGTTACGATCGCGTTCTCGAGTTTCGCGACCGCTACCGGAGCGTCGACGTGCTGCTCGTCGACGACATTCAGTTCCTCGCGGGCAAAGAGGGCACGCAGACCGAGTTCTTCCACACGTTCAACGCCCTGTACGACGCGCAAAAACAGATCGTGATCAGCTCGGACTGCCCGCCGCACGAGATCCCACAGCTCGAAGAGCGGCTCCGGTCTCGGTTCGAGTGGGGCCTCATCGCCGACATCCAGCCACCCGATCTGGAGACGAAGGTGGCCATCCTGAAGCGGAAGGCGGAGGCCGAGGGCGTGCCCCTGCCGGACAGCGTGGCGATCTACATCGCGGGAAGAATCAAGTCGAACATCCGCGAGCTCGAGGGATCCCTTATCCGCCTCATCGCATACGCGTCTCTGAAGGGAAGCGAGGTCTCCCTGCCCCTCGCGCAAGAAGTGTTGAAAGACATCCTTGACCACGAGGAGAAGGCGGTCACGATCGAGATCATCCAGAAGTTCGTGTCCGACTACTATCAGCTCAAGCTCGGCGACCTCAAGTCGCGGAACAACGCCAAGTCGGTCGCGATGCCCCGTCAGATCGCCATGTACCTGTGTAAGAAGCTCACGAACGCGTCGCTGCCGGAGATCGGCAGGAGCTTCGGCGGGAAGCACCACTCGACGGTGATCCACTCGATCCGCAAGGTCGAGGAGCTTCGCCAGCGCGACGGTCAGTTCAACGCCCTCATCGACAACCTCCTCACGTCGTTTAGGTGACCGCCCGAATCCGCGGAGAACGGCCCAGCGACGCGCCGTCGACGGCCAGCTCGAACCCTCGGCGGGGCTTTCCACTCGAGCGCGTCCACAGACCCGAGCGCAAGGCGCGGTGCACGACCGGCGGCCTCGCCGGTGACGGCCCGGTCGCGGCCGGGCGCGCACCGGCGGGGCTCAGTTAGGGAGGTTGGCCTAAGTGAATACGGGATAAGGAATTACTCGTCGTTTCAGCGGTTCCAACAGACCTCTTCTTCTGTTATACTTTTGTGATCTCTTGAAGTCCGATCGTTGGTCGATCTCGGGCGGCCGGACAGCGAGAGACCCTTTTACGAGGCATCAGGGACATGGAACTCGTCGTCCGAAAGACCGACCTGCAGCGAGAACTGCAACTGTTTCAGGGCATCGTCGAGCGGAAGAACACGATCCCGGTTCTGGCCAATGTCCTCGTCGAGGCGGAGGGCGACGAAGCCAGGCTGCTCGCCACCGATCTCGAGGTGGGGTTGAGGAGCCGGTGTCCCGCGTCGGTGGCGAAGCCTGGGGCGGTGACGATTCCGGCGAAGAAGCTCTTCGAGATCGTGCGGGCGCTCCCGGAGACGGAGGTGCGGATCGAGCACCGGGACTCGGCGGTCAAGGTGGCGGCCGAGAGGTTCGATTCGCGTCTGCAGACGCTGCCGCGCGAGGATTTTCCCACGTTGCCCGAGGCGAGCGGTCGGCCGGCGGCCATGCTTCCGGGAGCGTTGCTGCGGCAGATGGTGGCCAAGACGCAGTTCGCCATCACGAGCGAGGACACGCGGTACTACCTGAACGGGGCGCTGTTTGTGCTGCGCGGCGACTCGATGAGTCTGGTGGCGACCGACGGGCACCGGCTGGCGCTCGTGTCGGCGCGGCGCGACGGTGCGGGCAGAAGAGCCGGCGCGGAGACCGGCGAGACCAAGGTCATCCTGCCGCGCAAGACCCTGCTCGAGCTGGGGCGACTGCTGGCGGAGACCGAGGGCGAGGTCGGATTCTCCCAGGGGGAGAACCATCTCTTCTTCGAGGTCGAAGGGCGCGTGCTGATTTCCCGGATGATCGATGGGCAGTTTCCCGCCTACGAGCGCGTGATTCCCAAGCACAATGACAAGCGCATCGACTTCGATCGCGAGCGCCTGGCGAGCGCGGTGCGCCGGGTGGCGCTCTTGTCGACCGAGCGGTCGCGAGCGGTCAGGTTCCAGGCGGAGAAGGGACGAGTCGAGGTTGTGTCGAGCAGCCCGGAGTTCGGGGAAGCGCGCGAGGAGATCCTGGTCGACTACACCGCCGCGCCGGTGCAGATCTGTTTCAACGCCCAGTACGTGCTGGATTTTCTCGGCGTGGTCGAGAGCGAAGGCGTGACGCTGGAGTTCAAGGACGAGACGAGCCAGGCGCTCATGAGGCCGACCACCGCGGAAGGGTACGACTACACTTACGTCATCATGCCGATGCGGATCTAGCCGCGCGCTCGTCGGCGGGCACGTTCCTCTCGGGTGCGGCTCCCGGGGGCCCGCGGCCGGCGCGCCTGCCGAGACCACACGACGATTCGACCGATGGCTGACCTCGAACAGCAGAAGCTCGGCCAGGCCGGGGGCGCCGAATCCCTGAACGGCAGCGGTGCCGACACACCGGCGGGGGGTGTTGGAGACGCAGCGATCGACGACTACAGCGCCGACAAGATCAAGGTGCTGGAGGGTCTCGAGGCGGTGCGCAAGCGGCCGGCGATGTACATCGGATCCACGGGGCCCGCCGGGCTGCACCACTTGGTCTACGAGGTGGTCGACAACTCGATCGACGAGGCCCTGGCCGGGTTCTGCCGGCAGATCAGCGTGACGATCCATATCGACAATTCGGTCACGGTGGTCGACGACGGGCGGGGCATTCCCGTGGACATGCACGCCAGCGGTCGGCCGGCCGCCGAGGTCGTCATGACCGTGCTGCACGCGGGCGGCAAGTTCGACAATCGGAGCTACAAGGTCGCAGGTGGTCTCCACGGCGTCGGCGTCTCGGTGGTGAACGCGCTGTCGGAGACGCTCGAGCTCGAGATCTGGCGCAACGGGCAGGTGTACCAGCAGACCTACGAGCGGGGCCGGCCGACCAGCGATCTGGTCGTCACGGGTACGACGAAGAAGCGCGGGACGAAGATCACCTTCAGGCCGGACCCGGAGGTCTTCGAGAGCGTCGAGTTCAGCTTCGACACGCTGGCCCAGCGCCTCCGGGAGCTGGCGTTTCTCAACGCCGGTGTGGTCATTACCCTCGACGACGAGCGAGATGGCAAGCGCCACCGGTTTCTCTACGAGGGCGGGATCGGCTCGTTCGTCACGTTCCTGAACAAGAACAAGGCGGTTTTGCACGAGCGGCCGATCTACATGCGGGGCGAGCGGGACGGCGTCGACGTCGAGATAGCGCTGCAGTGGAACGACGGTTACGCGGAGACGATCTACGCGTTCGCCAACAACATCAACACGCACGAAGGCGGCACGCACCTCTCCGGCTTCAAGGCCGCCCTCACCCGGACGCTCAACTACTACGCGGGCAAGAACGAGCTCCTAAAGGATCTCTCGGAGGGCGTGACGGGCGACGACGTGCGCGAGGGGTTGACAGCGGTCGTCAGCGTCAAGCTGCCGGGCCCGCAGTTCGAGGGCCAGACGAAGACCAAGCTGGGCAACACCGAGGTGAAAGGGATCGTCGAGGCGGTGGTCAACGACCGGCTCGGCGCGTATCTGGAGGAGAACCCGACGGTCGCGCGGCGGATCGTGGCCAAGGCGGTCGACGCGGCGCGGGCGAGAGAGGCCGCGCGGCGGGCGCGCGAGCTCGTGCGCCGCAAGGGTGCGCTCGACAACAGCTCGCTGCCGGGCAAGCTCGCGGATTGTCAGGAGCAGGACCCGGCGCACAGCGAGCTGTTCATCGTCGAAGGGGAATCGGCGGGTGGCTCCGCCAAGCAGGGCCGCGACCGTCGGTTCCAGGCGGTGCTGCCCATCAAGGGAAAGATCCTGAACGTCGAGAAGGCGCGGTTCGACAAGATGCTCTCGAGCGACGAGATCCGGACCATGATCGCGGCGCTCGGCTGCGGCATCGGCCAGGACGACTTCGACGTGTCGAAGCTGCGGTACCACCGCATCATCATCATGACCGACGCCGACGTCGACGGGTCGCACATCCGCACCCTGCTGCTCACGTTCCTCTATCGGCAAATGCGCGAGCTTGTCGAGCGCGGCTACGTCTACATCGCCCAGCCCCCGCTCTTCCGGGCCAAGCGGGGCCGGGCCGAGTTCTTCATCAAGGACGAACGTGAGCTGGAGCGCTTCCTCGTCAGGCGGGCCGTGGAGTCGCGGGTAGTGCGCCTGGAGCGGAGCGGGGTCGAGATCGCCGGGCCCGAACTCGAGCAGAAGCTCGAGCGCATGATCGCCTTCCGCAAGTACCTCGACGTGGTGGAGCGCAAGGGTCCGGCGCGCGACGTGGTCCTGGCGCTGCTCGAGCGCGGCGCGCGCGACCGCTGGTTTTTCAGCGACCCGGCCGCCGTCGAGGGGCTTGCTGCGGAGTTGAGCGGTCCCCAGCGCAGCGTGGTTGTGCGGGCCGACGAAGAGCATCAAGCCTACGCGCTCGAGATCGAGGATCGCTCGGCCGGCTACCCGCGCCGCCACCGCGTGGACCTGGACTTCGTCCAGACGGGCGAGTTCCGCACGCTGCTCGCCGCCTACCGAGAGGTTCGGGAGATCGCGGGGCCGATGGTCGTCGTGAGGACGTCGTCGGACGGGAGAGGAGACGGCGGCGAGGAGGCTGGCGACACCCCGCCCGCGGGCGGTGAAGAGGCGGGGGTCCGCGTCGAGACCCTGGACGAGCTCGTGGACTATTTCATTGCGGCGGGCAAGAAGGGGGTCGTGATCAACCGCTACAAGGGCCTCGGCGAAATGAACCCGGAAACTCTCTGGGCCACGACGATGAATCCCGAGACGCGCACGCTCCTGCAGGTGCGCGCCGAGGATCACACCGAGGCCGACGTGATGTTCACGACGCTCATGGGCGACCAGGTCGAACCGCGCCGCCGGTTCATCGAAGAGAACGCGCTCGAGGTCAGGAACCTGGACATCTAGCCGATGGACACCGCCGCGTCGAAGGTCCCCGTCAACATCGAAGACGAGATGAAGCGCTCGTACCTCGATTACGCCATGAGCGTGATCATCGGGCGAGCGTTGCCGGACGTCAGGGACGGGCTCAAGCCCGCCCACCGGCGTGTCCTGTACGCGATGCGCCAGATGGGCCTAGCGTCGAATCGGCCCTACCGCAAGTGCGCCAAGATCGTCGGGGAGGTGATCGGCAACTACCATCCGCACGGTGACGCCCCGGCGTACGACACGCTGGTCCGCCTCGCTCAAGACTTCAACCTGCGGTACCCCCTGGTCGATGGCCAGGGCAACTTCGGCTCGATCGACGGCGACCCGCCCGCGGCTTACCGCTACACCGAGGCGCGCCTGACGGCGCTCGCCGAGGAGCTGATGGCGGACCTCGACAAGCGCACGGTCGACTTCGTCCCGAACTTCGACGAGACCACGGAGGAGCCCTCGGTCCTGCCCGCGCCGTTTCCCAACCTCCTGGCCAACGGCTCGGCGGGCATCGCGGTCGGGATGGCCACGAACATTCCGCCGCACAACCTGGGCGAGCTCGTCGAGGGCGTGGTCGCGGTCATTGAGCGCATGGACCAGCCGCGGGAGGAGCGCTTCCAGGCGCTCCTCGCGGCGGTGCCCGGTCCTGACTTCCCCTCAGGCGGATTCATCGTCGGGCGGGCGGGCATCGAGCAGGCCTATCGCACCGGGCGTGGCACGATTACGCTGCGCGCCCGGGCGAAGATCGAGGAGCAGAAGAAGGGGGAGAAGCTCTCGATCGTCGTCACGGAGATTCCCTACCAGGTGAACAAGGCGCGCCTGCTCGAGAAGATCGCCGAGCTCGTGCAGGCCAAGGTCATCGAGGGTATCGCCGATCTGCGCGACGAGTCAGACCGGGAGGGCATGAGGATCGCGATCGACCTGCGGCGCGGCGAGGTGCCCGAGGTGATCTTGAACAACCTGTTCAAGCACACGCCGCTGCAGACGACCTTCGGGGTCATTCAGCTGGCCATCGTGGGCGGCCGGCCGCGGACCCTCTCGCTGCTGGAGCTGGTCGAGCACTTCATCGACTTCCGCCGCGAAGTGGTTCGCCGGCGCACTGCGTTCGAGCTGGAGAAGGCCGAGGCGCGGGCGCACGTGCTCGAGGGGCTAACCGTCGCGCTCGACCACCTGGACGAGGTGCTCGCGCTCATCCGCGCGGCGGCTTCACCCAGCGAAGCCCGCGACGGTCTCGTCACCCGCTTCGCGCTGAGCGCAGTGCAGGCGCAGGCGATCCTCGACATGCCCCTCCAGCGCCTGACTGGCCTGGAGCGGCAGAAGATCGTCGACGAGCTCGCCGGCCTGCGCGAGACGATCGCGCAGCTACACGCGGTGCTGGCGAGCGACGCGCGCCTCATGCAGCTCGTCGTCGACGAGCTCCGGGCGATCCAGCGGAAGTACGCCGACCCGCGGCGGACCGAGATCATCGAGGACACGAGAGAGTTTCGCGCCGAGGACCTCATCGCCGACGAGGACATGGCCATCACGGTGAGCAACACCGGCTACATCAAGCGGACGGCCATCTCGGCGTACCGCAACCAGCGGCGCGGCGGCAAGGGGCGGATCGGCATGCGCACCCGCGAAGAGGACTTCGTCACGCACCTCTTCGTCGCGTCGACCCACGCCTATATTATGATTTTCACCGACCGCGGCCGGGCCTACTGGCTGCGCGTGCACGAGGTCCCGGACGTCGGGCCCGGGGGCCGGGGCAAGGCGATCGCGAATCTGGTCACGATGGCGCCCGGCGAGAAGATCGCTGCGCTCCTGGCCATCCGCGAGTTCCCGTCCGAGCCGGGCCGGCAGTTCATCGTGATGGGAACGCGCCGAGGGATCGTCAAGAAGACCGACCTCACGGGGTTCAGCCATCCCCGGGCGGGGGGGATCCTGGCGATGCGGGTGCCGGCCGACGATGCCGTCATCGCCGTGGCGGCGACGGCGGGAGACGACGAGCTCATCTTGGGCACGCGCCAGGGCATGGCCATCCGGTTCCGGGAGTCGGAGGTGCGGCCCATGGGGCGGGCGGCCTACGGGGTGCGGGGCATCAGCCTGCGCGACGGGGACGAGGTGGTCGCCATGGAAGCGGTCCGACCCGGGGGCACGATCCTGACGGTGACCGAGCACGGTTACGGCAAGCGCACCGAGCTGGAGGAATACCGGGTGCAGGCGCGCGGCGGGATTGGTATCATCAACATCCAGACGAGCGAGCGGAACGGCCGGGTGGTGGGCCTCGCCGAGGTGCAGGATGACGACGAGCTGATGCTGATCACGCAGCAGGGTAAGATCCTGCGGATGGTGGTGCACGACATCCGCACCATCGGGCGGAACACGCAGGGCGTGCGGCTCATCGAGATCGAGCCGGCCGACCGCGTGGTTTCGGTCGCGCGGTTGGCCGAGCGCGAGAACGGCGAGAAGGAGGGCCCAGAAGAGCCGGATCTGAACGCTCGCGCGGAGGTTCTGCCCAACGGACGTTGAGCCGAATTCGCTGACCCGTTCGATCTCCGGAAGGAGGCCTGATCATGGACCGGCGATACCTTCGATCGTGGATGTCGATCCTGGCGCTCGCCCTGGCATCCGGGCTGATGGCGACGGCCTGCAGCGCGCCCGAGGAGCAGTTGACGATCCGGAAATACTTCGACGCGGCGCGGATGCGCGACAACGTGACGCTCAACAACATCGCCACGGTCTCCTTCCGGCCGCAGGAAGAGGGCATCGTCCAGAGCTTCCGCATCGTGAGCGTGAGCTCGGAGGAGCGGCGGCCGCTGCGCATCAAGGAGCTCAACGCCGCCTACGAGGCGGCGAAGAAGGCGGACGAGGAGTTCACCAACCGGAAGAAGGAATACCAGGACAAGAACCTGGAGGCAATCGACCGGGTGCTGCGCGCCGAGCGGGAGAATCGCCCGTTGCGCGGGCGCGACCTCGAGGTCCAGAAGGAGTGGACGAAGTGGCGCGAGGAGACCAGCGAGTACGCCAAGAAGGTCTCCGACGCGCGCCGGGCGGCGGCCGACGAGGCGGCCGTGCCCGAGCTGAGCGTCTACGACGCGCGCAACCCCGTCCGCGTCGCCGACTACGACGGCGACCTGTTGACCAAGGACGTGACGATCGACGCCGAAGTGCGAACGCCCGACAACCAGGTGGTCCGGAAGCAGCTCGTCGTGAGGATGCAGCGCGCCGAGCTCAGGGCCCCCGGGGGGGAACAGCGGCAGGGCCGCTGGATCATCACGTCGATCAAGTAGACGCGCCCCTTTGCGGTTGCGTGGCCGCGCCGCCGCGCGGGGGACCGCCCGCGGCGGCGCGGCGGTCGGCTCAAGCCGGTTCGAGCTTCGCGAACCGCGCCCGCAGCTTCTTCGCTCCCACTGACGCGAACCGCACGGTGACCTTCACGTCGTCGACCAGGGGCTCGACGGCCACGACGGTTCCCTCGCCGAACTCAGCGTGCCGCACCCGTGAGCCCAGGCGCAGCGCCGAGAGCGACGGGTCCTCGTCCTCGTGGCAAAAGCGCGGGGCCGCGGCGCGGCCCCGCGAGGCGGCGGCCAGACGCGGTCCGAGGCAGGCGGCCCGCCGGGAATCCTCGGGGTCGCCGCTCGAGGCGAGCCGCTGGACCAGGTGCCCGGGCAGCTCCGCGAGGAAGCGGGACGGCTCCATCCGCCGATACTCGCCGAAGATCCGGCGTCGCAGGGCGTGGGTCAGGACCAGCCGAGCCTGCGCCCGCGTCATCCCGACATAGCACAGCCGCCGCTCCTCTTCGAGATCCTCCTCGCGCTCGAGGGCGCGGCTGTGCGGGAGCACGCCCTCTTCGAGGCCGGCCAGCACGACGGTGGGAAACTCGAGGCCCTTGGCGGCGTGCAGCGTCATGAGCCACACCCGCGCGTCGGGAGCCCCGGCTTCCTCGTCCGCCTCGGAGAGGAGCGAGAGGCGGTCGACGAACCCGGCGAGCGAGGGCTCAGGCTCGCGGAGCTCGTACTCGCGCGCGGCCGATACGAGCTCCTCGAGGTTCGCCAGGCGCTCGTTCGCTTCCTCGGTCCGCTCGCCGCGCAGGCTTTCGAGGTAGCCGCTGAGGTCGAGCGTGCGGGCCACGACACCCGACACGCCGAGGCTCCCGGCGGCCTCGCGCAGAGCCGTCACGAGACTGCGAAAGGCGCCGAGCGCGGCGCGCGCGCGGGGTGCGAGCCCTCCGTGGTCGAGCGCGAGCGTGAGCTTGGACCACAGCGAGCGGTGCGGCTCGCCCGCGTCGGCCGGGGCGGGGGCCGCCGGGGGAGGGGCGCCGCCGTCCGCCTCGACGGCGGCCAGGGCGTCCAGGACAGCCTTGCCGATGCCGCGCGGCGGCACGTTCACCACGCGCTTGAAGCTGAGGTCGTCGTGCGGGTTGAGGATGAGGCGCAGGTACGCGAGGGCGTCCTTGACTTCCTTGCGCTCGTAGAAGCGGATGCCGCCGACGATCTTGTAGTGCAGCCCCTCGCGCCGGAGCGCGTCCTCGATGACGCGCGACTGCGCGTTGGTGCGATAGAGGACTGCGACGGGGCCGCTCGTGTCGTCGGCCTCGGCGGCGCGCGCGATCCGGGCGATGAAAGCCGCCTCGTCGAGTTCGTCGGTGGCGAGGTAGGCGAGGACCGGCCCGCCGCCGTCCCGGTCGGTCCAGAGACGCTTCTCGTGGCGGCGGCGGTTGTGGCGGATGACCGCGGTCGCGGCGTCGAGGATGACCTGGGTCGACCGGTAGTTGCGCTCGAGCCGCACCACGGTGGCCTCGGGAAAGTCGCGCTCGAAGTCGAGGAGGTTCCGCAGATCCGCCCCGCGCCAGGCGTAGATGGACTGGTCGGGGTCTCCCACGACGCACACGTTGCGGTGGCGGTCGGCGAGCCGGCGAATGAGCAGGTACTGGGGCCGGTTCGTGTCCTGGTACTCGTCCACGAGGACGTAGCGAAACCGACCCGCGTAGCGCTCGCGCACCGGCGCGACGCGATCCAGGAGGTCGACCGTCCGGAGGAGCAGATCGTCGAAGTCCAGGGCGCCCTGCGCCGCGAGCAGAGCGGCGTAGCGCTCGAAAACCCGGGCCAGTTGCGCGTCGCGGTACCCGCCAGCCGCGAGAGCCTCGGGACCCTCCAAGCGGTTCTTGGCGGCGCTGATGCGCGCCAGCGCGAGCCTCGGGGGGAAGGCGCGCTCGTCGAGGTCCAGCTCCCGGAGGGCCTGCCGCACCGCCGCGAGCTGGTCGCTCGTGTCGTAGATGACGAAGTCGCGCGGCAGCCCCACGTGCGGGCCCTCGCGTCGCAGCAGCCGCGCGCAGAAGGCGTGGAAAGTCGACAGCCACACGCGGCCGGCGTCGGTGCCGACCAGTGCCTCCACCCGCGCGCGCATCTCGTCGGCCGCCTTGTTGGTGAAAGTGACGGCCAGGACTTCGTCCGGCGCCGCGTGCCCCTCGCCGATGAGATACGCGATCCGGTAGGTGATGACGCGCGTCTTGCCGGAGCCCGCGCCGGCGAGGATGAGCAGCGGACCGTCGCGGTGCACGACGGCGGCCCGCTGCTCGTCGTTGAGATCGTCGAGGAACGCCATCGGGGGTCGGAAACCTGCGCCGGGAGGTCCGACCGAAGTATAGCAGGGCACCCGTGCTACCATGACAGCCCGCATGGCCGCCACGCTGTTTCGGAAGGTCTGGGACGCGCACGCCGTGCGGCGGCTGCCGAACGGCCAGACGCAGCTTTTCATCGGACTCCACCTCGTCCACGAGGTGACGAGCCCGCAGGCGTTCGACATGGTGCGCGCGCGCGGCTGGCGGGTAGTAGCGCCCGATCGGACGATCGCCACAGTCGATCACATCGTCCCAACGACCCTAGAGCCGCGGCCGTTCGCCGACCCGCTCGCGGAGGCTATGGTGGCCGCGCTCGAGCGCAACTGCCGCGAGCACGGGATCCGGCTCTTCGGCCTCGGCAGCGGCCATCAGGGGATCGTGCACGTGATCGGACCCGAGCTGGGGCTCACCCAACCGGGCATGACGATCGCGTGCGGCGACAGCCACACCTCCACGCACGGCGCGTTCGGCGCCCTCGCCTTCGGCATCGGCACCTCGCAGGTGCGCGACGTCCTGGCGTCGCAGTGCCTCGCCCTCGACCCGCTCAAGGTGCGGCGCATCCGCGTCGAAGGCGGCCTGCGACGAGGCGTCTACGCCAAAGACGTGATCCTGGCCGTCATCCGCCGCCTGGGCGTCAACGGCGGCGTCGGCTACGCGTACGAGTACGGGGGGAGCACCGTGGCCGGCATGTCCATGGACGAGCGCATGACGCTGTGCAACATGTCGATCGAGGGCGGCGCCCGCGTCGGCTACGTGAATCCGGACGAGGTCACCTTCGCCTACCTGAAAGGCTGGCCCTTCGCGCCGCCCGACGACGCGTTCGACCGGGCCTGCCGGTGGTGGCGCTCGATGGCGTCGGACCCCGACGCGCCGTACGACGACGAGGTGGTCGTCGACGCAGCGGCGCTCGCGCCGATGGTGACCTGGGGCATCAACCCCGGCCAGGCGGTCGGGATCGACGAGCGCATCCCGTCCCCGGAGGAGATGCCGGAGGGGGAGCGCGAGGCTGCCAGGGAGGCGCTGGCGTTCATGGGATTCCGCGCGGGCGCGCCCGTGCGGGGCACGCCGATCGACGTGGCGTTCCTCGGCTCGTGCACGAACGCGCGCCTCTCGGACCTGCGGGAGGCGGCGCAGGTCGTTCGGGGCCGTACCGTGGCGCCGCGGGTGCGCGCGCTCGTGGTGCCGGGTTCTGAGGCTGTGCGGCGGGCCGCGGAGGCGGAAGGGTTGGACGCGGTGTTTCGAGCCGCCGGCTTCGAGTGGAGGGCCGCGGGCTGCTCGCTGTGCCTGGCGATGAACCCCGACCGGCTCGAGGGGGCGCAAGTGTGTGCCTCCTCGTCGAACCGCAACTTCAAGGGCCGGCAGGGGAGTCCGACCGGTCGGACCTTGCTCATGAGCCCGGCGATGGTGGCGGCCGCCGCCGTCGCCGGCGAGGTGGTGGACGTGCGGGAGCTGCTGCCATGAGCGTCGCGGCCCTCCGACGGGTCGCCGGTCGAGCCCTGCCGCTGCGGGGCGATCACATCGACACCGACCGGATCGTCCCGGCACGGTTCCTGCGGGCGGTCACGTTCGAGGGGCTCGAGGCCCACGTGTTCGAGGACGACCGGACGCAGCAGCCGGGTCACCCGTTCGCGAATCCGGTGTACCGGGGCGCGCGGCTGCTGCTCGTGAACGCGAACTTCGGTTGCGGGTCGTCGCGCGAGCACGCGCCGCAGGCGCTCCAGCGGTGGGGCTTCCGCGCGATCGTGGGGGAATCGTTCTCGGAAATCTTCTTCGGGAACGCGGTCGCGATCGGGCTGCCCTGCGTGACAGCGGCGCCCGATGGGGTCGAGGCGCTGATGCGGCTCGTCGAGCAGGACCCGGCCCTGGAGCTCGTGCTGGACCTCGAGGCGCTCGCCCTCGAGGCGGGAGGCAGGCGGTGGCCGGTGGGGCTCTCGGCGGGGGTGCGCGACGCCTTCGTGCGCGGGCTCTGGGACGCGACCGGGCTGCTCGTCGACCGCTACGAGGAGGTCGAGGCGGTGCGCGCGCGGCTGCCGTACCTCTCGGGTTTTACGCGCCTTTCCCCTCCTTGAGCACGGTCAGAAACGCCGCCGCCGTGTGGGTGAGCTCGCCCGACTTGCGGTAGACCACGCGGACCAGGCGGGGCCGCCGCAGCGGGTCCGGCAGGCGGACGGCGGCGAGCTGGCCGCGCGCGATCTCGGTGAGGGCGCATCGCCGCGGCAGGAGCGCGACGCCGAGGCGCATCTCGACCGCGCGCTTGATGCCGTCGAGGCTGGGCAGCGCCATGCGGATGTCGACCGGCGCGTGGCGCTGTTCGAAGAGGCGCAGCACGCGCTCGCGCGCGGGCGACGGGTCGTTGTGGGCGATGATCGGGTGGCGGGCCAGGTCCTCCAGCGTCACCGTGCGCCGCCGCGCCAGGGGATGCGCCGGGTGGGCGAGGAGGACCAGCTCGTCCGGCTCGAGCACGACCGAGGCGAGGCCCCGCTCGGCGGGCGCGAACGTGAGGACGCCGAAGTCGAGGCTGCCCTCGAGTACCTCGGTGCCGATCTGGCGCGCTGGCACGCGGCGCACGTCGACGACCACCTGCGGGTGGCTCTCGCGGAAGCGCGCGACGACGGGGAGCAGGGCGTGGACGCCGGCCTCGTTGGCGCCGAGGAGCACGCGGCCGCGACGCAGGTCCTGCAGCTCGCGCACGGCGGCCTCGGTCTCCTCGGCCAGCCGCAGCAGGCGCTCGGCGTAGCCGTGGAGCACCCGACCGGCCTCGGTGAGGCGCCCGTCCTTCGACGAGCGGTCGAAGAGGCGCTCGCCGAGCGCCGCTTCGAGCCGGCGGATCGCCTGGCTGACGGCCGGCTGGGTGCGGTGGAGCTTTCTGGCGGCCCCTGAGAAGCTGCGTTCGGCGGCCACGGCGAGGAAGACGCGCAGTTCGGGCAGGTCCATGGCGCCGATTGTAGCATGGCGCTCATCATGAATGATTATCGTAAGCGAACAAATATAAATTTGACGCGGAGGCCGCCCTCCGGCTACAACTCCCCGGGGCGAACCGGCCCGGGCGGCCGGCACCTGCCCCTCGCCCGCGGCACGCGGGCGGACGAGGAGGGCGCGATGGACCGGCTGACGATCTTCGACACGACGCTCCGAGACGGCGAGCAGGCGCCGGGGTATTCCCTGACGGTCGAGGAAAAGCTGCAGATGGCACGCGGGCTCGACGAGCTCGGCGTGGACATCATCGAGGCCGGGTTCCCGATCGCGTCCGACGCCGACGCGGAGGCCGTGCGGCGCATCGCCGGGGCGGTGCGTCGCCCGGTGGTCGCGGCGCTGGCCCGCTGCTGCCGCAGCGACATCGAGCGCGCCGGCGCCGCGCTCGCGTCGGCGGCCCGACCGCGCATCCACACGTTCATCGCGACCTCCGACCTCCACCTCGAGCGCAAGCTCCGCATCACCCGCGAGGCGTGCGTCGAGGCGGCCGTCGAGGCCGTGCGGCTGGCGCGGCGCTACACCGACGACGTCCAGTTCTCGGCCGAGGACGCCACCCGGAGCGACCTCGAGTTCCTGTGCCGCGTCGTGGACGCCGTCGTCGCCGCCGGCGCCCGCACGATCAACCTGCCCGACACGGTCGGCTACGCGACGCCCGATGAGATCGGCACCTTCTTCACGGCGATTCGCACGCGCGTCGCTGACGCCGATCGCGTCGTCTTCAGCACGCATTGCCACGACGACCTCGGGCTGGCCGTCGCGAACTCCCTCGCGGCCATCCAGGCCGGCGCGCGCCAGGTCGAGTGCACGATCAACGGCATCGGCGAACGGGCGGGCAACGCCTCGCTCGAAGAGATCGTCATGGCGACGCGCGTCCGGCGCGATCGCCTGCCGTTCGAAACAGCCATTCGCACCGAGCGGCTCTACCCCACGAGCCAGCTCCTCGTGGCGCTCACGGGGCAGCCGGTCCAGGCGAACAAGGCCATCGTCGGCCGCAACGCGTTCGCACACGAGGCGGGCATCCACCAGGACGGCGTCCTCAAGGACCGCCGCACCTACGAGATCATGCGGCCCGAAGAGGTCGGCGTGCCCCGCTCGACGCTCGTGCTCGGGAAGCACTCGGGCCGCCACGCGCTCGCCCGGCGCTGCGAAGAACTCGGGTTCACGCTCACGCGCTTCGAGCTCGACCGCGCCTACCGCAAGATGATCGCCCTGGCCGACCGGCAGAAGACCGTCTCGGACGCCGAGGTGGCCGCCATCGTCGACGAGGTGCGTGCCGAAGAAGACGCCCGCCGTCAGGCCGCGCCGCTGGCGGGCGTGCTCGTGGCCGGCGACGCCAGCGCGACGCCGGCCGAACGCGGGTACGGTCACGGCGTCTGATGCGCGCCGCGGTGGCTTTGCTGCCCGGAGACGGCATCGGCCCGGAGGTCGTGGCGGCGGCCGTCACGGTGCTGGAGGCGGTGGGCCGGCGCTTCGGGCACAGCTTCGAGTTCACGACGCATCCCATCGGCGGCGCCGCCCTGCGCCGCGGCTCGCCCCCGCTGCCTCTGGCAACCCTCGAGGCGTGCCGGCGCGCTGACGCCGTGCTGCTCGGCGCGGTGGGCGACCCGGCCTTCGACGGGGAAGCGCCGGCGCGGCGCCCAGAGGCCGCGTTGCTCGCCCTCCGCCGAGCGCTGGGGGTGTTCGCGAACTTGCGGCCAGCGAGGGTCTGGCCTGGCCTGGAGCACGCCGGGCCGCTCAGACCGGAGGTCCTCGCCGGGACGGACCTGCTCATCGTCCGAGAACTGACCGGCGGGCTGTACTACGGCGAGCCCAGAGGTTTCTCGGCCGACGGGAACGCGGCCGTCAACACGCTCCGCTACACGCGGCCCGAAGTCGAGCGGATCGCCGAGGTGGCCTTCGCCGCCGCCGAGCGCCGCCGCCGAAAAGTGACCTCGGTGGACAAGGCCAACGTGCTCGAGACCTCGCGCCTCTGGCGCACCGTCGTCGAGGAGGTGGCGGCACGCCATCCCGAGGTCCACCTGGAACACCAGTACGTCGACGCGTGCGCCATGAAGATCGCGCTCGCGCCGGCGAGTTTCGACGTCATCCTCACGGAGAATCTCTTCGGGGACATCCTCTCGGACGAAGCCGGCGCCGTCTGCGGCGCGCTCGGCCTGCTGCCCTCGGCTAGCCTGGGCCCCGGGCCGGGCCTGTACGAGCCCGTGCACGGCTCCGCGCCCGACCTGGCGGGTCGCGACGTGGCCAACCCGGTCGGGGCCATCGGGTCGGCGGCGCTGCTGCTACGCCACAGCCTGGGTCTCGAGGCGGAAGCGGACGCGGTCGAGCGCGCCGTCGGGGAGACGCTCGCCGCCGGCTGGCACACCGCCGACCTCGTCGTGCGCCCCGCGACGAGCCCGGCGCCAGCCGGCGCGAGCCGTGTCGTCTCCTGCTCGGCGATGGCGCGGGCGATCGCGGACCGGATCTGAGGTCCGCAAGGCGGCGTCGTCCCTCACTCGACCGTGACGCTCTTGGCGAGGTTCCGCGGCTGGTCGACGTCGCACCCGCGGCGCACGGCGATGTAATAGGCGAGGAGCTGGAGCGGCACCGCGAGCACGATCGGCATGACGAGCGGCGGCGCGGCCGGCACCGCCAGGACGACGTCGCCCGCGGGGTCGAGCACCTCGGCGAGTCCGGACTCCCCGTCGGACGTGACGGCGATGACCGCCCCGCCCCGCGCCTTGACCTCCTGGACGTTGCCGATCATCTTCTCGAACACGTGGTCGCGCGGGGCCAGGGCGACGACCGGCAGCTCGTCGTCGATGAGGGCGATTGGGCCGTGTTTCATCTCGCCGGCGGGGTAACCCTCGGCGTGGATGTACGAGATCTCCTTGAGCTTGAGCGCACCCTCGAGCGCGATCGGATAGTTGATGCCGCGTCCGAGGAACAGGAAGTGTTCGCGTTGATAGAAGCGGCCCGCGATCTCTTCGATGACCCCCTGGGTCCTGAGCGCCGCCTCGAGCTTGAGCGGGAGCTCGTCGAGTGCTGCCAGGTGCGGCCGGGCGTCCTCGGGGCCGAGCACGCCGCGCACCTGACCCAGGTACAGGGCGAGCAGGTAGAGCGCCACGAGCTGGGTGGTGAACGCCTTGGTCGAAGCCACGCCGATTTCCGGGCCCGCGTGGGTATAGATCGTGCCGTCGCTCTCCCGCGTGGCCATGCTGCCCACGACGTTGCAGATCGCCACGCTCACGGCGCCCTGCCGACGAGCCTCGCGGAGCGCCCCCAGTGTGTCGGCCGTCTCGCCAGACTGCGTCACCACGATGGCCAGCGTGTCGCGCGCGACGATCGGATCGCGGTAGCGGAACTCCGACCCGTAATCGACCTCGACGGGGATCCGCGCGAGCCGCTCGATCAGGAACTTCCCGACCAGGCCGGCGTGCCACGAGGTGCCGCACGCGATCACGACGGCGCGCGCCACCCGGCGCAGCGTGTCCTCGGCGAGATGCAGCTCCTCGAGGAAGACGCGACCGTCGGCCACCGACGCGCGGCCGAGCACCGTCTCGCGCACCGCCCAGGGTTGCTCGAAGATCTCCTTCAGCATGAAGTGGCGGTAGCCGCCGCGCTCGGCCTGGACCGGGTCCCACGGGACCCGTTGCGGCGCCCTGGCGACAGGCCGGCCCGCGAAGTCGGTGACCGCCACGCCGGACGGCCTCAGGACGGCGAGTTCCCCGTCGGCGAGGACCAGCACGTCGCGGGTGTGCGGCAGCAGCGCCGGGATGTCCGAGGCGACGAAGAACTCGCCGTCGCCCAACCCGACGACGAGCGGTGGGCCGTTTCGCACGGCCACGATCTTGCGGGGATCCTCGGCCGAGATGAGCACGAGGGCGAACAGGCCCCGGACCGCCTGGAGCGCCCGGCGCACGGCGGCCTCCAGCCCATCGCCGCGCCACTGGGCTTCGACCAGGTGGGCGACGACCTCAGTGTCGGTCTCGCTCGCGAACCGGTGGCCGGCAGCCTGCAGGCGGCGCTTGAGCTCCAGGTAGTTCTCGATGATGCCGTTATGGATGACGACCAGGCGGCCGCTGCAGTCGCGGTGGGGATGGGCGTTCTCCTCGCTGGGGCGACCGTGGGTCGCCCAGCGCGTGTGACCGATGCCGTAGGCCCCGTCGACCGGCGCCGAGGCCAGGACGGCCTCGAGGCGGTCGAGCTTGCCCACGCTGCGCCGCACGTCGACCTGGCCACCGTGGACGACGGCGAGACCGGCTGAGTCGTAGCCGCGGTACTCGAGGCGACGCAGCCCATCGACGAGAATCGGCACGACCGGCCGCGCGCCCACGTACCCGATGATGCCGCACATGGTCCGGCTCCGCGACGCGGGTCACGCCTTCGCTTTCTTGCGCGCGACCCAGCCTTCCTTGTTGACCTGCTCCCCCCGCGCGATCCCGAGCGCCCCCGGCGGCACGTCCCGCGTGATGGACGACCCCGCCGCCACATACGCCCCGCGGCCCACCCGCACCGGCGCGACGAGCTGCGTGTCGCTCCCGATGAACGCCTCGTCCTCGATGATCGTCTGGTGCTTCCGCTCGCCGTCGTAGTTGCAGGTGATCGTGCCAGCACCGACGTTGACGCGCTCCCCCACGACCGCGTCACCGAGATAGGTCAGGTGGTTGGCCTTGGACCCGGCCCCGAACACGGTCCGCTTCAGCTCCACGAAATTCCCGATGCGGGCGTGCTCCCGAACGTCCGACCCGGGCCGCAAGTGCGCGAACGGACCGATCCGCGCGCCCGCCGCGATGCGCGCCCCCTCGATCACGCAGAAGTTCTCGACCACGACGTGGTCGCCCAGCGTCGAGTCCGTGATCCGCACGCCCGCATGGATCTCGCAGGCGACCCCGATCGTGCTCCGGCCCTCGAGATACACGTTCGGGTGGATCACCGTGTCGCGCCCGACCGTCACGTCGGCGTCGACGTAGATCGTCGCCGGGTCCACGAGCGTGACGCCGGCACCCATCAGCTCCTCGTTCTTTCCGTGTCGCATGGCAGCTTCCACCTCGGCCAGGTCCGACAGACTGTCCACGTCGAGCAGCTCTCGCGGGTCGCTGGCCGCGACCGTCTCGACGCGCAAGCGCCGCCGGCGGTAAACGGTCACGAGGTCGGACAGGTGGCGCTCGCCCAGCGCGTTGCGGGCCCCGATGTGGCGCAGTGCATCGAAGAGAGGGGCGAGGTCGAGCACCCAGACCCCGGTCGCGACCTCCTTGATTCTACGCTGGGCGGGCGAGGCGTCGTCTTCAGGGACCACCCGGGCCACCGCCCCCCCGACGCGCACCAGCCTCGACCGGCCATACGGGCGATCCAGAACCCCCGTGAGCACGGTCGCGGCGGCGTCGGTGGCCCGATGCCGCTCGAGCAGACGCTCGAGCGTCTCGGGGCGAACCAGCGGCGCGTCGCCGGGCAGAACCGCCAGCGTTCCCCTCCGCCCTTCGTACAGCGGCGCGGCTTGCAGGAGCGCGTCGGCGGTGCCCCGCTGCGGATCCTGGCGAACGACCTGGACCGACGGCCACCCGTCGAGCACGCGCTCGACGCGCTCCGCGCAATGGCCGAGGACGACTGTCGTCGACGCGGGGGAGAGCGCCGAGGCCGTGCGGAGCACGTGTTCGAGGAGCGGGAGGCCGCCAGCGCGCTGGAGCGTCTTGGGCCGGACCGCGTGCGTGCGCCGGCCCTGGCCGGCCGCCAGAATGACGACGTGCGTGTCCGGCATGGCCGCCTCGTCGCGCGGAGACTCAGCGGGGCCGCGGTCGACGCGGGACGCGGCGGCCCGCCGGCCTCGCGACCGGCGGCTCGACCAGCGCCTGGAACGCCGGGTCGTCGCGAAGGCCGTCGAAATCCGCTTCCCGCCGCGCGAGGAGGCGATGTTCGGCGTCCAGCTCGATGGCGCGCGCCAGGTGATCGAGCGCCCCGGCGGCGTCGCCCCGGCGAACCAGCACGATGGCGAGCATGTAGTGAGCGGTCCCGTTCGCCGGGTCGTCCGCGGTCGCCTGGGTGAGGTGCCCGAACGCCTCCTCGTCGCGCCCCGCATTGAGCGCCAGTGTCGCGGCGAACAGGCGCTCTTCGGGCGTCCGAGGCTCGACCGGCTGACGCCGCTCGAGTTCACGCTCGCAGACGCGCAGGAACAACCGCGCCCGCTCGTGGAGCTCCCGCTCGTCGGGGTACCGGTCCAGCACTTCGCGGAAGCGTTCGGCTGCCACCCCGAAGGCCCGTTGCTGCAGGGCCGCGACACCCCGCTCGTAGGTGGCCACCGCCTCGAGATACGACGGCTTCTTGTCGACAGCAGGACCCGCCGCCGGAGGCGGGGGCGAGAGGGCCACGGCTGCTGGCGGGCGGCGAGGGGGGGTCGAGACCCGGACCTTCCGCCGCCGGCGCGGCCTAGCCGTCCGGGCCCGGGCGGCCCGGCGCTGTTTGCTCACGGACGCCTCCTGCCCGGCCCCGGCCCGATGAGATTCTCGACACCGACGGCGCCGGGCCCGCGCGCAACCTCCAGGTGGTCCACAAACTAGCAAAACATGCCGAACCAGTCAAGCCCATGCGGATCTCAGCCAGGCCAGTCGGTTTTTCGACCTAATCCGTCTTTGCCCGTTCGATTGCGGCGTAGACCAGACGACTGGGAAGACCATGAGACTTTGCTATCGTTGAGATTGCTTCTCGACGTGAGAGCGCTCCTTCTTTGGTCATACGCTCAAATTCCGCGCGTAATATGCCTCCTGGCGTCCGGAGCTCAGGTAGTGGCGATTCACCGGGCAGCGGTCCGAGGACAATTGTGAACTCGCCGACGCGTCGCGAAAGTAATTGGGCGATGCTGCTAATTGGTCCTCTGACCAATTCCTCATGTTGTTTGGTCACCTCCCTTAGAACAGCGGCTACTCGTGAGCCACAGAATTTGGTTAATAAACCTAGTGCGGACTCGATCCGATGAGGTGCCTCGAAGAAAACAACCACCGCGGGGTCGGCAGCCGCATTGCGGAACCAGTTTTCGCGCGCGGAGCCCTTGGCGGGCGGGAAACCCAGGAAGGTAAACGTGTCTGCGGGAAAGCCGGAAGCCGCGACGGCGGCCGTGACCGCGCTCGGTCCGGGCACGGGCTCGATGCGGATACCCCGTTTGATGGCCTCCGCGACCAGGCGAGCGCCCGGGTCGGACACGGTGGGAGTTCCGGCGTCGCAGACGAGGGCCACCCGCGCGCCCGCCTCGAGGCGGGCGAGCAGGATCGGCGTTTTCCGGCGCTCGTTGTGCGCGTGCAGGCTCGTCGTGGGCGTCGAGATCGAGTAGTGTTGAAGGAGCCGGGCCGTGCGTCGGGTGTCCTCGGCGGCGATGAGGTCGGCCTCCCGGAGCACACGCAGCGCGCGCAGCGTGATGTCCTCCAGGTTGCCGATGGGCGTCGCGACGATCGAGAGGCAGCCGGCCATGGCGTATTGATTGTACGATCGGGTCGCGCCGCCCGAGGGGCTTCCGGCGGCGCTGAAGACGGTTCGGGCGCTCCGCCTATGAACTCAGCCGAGCCGCTGCCGCGCTTCGTCGACGAGTATCTCGCCTACTTGCACGAGACGCACCCGACGAGCGCGACCTTCGACGGCGTGCACGCCCACGACGATCTCCTCGAGGATCTGAGCCGGCCGGCCCTCGACCACCGCGTGCGGGAGCTCGGGCACTTCGCCCGCCGCCTGGCGGCGATCGACACCGACCGGTTGGCGCCGGAGGAGCGCATCGAGCACCCGCTCGTCGAGATGAACATCCGGGCGCGGCTGTTCGAGCTCGAGCACGTCCGCACGTGGGAGCGTGACCCGCATCATTACGCCGAGCTGCTCTCGACGAGTCTCGCGAGCCAGGCCCTGTTTCCGTACGCTCCCCTCGAGGAGCGGGCGCGCCGCGTGTTGTCGAAGCTGCGACAGGCGCCGCGGCTGCTGCAGGCGGCGCGCGAGAATATCCGCGAGACGGCCGGGCTGTTCGTCAAGATCGGGCTGGAGACTTTGCGCGGGACGCTGCGCTTCGTGGAAGAGGACCTGCCGCGGGCGTTCACGGACCTCGACGACCTGCACCTGCTGGGGGACCTCGCCGATGCCACCGCCGAGGCCGCCGAGGCTCTGCGCCGCTACATCGACTACCTCGAGCGGGACCTGGGGCCGCGAAGCCGTGGACCGTTCCGCCTCGGCCGGGAGCGCTTCGAGGAGAAGCTGCGGCTCGAGGAGGGGGTCACGCTCGGCTGCGACCGTCTGCTCGAGATCGCCGAGCGCGAGCTGCGCGGGGCGCAGGACCTGTTTCGGCGCGAGGCGGCGCGCCTCGACAGCGGCGACCCGGTGGCCCTCTGGCGGCGGCTCAAGGCCGATCACCCCGCGCCGGGCCAGATCGTGTCGGCGGCCAGGCAACAGATCGACGAGCTCCGCGCGTTCATCGAGCGCGAAGGCCTCGTCTCGCTGCACGACGTGGGGTCGGTCACGGTGGCCGAGACGCCACCCTTCTACCGCTGGACGTTCGCCAGCATGTGGGCGCCGGGTCCCTTCGAGCCGCGCCCGCTGCCATCCTACTATTACGTGACCGACGTCGACACCGCGTGGCCCCCGCGCCGCCAGGAGGAGCACCTGCGCGACTTCAACTATGGCGCCCTCTGGGCGATCTCGATGCACGAGGTGTATCCGGGCCATTTCCTGCACTATCAGCATCTGCGGCGCGTCGCGTCCAAGGCGCGCAAGTCGATGCTCCTCGCCTCGGCCTCCTTCGTGGAGGGCTGGGCCCACTACTCCGAGCAACTCGTCGTCGACGCCGGGTTCCGCCGCGACGATCCCGCCGTGCGCCTCGGGCAGATCGCTGAATCCCTCATCCGCCTGTGTCGCGTGGTGGTGGGCATCCGGCTGCACGCCGAGGACCTCTCGGTGGAGCAGGGGGTGCGCGTTTTCCGGGACGACGCGTATCTCGAGGAGGCCAGCGCGCGTCGCGAGGCCGAGCGTGGGGCGTTCGACCCTGGGTACGTCGTGTATTCGCTCGGCAAGCTGATGCTCCTCAAGCTGCGCGATGACTACCGCGCCCGGCAGCGGGGGCGCTTCTCGCTCCGCGCCTTTCACGACGCGCTGCTCGGCAACGGCCACATGCCGTTCAGCCTCCACCGCCGGCAGATGCTCGGCGACGACGGGGCGGAGCCCGCGCTCGAGTGACGTGCGGGCGGCCCCTCGATTGACACGGCCCGGGTCGGTTGGATACGGTCGCGAAAGGGCCCCTGGCCCTCGGCTGGGTGGGGAGGAGCATGCCGCTCTACGAGTACGTGTGTGACGGGTGTGGCCGCCACTTCGAGCTGATTCGAAAGTTCTCGGACCCTCCGGTCGAGGCGTGCATCGCCTGCGGCGGACCGGTGCGCAAGCTGCTGTCGTCGCCGGCCATCCACTTCAAGGGGACCGGCTGGTACGTCACCGACTATGCCGGAAAGGGTCAGGCATCGAAGGCCGAGGGGGAGTCCGGTGCGCCGCCGGCGAAGTCCGACTCGGCCTCGGCCGGGACATCCGCGGCGGCCGGCTCCGCCCCAAAGGCGGGGACATCCAACGATTAGAGTTCCAGCGAGCGCAAGTAGGCGCGGAACGGGTCGGCGAGGTCGGGCCGCTTGAGCGCGAAGTACACGACGGCCCGGAGGAAGCCCAGCTTGCTGCCCGTGTCGTGGCGCACACCCTTGATCTCGCAGGCGTAGAGCGGGCGCCGCGCGAGCAGCCGCCGGAGCCCGTTGGTCAGCTGGATCTCGCCGGTCCGGTCGCTGGCCGTTGCCTCGAGCTCGGCGAAGATGTCGGGCGTCAGGATGTAGCGCCCGATGATGGCCAGGTTCGAGGGCGCCTCCTCGGGCGCCGGCTTCTCCACGAGGTCGAGGATGCGGTGCACGTGGTCGCCCGCCGGCGCGCTGGCGATGACGCCGTAGGCGCTGACCTCGTCGCGCGGGACGCGCTCGACGGCGATGACCGGGCCGTCGACCTCGGCGAAGATGTCGATCATCTGCAGCAGGGCGGGCGGCGTCGCATCGATCACATCGTCGCCCAGGATGACGGCGAAGGGCTCGTCGCCGACCAGGTTGCGCGTCACGAGCACGGCGTGCCCGAGGCCGAGCGGCTCACCCTGGCGCACGTAGGAAAAGTTGATCATGTTGGAGATCTTGCGGATCTCGAGGGCGAGGTCCCGCTTGCCCCGCGCCTCGAGGAACGCCTCGAGCTCGATGTTGATGTCGAAGTGGTCCTCGATGGCGTTCTTGCCGCGCCCGGTCACCAGGATGATGTCGTGAATGCCCGAGGCCGCCGCTTCCTCGACGGCGTACTGGATGACGGGCTTGTCGACGAGGGGGAGCATCTCCTTCGGCTGGGCCTTGGTCGCCGGCAAAAAGCGCGTGCCGAGCCCAGCGGCGGGAAAGACGGCTTTGCGGACGAGGGCTGGCGGCATCGACGGCCTCCACTGGTCGCCCCGCCATCGTATCGCAGGACCTCGGTTTCGGCATAAGATCGGCGAGGACCCGATGCTGGATCCCCTGTACGTGCGCGAGCACATGGAGGAGGTGCGCGAGCGGCTGCGCGCGCGGGGCATCGCCGCCGACGCCGAGCTCGAGCAGCTCGCGACGCTCGAGTCGCGGCGCCGGCGCCTGATCCCCGAGCTCGAGGGGCTCAAGCGGCAGCAGAACACCGCCGGCGACGAGATCGCGCGCGCCAAGCGGCAGGGGCGCGATGTCAGCGCGATCTACGCCGCCAACAAGCAGCGGGCGGCCCAGATCAAACAGCTCGAGATCGAGCTCGACTCGCTCGAGTACCGGCGGGCGAGTCTCCTACTCACGCTGCCCAACCTGCCGCACCCGAGCGTGCCGGTGGGGAACGGGGCCGCCGAGAACCGGGAGGTCCGGCGCTGGGGTGACCCGCCCGCGTTCGACTTCGAGCCCCGGGCGCACTGGGATCTCGGCCCCGCGCTCGGCATCCTCGACTTCGAACGTGCGGTCAAGATGGCCGGGACCCGCTTCTCGGTGCTCATCGGCGCCGGGGCGCGCCTAGCCCGCGCCCTCATCGACTTCATGCTCGACCTCCACACCCGCGAGCACGGCTACGTCGAGGTCGAGCCACCGTTTCTCGCCAACGCGGAGGCGCTCAAGGGGACCGGTACCCTGCCGAAGTTCGAGGGCGACCTGTTCAAGATCGCCGGCGACTGGGACCTCTACCTGATTCCGACGGCCGAGGTGCCGTTGACGAACCTGCACCGCGGCGAGATCCTCGACGGGCGGCGCCTGCCGCTGCGCTACACCGCATATACCCCGTGCTTCCGGAGCGAGGCCGGCTCGTACGGCGCCGATGTGCGCGGGCTCATCCGCCAGCACCAGTTCGACAAGGTGGAGCTCGTCAAGTTCGCGACGCCCGAGCAGTCCTACGACGAGCTCGAGAGCTTGACGCGCGACGCCGAGGTCGTGCTCCGGCGCCTGGGCCTGCCGTATCGGACGGTCCTGTTGTGCGCGGGCGACATGGGGTTCGCCTCGGCGAAGACCTACGACATCGAGGTCTGGCTGCCCAGCCAGCGCACCTATCGCGAGGTCTCGTCGTGCAGCAACACCGAGGCGTTCCAGGCGCGCCGCGCGAACATCAAGTACCGGCCCGAAGGTACCGGCAAGGCCGAGTACGTGCACACGCTCAACGGCTCGGGCCTGGCCGTCGGACGCACGATCATCGCCGTGCTCGAGAACTACCAGCGGCGGGACGGCTCGGTGGTCGTGCCCGCGGCGCTCCGGCCCTACATGCATGGGCTCGAGCTCATCGAGCCGGTGCGGTAGCGGTTGCCGCGGGGCGACGGGCGAGCGAGGAGCGTGGCGGGGTGCAGGGGACCCCGCCACTCGAGCAATGGAGGGGTGGCCGAGCGGTCGAAGGCGGCGGTCTTGAAAACCGCTACACCCGAGAGGGTGTCGGGGGTTCGAATCCCTCCCCCTCCGCCACGAGTCACGTGCGGACTCCGGTCGCGCATCAGACGTTCGGACGCCGGGCGCCGGTCCTGACTTGACAGGCGCGGCGGGAGGGGGCTAGATGGATCCACACCCATTCCAGGCCCCTGTCCCGTGGCGCATCGGGCGAGCGTCCTGCTCTCCGGCTGGCTCCTGCTGGCAGCCGTCGTGCCAGCGCCGGCACAGGTCCGCAGCGACTACGCGGCCGTCACGTGGACCATCGAGGATGGCTTGCCGAACACTCGGGTCCAGGCGCTGCTGCAGACGGCCGACGGCTACCTCTGGGTCGGCACCTCCGGCGGGCTGGCGCGCTTCGACGGCGTTCGCTTCACGGTCTACACCCTCGCGAACACCCCGGCGCTCGAGAGCCACCGAATTCTCAGCCTCCACCAGACCGCTGACGGGACGCTCTGGATCGGCACCGAGCACGGCGGCGTTGCGCGCCTCCAGCACGGCGTCTTCTCGACGGTGATTCGCGAGCGCGAGCTGCCGGGGCAGTTCGTGGCGGCCGTCGCCGAGGCGGCACCGGGTGGCCTCTGGATCGCGACGGACCGCGGCGTCGTCCGGTACGATGGCCGTCGCATCGAGCCGGTTTCCGCGCCCGTCGACCCACCTCCCAGAGGCATCACCGCTGTCGCGGAGGACCGGCACGGGCATCTGTGGATTGGTGCCGCGCAGGGCCTCTACCGCTATGCTGGCGGCGCGGTCCGCCGGTACGCCGAAGCCGACGGCCTCCCCGGGCCGGGGGTCTTGGCGCTGGGCGCGACGCCAGACGGCACGATCTGGGTCGGCACCTCCGCCGGGCTCGCGCGCATCGTCGACGACGCGGTCGTCGAGGTGGCGCTGCCGACAGGGCGACCGCAGGGCGTCACGGCCCTGGCCGCCGCGCCGGATGGTACGGTGTGGGCCGCGCTCGCGGACCGCGCGATCGTGCGGCTCCGCGATGGCGCCGCGCGCGTGTACACCGAGTTGACCCAGCGGGAGCCGAGCCGGGTGCGCGCGCTGCTCGTCGATCGCGAAGGCAGTCTCTGGATCGGCGCGCCCGGCGACGGGCTCGTGCGCTGGCGGCCGAGCCTCGTCACCGTCGTGGGCCTGCGCGAGGGTCTGCGCGGCCGCGCCGTCATGCCCATCATGGAAGACCGTCGGGGCACGCTGTGGATCGGGACGTGCCGCGGGCCTTCTGCGCTTCGCCCGGACGGGACGCTCGTCAGCTTCGACGCGGGCAGCGGCCTGCGCAACCCGTGCGTGCGCGCCATGCTCGAGGCCCGCGACGGTCGCATCTGGATGGGTGCCAGCGTCGGCCTGTTCGTGTTCGACGGCCGCCGCTTCGAGGAGTACACCGGCGTGCCCGACATGCCGGCGCGACCGGTGTCGGCGATCGCCGAGTCGGACAACGGCGATCTGTGGGTGGGCACAGCGGACGGCCTGCTGCAGATCGCCGGCGATCGCGTCAGGTGGTATAGACGCGCCGAGGGCCTGGTGCACGACGACGTGCGGTTTCTGCTCCCGGCGCGCCGCGGCGGGCTGTGGATCGGCACGACGGGCGGCCTCAGCCTGTTGCGCGACGGGCGCTTCACGAACTACACCCGGGCCAACGGTCTGCGCGCCGAGTTCGTCACGGGGATTCTCGAGGAAGAGGACGGCACCGTGTGGATCGCCACTTACGGCGGTGGCCTGGCCCGGATGAAGAACGGCGCGTTCACGCACTACACGACAACGGCCGGGCTGCCGGACGATCACGTCTGGCGCGTGCTGGACGACGGCGGGGGCTTCCTGTGGATGAGCAGCCCGCGCGGCATCTTCCGCGTCCGACGCGCGGACCTCGAGGCGTTCGCCGAGGGCCACGCCGGCAGCGTGCCCGTCGTGTCGTACGGCCTGGCCGAGGGCCTGCCGACGCTGGAGAGCAACGGAGGCGCGCAGCCGGCCGGGTGGCGCACCCGCGACGGGAGACTCTGGTTTCCGACCCTCGACGGCGCCGTGGTGATCGATCCGCACCGCTCCAGTGAGCGACCCCCACCGGGCGTGCGGATCGAGGCCGTGCGGGTGGACGATCGCCCGGTGTCCGGGGCGGTCGTCGAGATTCCGGCGGGTGGGCGCAACCTCGAGATCGACTACACCGCGCCGAGCCTGGCGGCGCCGGAGCGGGTTCGGTTCCGGTACCGCCTGGACGGCCACGACGAGGACTGGCGGGAAGCGGGGTCGCGCCGCATCGCGTACTACACGGCGCTCCCGCCTGGACGGTACACGTTCCGCGTGACGGCCCACGACCAGTACGGCGAGTGGCAGACTGACACAGCGTCGCTCGAGATTCTGCAGCGGCCGCACTTCTACCAGACGTCTTGGTTCTACGCGCTGGCGGCAGTGGCGCTGCTGGTCGGTGGGCGCGCCGCGCACGCGCTGCGCGTCCGCCGGCTGGAGCAGCGCGCGCGGGTGCTCGAGGAGGTCGTCGCCGGGCGTACCGCGGAGCTCACCGACGAGCGGAACAAGCTGGCGCAGGCCAAGCGCGCGCTCGAGCGCGCCCATGAGGATCTGCTGGCGACGCTCAGCGGCCTCCGGCTGGGCGTGCTCATCGTCGGCGAGGCGGGCGAGGTGGTGTACGCCAGCCCGGCGGCAGAGCAACTGCTCACGGGGGTCCCGGCCAGGGGGCGGCACTGGCAGGAGCTCCTCGCGCTCGATCCGCCAGACGCGGTGGCCATCGCGGACGCGTTAGAGCGGCCGCAGGAGGCGCACGCGCGCATTCCGGTGCGCGTCACCGACCCGGGCGGGCGCCGCTTCTGGCTCGAGGTGGACGTGCAGCCCGACCCCCGGGATCTGGCGCGCCGCCTCGTCTTCCTGTACGACGTGTCGGAGCTGTACGACCTGCGCCGCCTGCTCGACGACAAGGTCCAGTTCCACGGGCTGGTCGGCGCGAGCCGCGCGATGCAGATGCTCTACAAGGAGATCGCCGACCTGGGCGCCGTCGACACCACGGTACTCATCGAGGGTGAGACTGGAACCGGGAAGGAACTGGCGGCCCGGGCCATCCATTACCTGAGCCGCCGGCGCCACAAGCCGTTCATCGCGGTCAACTGCGCAGCGCTCACCGAGTCGCTGCTAGCCAGCCAGCTCTTCGGCCACCGACGCGGTGCCTTCACGGGCGCCGTGGCGGATCAAACGGGGCTGTTCGAAGCCGCGCAGGGCGGCACGATCTTCCTCGACGAGATCGGCGACGTGCCGCCCTCCGTGCAGACGAGCTTGCTGCGCGTGCTGCAGGAGCGCGAGATCACGCGCCTCGGCGAGACGCTGGTGCGGAAGATCGACGTGCGCGTCATCGCGGCGAGCAACCGCGATCTGGACCGCGCGGCCGCGGAGGGGCGCTTCCGGCAGGACCTTCTGTACCGGATCCGCGTCGTGCGCCTCGTGCTGCCGCCCCTGCGCGAGCGGCGCGACGACATCCCGCTGCTGGTGGCGTGGTTCCTCGGCCAGGCGCGCGCCGCCACCGGCAAGCCCGTGCACGACGTGAGCCACGAGGCCATGGCGATGCTCCTGCGACACCCGTGGCCGGGCAACGTGCGCGAGCTGCGCAGTGCCGTCGAGAGCGCCGTGATCCGCGCGCGCGGCCCCGTTGTGCAGCCGGCTGATCTGCCCGCGGAGGTCCGCCATCACGCCGCGCCCGCCGCCGGCGCGCGAGGGACCGGCGAGGAGGCCCGAGAACGGCAGCGGCTGACCGAGGCACTGACCCGCGCGGGAGGCAACCGCGCGGCGGCGGCCCGGCTGCTCGGCATCAGCCGCGCGACGCTGTATCGACGCCTCGCGCGGGGCGGGCGCGACTCGGCGCCGGCCCAAGGGTCGGACTCCGAGGCTGACTAGCGGGCGCGCACGGTCATCTCTGATGGCGCTCATGCCTGGCGCCGTGCCGCCCGGCACGCCGAGATCCAGACCGTGCGGTTCGAGCCAGGCGTCTCACATTCTGCGGCCTGAGACGGGTTGAGACGCCCGTTGAGACAGGGTGAGACACCCGGCCGCCGACGGCACCGCCGGCCGACTCGCCGCGCACCGCCGACCGTAACGTTCGTTTTCACAACGAGTTGGTCTCTGGCACCGGTGCGTCCCGGCTCCGCCTGGCAAGCCTTGTGACTCGCGGCGTGGTACCCAGATACCCCAGGTGCCGGAGCGTGCGCGTGTCGAAGGCCCGTCCGCCGCTCGTCGCCGCCGCCGAGGCGGGTGACCTGACTGCCGTTCGGTCGCTGCTCGAAGCCGGCGCCGATCCCAATGAGGTAGGCGCTGGTGGCTGGCCGGCGTTGCTGCACGCGGCCGTCGGGTCGCACCGCACGGTAATCGAGGTCCTGCTGGACGCTGGCGCCGACGTCAACGCGCGGGCGGCCGACGGGTCGACGGCGCTCCACAAGGCGTGTCTGTGGGGCCGCACCGCGATCGTCGAGCTGCTGCTCGCGCGCGGCGCCGACCCGGCGGCGCTCGACGCCGACGGCTGGACGCCGGCGCAGATCGCCCGCGCGAAGGGGCACGAGAGGATCGCCCGGCTGCTCCGCGACGCGCCGCCCGCGGAGCGCCGGCGATGACAGGAGGCGGCACTCGAGAACCAGCCGCGCTACGGAGGAGGCGGGAGAGGAGGATGTGTGATGAGTCGCGCGTTTCGCTACGCAATCGCGGGGCTCGCCGCTGCGGTCGCGATGTTCCCCGCAGCACGAGCCGCCGCGCAGGGACCGTCGGCGGCGGCCACGCAGCTCGTCATCACCAACGTGGTGCCGGATCTGGTGAACGACACCCTGCTCATCACGGGCCGCAACTTTGGGACGGCGCCAACCGTCTGGCTCGACGAAGCGCCCCTCGCGGTGGCGGGCGCCACGAGCACCTTCATCATTGCGTTGGCGCCGGGGCTATCGACGATGCCGCCCGGTACGTACCTGCTGCGGGTGTCGCGCGGGACCGGCGTGCCGCAGAACGATTCGTTCCACGTCACGCTGGGCGCCGTCGGGCCGCAAGGTCCGCAGGGCCCCCAGGGGCCGCCCGGGGAGCGAGGGCCCGAAGGTCCGCAGGGTCCGCCCGGGGAGCGGGGGCCGCAGGGCGAGCGAGGTGAGACCGGGCCGGCGGGCGCGCAAGGCCCACAGGGCCCGCAGGGGCCACCCGGGCCGCCCGGGGAGCGCGGGGAGATCGGACCGATGGGCCCGGCCGGGCCGCAGGGTCCAACTGGCCCTCAAGGTCCGATTGGCCCCACTGGGCCGACTGGGCCTCAAGGGCCGCCTGGTCCTCAAGGCCCGGGAGGTGTCCGCGGCCTCCAGTTCTTCACAGTCCCCGGCGACCATAAGTTCGTCGTTCCGGCGGGCGTGACGCACATTCAGGTGGAGCTGTGGGGCGGGGGCGGCGGGGGAGGTCACGGTACGCCGTCGTTCGCGGGCGGCGGCGGGGGCGCGGGTGCCTACGTCCGAGCGGTGCTTGGAGTGACGCCGGGCGAAACACTGGTCGTCCACGTCGGTCCCCCGGGCGGGGTGTCGGTGTTCAGCGGCGGCGAGGGGGGAACGTCGATTCTCTCGCGAGGTGGCTTTGGGTTCATCGTCAGGGCCGGCGGCGGCGGCGGGGGCGCGGCGTCTGTGACTGGGACCGCGGCCGGCGGAGCCGGCGGGGTACCCGACCGATCGACCGTTGACCCGATCACCGGGTACATTGCCGTCCCGGGGGCGCCAGGAATGAACGGTGGATTTGGTCAGACGAGCCCTTCGCCGGGCGGGCCGCCGTTCCAAGGGTCGATCCAGCCTGGCGGGCGCGGAGGGTTCGGCGGAGGCGTGAACAGTGAGGGCACACCCGGCCAACCCGGGCTCGTGCTCATCAGTTGGTAACGCCGCGCCGCGGATGGCTACACCCACCCCTGCTCGGCGACGAAACGGCGGACGCGCGACGCAATCTCGTCCCGGATGGCCCGCACGCGCTCGATCGGCTGATCGTTCGGGTCGTCGAGCGGCCAGTCGTCGCGGCGCAGGCCGGGCACGTGGGGGCACTGGTCGCCGCAGCCCATCGTGATGAGCCACCGGGCGCTGGCTGCGAGGTCGGGGGTCAGCGCCCGGGGGCTCGCCCCCGACAAGTCGATCCCTACCTCTCGCATGGCCTCGACGACGACCGGATGGACGCGGTCGGCGGGCGCCGTCCCCGCCGACACGGCTCGCGCTTTCGTGGGGTCGGCCAGCACATTGAACCACGCCGCCGCCATCTGTGATCGCCCGGCGTTGTGGACGCACGCGAACAAGACCGTCGTCATGGGTCAGAGCTCGCGAACCGGCGCGCGGCGGCGCGCCTGCGCGCACGAGCTTACAGGGCCGGTTTGCTGGCGCGGATGAACGCGCTCACGACCTTGCCGTCGAGCGCGGGCGCGACCTCCTCGACCGTGAGACCCATCCCTTCGACGAGCGACCGGGCGTCGGCCGCGCGGTAGATGCGCCAGGGCTCGATCGCGATGTCGGCGAAGCCCGCCCGCGCGAGCTTGTCGCGATACTCGCCCTCTTCGAGCGCGCCCGCGAGGCAGCCGATCCACGCCTCGACGCTGCGCCGGATCAGCTCGGGCACCTCGCCGCGGACGACGATGTCGGAGATGGCGAGGCGACCGCTGGGCTTGAGTACGCGGAACGCCTCGGCGAGCACGCGGTCCTTGTCGGCCGAGAGATTGATGACACAGTTGGAGATGATGACGTCGACCGACGCGTCGGGGAGCGGGATCGCCTCGATCTGGCCCTCGAGGAACTCGGCGTTGGTGATGCCCGCCTTGCGCTGGTTCTCGCGGGCGAGGGCGAGCATCTCGTCGGTCATGTCGAGGCCGTAGGCCTTCCCGGTGGGTCCGACGCGCCTCGCGGAGAGCAGGACGTCGATGCCGCCGCCCGAGCCCAGGTCGAGGACCACCTCGCCGGGCCGGAGCTCGGCGAGGGCGGTCGGGTTGCCGCAGCCGAGCGAGGCGGCGAGGGCCTCGCGCGGCAAGCCCGCGACCTCGCCGGAGGTGTAGAGGTGGGCCGTCACCGGGTCGGCGCCGTCGACCGGTCCGCTGCAGCACGACGCGGGCGCGCCGACGCGGGCGCGCCGGGCGGCCTGACCGTATTTCTCCGTGATGGCCCTGCGCAGCTCGGGGATAGGCATGATGCGGCTCCTTCGTCGCGGTGGGCGCCGCGCTGGTTCGCACGAGACATTCGCTGAGACGAATATACCACGAGCGCGGTTCGGTGTGCTATATTTGTCACGGCGAATGTTCCATCGCGTGGCCCTGACGGGCGACGCGAGGGACGGCGCCGACGCGGGATCGGGGGAACCCGGACGGGCGGGCCAGATGTCACGAGCCCGGGATGCCCAGGAGGGTGGCGTGAAGACCGTCCGCAGGTCCGGGCGGGCGACGAGGCCTCGGGGTCGGCTCGCCATCCGCGGAGCCTCACGCGCTCGTCGTCGGGTGGAGGACATCGCGGCGTTCGAGACGCTGTTCAAGGCGCTCGCCGACCGCACGCGCCTCCGCATCCTGGGCCTGCTCGCGGGCGGGGGCGAAGTGTGCGTCTGCGACATCCACGAATCGCTGCGCATTCCTCAACCCCGCGCATCGCGGCACCTTGCCTACCTGCGTCGCGCGGGCCTGGTCGAGGCGCGCCGACGCGGGCTCTGGGTCCACTACCGCCTCGCGCCGCTCGCCGACACCGTCGCGGCGACGATGCTCCAGATGATCGCGCACGGGTTGGGCCATTTGCGGGCGGTCGTCCTCGACCGCCAGCGTCTCGAGCGCCGCACCGGTTGCTGCCCACCGCTCGGGGCTGCGCCGCCCGGTGGGCTCCCGTGCTGTGGACCTCTCTCGAGCGAACCGACCCTCGCCGGCACCGGAGCGGCGCCGCCGGCGCCTTCCCCGGCATCGTCCCCCGCCGCCTCTGCGTGAGCGCTGGCGCCCCGCGGGCCGACCGTGGCCGCGGCCTGGCGGCGCGGCCCTCGTCTCGTCCGCGGGTGAAGGGCGCGGGCTAGCGCGAAGCGGGCACACTGCGCCTGGCCTCGTCCAGTCGCGGCCGACGGTCGGCGTTGGCGAGGTCCCAGCTCGCCTGGTAGACGAGTCGAGCGATCCGCTCCATCTTCTCGTAGTTGATACGCTCGGGCCGGTCGTTGACCGTGTGGTAGTCGGGATGCAGGCCCGTGTGGAACCAGACGGCCGGTACCCCCTTCTGCAGAAACGGCCAGTGATCGCTCCGGCGCATGAGGTTCGACGTGTTGTTGTCGTAGCGGAACTTGAGTTCGAGACCGACGCCCTCGTTCGCGCGGCTCACCGCCGCCTTCAGGTCTGCGCTCCTCGTCGTCCCGATGATGTTGATGGCGTTGGCGTTCGACGCGGCCGTCTGGACCTCCAGGCCGCGGAACCGTCCGGTGTCGCCCTGCCCTTCCGGGACTTCTTCGTTGCGACCGACCATGTCGAGGTTGAGGACCGCCACGGTGCGCTCGAGGGGCCGAACGGGCCGCTCGGTGTAGGCCCATGCGCCGAGGAGGCCGCGTTCTTCGGAATTCCAGGCCGCGAACAACACGGAACGCCGCGGCCGGCGGCCGGCCTGAGCAGCCAGGGCGTAGGCCTCGGCGACTTCCAGCATGCCGACCGTTCCTGACCCGTTGTCGTCGGCGCCGGGGAACACGCGGTCCCCGTCGGTTCCGTCATGGTCGTAGTGGGCGCAGACAATGACCAGCTCGTCGCGGAGCTTCGGGTCCGAGCCTTCGAGGAGCGCCACGACGTTGCGGTCGGGGACGACGCGGCGGTCGACGCTGGTGACGAGCTCCGCGCGCGCGGCGCCGAGGGGGGTCGGCGTCACCCCGCCCGGGGTCTCGGCGGCGCGGGCCAGGTCGGCGAGGGATGTCCCGGTGCCCCGGAGCAGGGCGGTCGCCGCCTCGACCGAGATCTGGGCCACCGGAATCTTCACCTGTTCAGCCCAGGAGGCAAGGGTGTAACGCTCGATGCGCGGCGGCGCCTCGGGCCAGTAGGCGCGCGCCGCGCGGGTGAAGTCCTCGGGCTGGGGATGGTTGTGCACGTCGGCGACGATGAGCAGGCCGCGCGCGCCGCGGGCTTGCGCAAAGAGCGCCTTGCGAAGTGGGTTCGCCTCTTCGGCACGGACGACACCGTCGAACGGGCTCGCGGGGTCGTTCTCGCCGGGTTCGTGGTCGAGGACGAGCAGAATGGCGCCCCTGACCGCGTCGCCGCGCAGGTCGTCGTGCCCGCGGGCGGGCGAGGTGATGCCGAAGCCTGCGAAGACGATCGATCCCTGGGCGCTCGTGGTCGGGCTGAAGCGATGGACGTAGAAGTCCGTCACGTGCACGAGCTCCCGACGCACGCCATCGGCCGCGGTGAGCGCGAGCCGATTGGGCCGCCGCCCGACGGACGCGGTCACGAGGTCGTAAATATGGAAATAGGACCCGTCCCGACCCGCGGGCGCCAGGCCGAGGCGCTCGAACCGTGCTTTGACCCACTCGGCCGCCAGGCGGTTCGTCAGCGTGTCGGTGAGGCGGCCCTGCATCTCGTCGGACGCGAGGAAGAAGAGGTCCGCGCGCAGGTCCTGCTGCCGGATCGATTCGATGAACGGGGCTCGCTCGTCGGGGGCCGAGGCGGCGATCCCGGCCAGCGCCACGGCGAGCACGAGCACGCGACGTCGCATACGTCCTCCTTCGCCGAGTTCTCGGGGCCTACGCTACACCACGCGGCCGCGCCTGGGGAAGCCCGGCGGCGGGGCCGGTCACTGTGGTATGCTCCGCGCCTGGGTATGACCAGGATCTTCATCGCGCTCACGACCGCGCTCGTCGTTCTGCTCGCGCGCTCGCCGGCTGGCCAGACGACGCCGCAGGCCGAGCTGTCGGCTGCGGACCTGGCCTGGGAGGTCGGCGACTACGTCACGGCGCTCGAGACCTATCTTCGCCTGCTCAGGGGCCCGGCGGCGGCGGAGGTGCTCGAGCCGATTGCCCTCCAGACGGGCGAGCTCTTCCGCACCGAGGAGATCACGACCGACGGACTGGCGCCGCGGTTCAGCCGCGATGGACGTGTGATCGTCTACGAGGTCGGGACGGGGCTTCGGGCGCGCACGCGCCTGGTGCGTACGGCCGATGGGCATGCGCTCGTGGCGGAGCTGCCGGGGCGCGGGGCCGAGGTGGCGCCCGGCGGCGACCGCGTCGCCTATCTGAGGGTCGCGCCCACCGACGAGGTGCGGGAGGCCGAGCGCGCGCTCGAGGCGCTCGCGCCGGGCGCGCCGCAGCGCGGGGCGGCGATGCAGCGGCTGAGCTGGCTGCTGCTCAAGTCGTCCGACATCGTGGTGCGGGACCTCGCGTCGGGCCGCGAGGTCGTGCTGCGGCGCGACGGGCTGCTCGTGGCTTCGCTCGCGTGGAGCGCCGACGGGCACACGGTGTACTGCGTGGGGGCGCGCGAGGGAGAGCCGGGCCGCAGCGACATCTACGCCGCGAGCGAGTCGGCGCCACCCGTTCGCCTGACCGATGCGGATGGCGTGAAGGTCTCGCCCCTGGTGGATCCGACGGGCCAGGTGCTTGTGTACACCGTGGTCGCGGCGACGAGCCCGGCCAATCCGTTTCGGCCGCCGCCGGCCCCGGGCGGGGGTCCGGCGGGTGGTGCCGGGCGGGGCCAGCCGGGGCCCGGCG